>JAEEGL011457723.1_pt1 | contig 10715 bp, 10 predicted proteins | sample 9134231 | NCBI WGS metagenome assembly JAEEGL01 (sample SAMN16246548, study PRJNA631951) | gut metagenome | biome: gut microbiome; feature: rumen; material: fiber-attached | host: Bos | place: Iran: Karaj | collected 2018-10 | reverse complement strand
TATCAATGATTCGGACTCCATTCACGGTCACCATGGGCTTCGGAATATCAGCCGTAGCCGGCATCATGCGCGAACCCAATCCAGCCCCCACCACGATTGCTCTTTTAACCCTATAAGGCTCCAGACGCTCCAAACCAGCCGCAGTCACTGCGAGATATGTTCCTTCCCGAGTCAGAAGATTCTGGTGAAGCAATTCCTCCAATGCAACAGTAATTGTGTTTCCGGAGATACAAAGTGCATCACTAAGACTTCTCAGGGTATAGTCTCCCTCTCCCTTCTGTTCCAAATATGCTAACACTTCAAACTCATAACGGCTCAGACTCATAAACATCCCATCCCTTAATTCATTTTTATAGTTCATATTTATCTACAAGATACCGACTGTATCTTTCCGCCATCAAATGCCAGTTATACAGGCTCTCACCCATGACAGCCCCGCAGGCCTCCCGATAAAGAGCCCATACAAACCAATAATACGACAATACAGCTGTATAAGCCAAATAATGAAAAAGCTGTTGTTCGGTCATATTTTTCCCACAATACTCCCGAATAAAAAGTTCCGCCTCCTCCGTTTCCCACATAGAGTCCATGATGTATGTTCCGATATCACATCCAGGATCCGCATTGCCGGCATACTCCCAATCAATCAGGACCGTATCTTTTTCCGTCAACATCCAGTTGGGAGCATAGGTATCACAATGGCAGAAGCGCATGGTTATTCCGTCACCCTCGCAATTCCTATAACATTTTTCTACCATTTCCTTTAGTTGATGGAATTCCTGATCCGCGATACCGCCTTTCTCCGTCAGCAGAATCTGTTCGATCTTACATGCTTCCTCCCAGGGACGGAAGGACCAATCTACCAAAAGATTCCGCTCATGCAGTTTTCTCAGAACCGAAAGCACCCGCTTTGAATCCTCAAAACTCGAATAATCCGGCGTACGTATCCCCTCCACAAAATAACTGATTTTCCAGCCTTTTTCCGCATCCATACAGATAAAGGTCGGATCCACACCAATTGTTTTCGCTATCTCAAGTGCCTTTTTTTCATGCTGTCTGGAGATGATTACTTCCGTTCCTTCTCCCGGATGACGGTATACATACTTCTTGCCCTTGACCTCAAAAACAAAACTAGTATTGGTAAGCCCTTCTTTGATCGGGCGAAAATTCAATATATCACTTTCTTTACATCCAAGTGCGCCGGAGATATTTCGCATAATCTTTATATTGGTATGATCCACATAGTTCGAATCAAATTTGCGCAGATCCTCCAACGAATCAAATTCGAAAATCGTATCCTGAGGATATTCCCTGACCTCCATAGGCGGAAGATCATTCAGGTTTTCCAGCAGAATCTGTTCCCAAAGGACCTGATCGTAATTACCGATCGAATGATCTTCCTCCAGAATCCTGGTCATTGCTGTACTAAATTCTTGATTCCAATAGACGTGTCCTAACATAACATACCCTTCGGTACCAGTCCTTCGAATCTTTGAAATACGCCTTTTTTTGTCCGGAATCATATACCATTCCTGCGTCTTCGCATTTACATAAACACCTGCATAAAAACTTTGGTAGACGTATGCTTCAAATGGATTCTCCGTAAAATAATCATCGGCCGAGCAAATATAACTGTTCCCGAAATAATCTCGAGCCAAAAAAAGCGTATAGGTATTGCTTTTTATATTGTATTCCGAATTAATCAGAAATCGGATTCCGTCATACTTTCTTTCCAGATAAAAAAATGCTTCTTTTTTATATCCCAAAACGATAATAATCTCATTAATTCCGGCTTCCTGCAACTGTTCAATCTGACGCTCGATCAAAACCTCATTTTTAACGGAAAGCAACCCTTTGGGCTTTTCCAAGGTAACCGGAACAAAATGGGTACCTGCTCCTGCAGCCATAATAATTGCATTTTTTACCTTATAGGGAGACAATGCCTCCATTCCAGCTTCCGTAATACCATTTTCCCCCACAAGGCCTTTTTCTTTAAATCGATTTAATGTCTGGGAAATATATCCCGTAGATAAGCCCGAATACTCTTTGATATTCCTGTGACTGATCATTCCGTATTTTCTAACGGTGTTCAACAGTGTAAATTCATTTTCTGTCATCACTGCCCTTCTTTCTTTGCAAATTCATCGGCGATTCATAAAACCGAAAAGACGCAGTTTATGACCATATGCGCCATAAACCGCGTCTTTTCAAATCATTTTACACAATTGCAATTTCATCACGATCACGCAGCATATACTTCTTCAATGGCGTCAAACTTGCTATCCAATACAGAAGACCACCACAGACTGCAGTATACCCACTTCCCGTAAGAATCATAAAAATCGGGCTCTTAATCTCCGCAGTGAGGGGATTGTATATAAACAATATATTGGTGACAAAAGCAATCAGCATGCATCCCAAGCCAACCAAATTAAACCCATTTGTAAATTCATATGCATTATGTCCATCAATACCGTACAGAGATTTTAAACTAATCTTTCGCTTCTTGACAAACAGATAATCTACAACCGTCATACCTATGATTGGACCCTGAATCTGAGCAGCCATGGAAATGAACGATCCAAAATTATCCATAACCCATCCCCAAACAGTCAAAGCAGATACATAGATCAACGCCAAAAAGACAAGCAACCTATAACTTACTTTCGGAAGACCACTTTTGACGATCATACAGTTGACATAGGAACCGGTTCCCTGCGTTCCAATATTTGCGAAAGCCACCATCAGAAGACTGAGCAGAGCAAAACCGGGACCGGCAAGGGTCGCAAGCATCACCGTAGGATCGCTCTCATAGTAGCCCGCCTTGACGAACATTGCAATGGCCATGACCCCACCAGCTGCCACAAAGAAAGGAGCAACCACACCATAGGCTAAAGTAGTCGCCCAATACCCGCTTTTCTCACTCTTTGCCAAACGAGGCATAACCAACGCCTGCGTAGACCAGGAAAAAGCAAAAGCGACATTTCCTTCCGCACTCAACATAAAACGGCCCAATGCAGAATCATAGAGACTCGTATCCGGCTGTACCTTCAACATTTCCGGCAGAGGAACGGCTGTAAAGCAGATAATGACAACAACTGCACCTACGATCAGAAGCGCTGTCACCAGAAAACGATTGACCCACTTAATCACATCCGGACCACCCAAAGCAATCAATGTGCCCAAAACAACACACAAAACTCCCAGCACCGGCTTCCATATGGTCGGGTTAAGTGTTATGCCAAAGCCCCCGAAAAGATTGATCATCGAAGACGCAAATAGCTGAGAGTCCACGGCATACCAGCCGAAATTAGCCATAGATATGACAGTGGCAAAAATAGCAACGCCCTTCTTTCCCAGCACCGACCTGAGCCAAACCCAAAGATCTATACCATATCGCACGGCAAAAAACACCGGGATACACTCAATCAAAATCCAGATAATATTGAAACAGAAAATGTTAATCAGCATCTGCTTGAAGGACAGATACTGTGCGACATATGCGCCCTGTGTATAGCACCAGGTAGCTATTGAAAACCCACTGGTAGCAAGAAACAGATCCCAGAATGAATACTGTCTGTCCTTTACCATCATGGGCACAGTACCGGTGACTGTTTCCTGGCGGATAAACTCCGCATTACTTACTTTCGCCATTATGCAATCACCCCCGTCATACATAGAATAATGAGAATCAAACATACCCCAATGACTACAAGGATGCTGATTGCATCCTTTCTATCCGCTTTTTGCGGAAACGGATAGTCAGGAGCCTCCATTTCCCTGAGACGCTCATCTGTTTCTTCATAGATCAGCTCTTCGATTGACTTTTCCATACAAAACCTCCTGATTCAGATGGATGTGCTTCTTTAGACAATAAATAATTCGGTTGAAAATGCTCATTCTTACATATTATAATTCCAAAAATGAGCATCTTCAACCGATTTTTTGATTCATTTCCAATATGCAGCAACCACATGAGGTATCCGCTCTTCTTCTGGTGGTAGATGCATATAATCACCGTAAATTCTTCTTAATCGTTCATCATATTTTTCCGGAATACGGAACTCAGAATCTCTGAATTTCCACAACATGTAATTCGTAAAATCAGACATATAGACATAATCTTCCACGGACTCCAACCCGACAATATCGATCAATTTACCATCCGCATTTTTCTCTGCCATACACAGCCTTGTTATGTTGTCACAGATTTTTCCCAACTGAAGCGTATACTGTATCCTCTTTAGCTTATTTGTGATCTTTCCTCGCAAACCCGTCGGATCGATTCCGCCAATCAGCCATATTTTGTAGACTTCCTTCTGAACCAGGTCCATCCTCCTCTGCACATCCTGCGCATCAGTAAAATAGTCCATTGGAAAGATATCAATCCAAACCGGATAATAATGATTCCTGTTTCTCTGTTCGGAATGTGTTATGGTTCGGATATCGACCACATTGTAGAAGGGCTTATATGTAAGCCTCTCTTTCCCGGTATCCAGGCGATAATACGATCCAAACAGTTCCGGATTGGATCGCGCCAATTCTCCCAGTTTGTCATAATCTTCTCTCGGCATGCTGACATCGATATCATCGTCCCAGGGAATAAAATCCCCATGCCGGATTGCTCCGATCAGTGTTCCATAATCAAGGAAATACTTCAGGTCATATTCCTCACATACCTTAGCAAAAGAAACCAATATTTGATACGTCATGTCTTTAAATTCATCCGGACTGATGCGTTTCATGAAAAACCCTTCCCTCGTCTTACTTTTCTTACTTTTCTCCATTGAAGAACTCCGTTACCTTAGTAACGACCTTCTCTCGATCTTCCGGATCCATCGCGTAATAGAGCGGCAACCGAACAAGTTTATCACTCTCTGCGGTCGTATATACGTCTTCTCCGTCAAACCGGCCATATTTGATGCCCGCAGGAGCGGAATGCAACGGGACAAAGTGGAATACACACAGAATATTCTGTGCCTTCATAAAACTAATAAACCGGGTTCTCTGTTCCAGATCCCGACACTTAATATAAAACATGTGAGCATTGTGCTCGCACCCTTCCGGAATCGTAGGAAGAGAAATCCCCCATTCCACCGTCTTCGAGGAAAACGCCTCATAGTACCTGTTCCAGATCTCCATGCGGCTTTCCTGAATCTGATCTGCCACCTCCAGCTGCGCCCACAGGTAGGCTGCATTCAGATCCGACTGTAAATAACTGTCCCCGTACTCCACCCAGTTATACTTGGCAATCTCTCCACGGAAAAATGCGGAACGGTTCGTTCCCTTCTCACGGTAGATCTCCGCCAGTTGAATGTAATCCTGATTGTTGATCAGGATCGCTCCCCCTTCTCCTGCAGAGAAGTTCTTGGTCTCATGGAATGAATAGACACCGAAATCTCCAATAGTGCCAAGCGGTTTACCCTTATAAGTACTCGTGATGGCCTGCGCCGCATCCTCCACAACAAAGAGATGATGCTTCTTAGCGATCTCCATGATCCTATCCATCTCGCAGGCCACGCCCGCATAATGCACAGGGACCAACACCTTCGTCTTTTCTGTGATTGCTGCTTCGATCTTCGTTTCATCAATATTCATCGTATCCGGACGGATATCAACAAATACCAGTTTTGCTCCTCTCAAGGCAAACGCATTCGCCGTGGAAGAAAAGGTAAAGCTTGGAAGAATCACCTCATCTCCCGGCTCAATCCCACATAAAAGAGCTGCCATATCCAATGCCGTAGATCCCGAAGTAGTCAGAAGTGCCTTTTTCACTCCGAACCGTCTTTCAATCCAATCGTCGCAGCGCTTGGTAAAGGGACCGTCTCCACATATTTTCTGATTCTCTACGGCCTCCTTCATGTAATTGAATTCCTTCCCTATAAAGGGCGGTACATTAAAACAAATCATCGAACTGTCACTCATAAATCGCAACACTCCTCTTTAACGAATCGCAAAACACATTCCGGAATTTCAGTCACGGCACTGCTTCATAATTTCCAAAGTGTTCCGAATTCCCTTTCGAATATCATATCCTGAACGCCATCCAAGTGAACGAAGCTTGCCCGCATCCAATCTGGCCTTCGTTGCTTTGCTGTATCCGGCACGCTCCACTTCATCCGGCAAATCAAAGACCACCTTGGTTCCGGTATATTTTGCAATGATTTGTGCAAGATCCTTCAACATGATATCCGAAGCCTCATCAGCAATATTATAGGCTTCCCCGCACTTCCCGCAGAGCAGCACCGTCAGCAGCCCGGCAACAGAATCCGCAACATACTGATAGGAGTAATACTGTGTCCCTTCACTCTTTAGTACAATATCCTCACCCGCCAATGCCTTGTGAAGAAACTGGGACATTGCCTTCGAATCATCTGCCAAAAGCGTCGGTCCGTAGGATCTCGTCAGGCGGGGAATCACGATATCCATGTCTTTCTGGCGAATATACGCCTGACATAAGGCTTCCCCACAACGTTTACTCTCCGGGTACCCTGCACGCATCGTATTACAGTCAATATACCCACAGTACTTTTCATCAAATTTCTCAACATCCCCTCGGTTCTCCCCATAAATTTCATTGGAGGAAGCAAAGGCACATCGTTTTGCTTGATGTTCTGCTGCAAAATCCAGCATATTTTTCAGACCAAAAATATTGGTCAGCACCGTCCCGATTGGATCTGTGGCATAAGCCACCGGGTGCGTATTGCTGGCAAGGTGAATAACATAATCCACATCGGAATCGTCAGAAATCTGAACCTGTTCATTAATATCACATCGGCAGAAACAAAAGTCATCCTCGCCCCAATACGTTGCAAAACGTTTCTCCGCTTTTTCTTTACTCCTCCCCAACGCATATATCCTGCATCCCAATTGCTCTGACCGATTCTTCTCCATGAGTACATCGATCAGAAAGCTTCCTATCAGCCCGGTTGCACCGGAGATCACAAGCTTCTGTCCCTGTAATTTCTCCCAGGGAAGTGCCAGTCCAGCCACATAGAGCAGATCCTCTCGATATAATTCGTTATCCGACAGATTCATAAACATTTACTCCTTCTTCAAAGAATCCATCCATTATTTCAGCCAGGTATCCGGTTCTGATTTGATATAGGCCTTGAATATCTCCAGATCATCTCTAGTGGTCAACTTGATATTCTTATCCGATCCGGCCGCAAAATGAAGGCGCACACCGAGTTCCACCATCATAGTGTTGGTGTAAGCTGAACCATAGATTCCGATCTGTTTCTCATATGCCTCATGGTATTTCTCGTCAATCAACGAAAAGACATACGCCTGCGGCGTTGAAACGCGACGCAGAGTCTCTCTTGGAATATAGGCAGTCGTAGTCGCTTCGTCCTCCTCGTCCACCAGAAAAATCTGCTCATTATACGGTAGCGAGGTAACCGCATTTCCATATTGTTTACATTTGGAGATAACATCCGTCAGGACAGAAGATTCTACCAAGGGCCGGATTCCGTCATGAACTACGATCACATCATCGTCCTTCACCTTTCCCTCCAGATTATAAACTCCATTCCGAATAGATTCCTGTCCGGTTGCTCCACCAGGGACAATCCACTGCAACTTCGTGATGTTGAACTGCTTTGCATATGCCCAAACGATGTCATGCCAGCCTTCAATGCACACCACCTCTATTGCATCGATCATCGGATGCTGCTGAAAACTTTCCAGAGTATAGATCAACACCGGTTTATCATAGACATTAATAAACTGTTTGGGAATATCCTGTCCCATCCGATGTCCGGATCCACCGGCTATAATAATTGCAATATTCGCCATAACCTTCTCCGTTTCTTTTCCTGCAGTTGCGCGTTCTGTGCCAAAATGGTACGATACTAAACGATAATCAACTATTCAGGATGAATTCATATGATTAGTATCGTTATTCCTGTCTATAATACGGCACAATACCTGCCTGAATGCATAGACAGTATTATACAACAATCCTATAAAGATTTCGAGGTAATCTTAGTGGACGACGGTTCTAATGATGACAGTCCGGAACTATGTGATCAATATGCTGCCCAATATCCTTTTATAACCACACTTCACTATGAGAATCATGGTCCCTCCTTCGCCAGAAATAAAGGAACGGAAGCCGCAAAGGGGGACTATATTCTTTATATTGACAGTGATGACCTCGTCGTTCCTGACTATCTGCAAGCCATGATTATTGCTGTCAGAAAGTTCCGTGCCGGAATGGTACTTGGAACCTTTTCATTTCTATCCGGTCCCCTTGATGAATCAGAAAACCTACCGATTGCAGATCTCTATACGCTTAGCGGCATGGAAGCGTTGGAGGAAATGCTCTGTGGCCGCCTCTTCGGTGCTTCGGCATGCAATATTCTACTAAATGCATCTCTGGCAAAATCCATTCCTTTCCCGGAAGGGAAATATCACGAAGATGATCTGACCTCGTATAAATACTACCTTCACACCGAAACCGTTGCCATCCAGCCGGCAAGCATCTACTATTACCGGCAACACGAAGGGAGCATCATGCATCGCACATTCGGCCCAACCGTGATCGATGAACTGGATGCGGCGGATCATATTGTAGAGGATTTGAGCAAAACAAACACCGCTCTGAAAAATGCTTCCCGAATCAAGCAATTTGAGAACTATCTACAGGTTTTTTTACAATATCCTATTATAAAATCATCCTCACCGGACACCTATCAGCGTGTTATTCAGCAATTGCGTGCTTTACGTTTTGAGATCCTGCAAAATGCCAAAGCCCCGAAACGACTGCGCTTGCAGGCGTTACTACTGTGTGTCGGTGGCCCGGGACTACTAAAACTTGTAAAGGGCCAATCATAACTATCAAAAGAGGTTTTTCCATGTCTGAACATGTTTATTTATCTTCACAGGAAATTAAACAGGAACTGACCCGGATGCTTGCAGAAGCAGACCGTTTCTTCCGGGAACAGGGACTCTCGTATACCATCTTCTCAGGTACGCTTCTTGGCTCCGTTCGCCACGGCGGATTCATCCCCTGGGACGATGATCTGGATTTGGCTATGCTACGTCCGGAATACGAAAAACTCCTTGCGTTACTTCGCAAGGAGAACCGCGTTGGTGAATCACTCTTAGCCGAAGGCTTTGAACTTGGAAACGGTGAACTCCCCTATGTCAAACTCATTGATAAACGAATCTGCGTGGAAGAATCTGTCTCAGAATATTGTCACTCTCAAGATTATTTGTGGATCGATATTTTTCCAATCGATGGAATACCTGCCGGAGAAAACAAACGCAAAAACTACTTCCGCCATCAAGACCGGCTAAACCGTCTTTACCTGAGCCGTAGGATCCTGTATCATCACTGGTCTATCGAAGATCCGGATATTAAAAAGTCCTTAAAATCCAAACTCTATGAAATGTTCATATCCTGTCTTCCCTTCCAGTGGCTTACGCGCCGGACTATTTCGCATGGTTGTAAATATGACATTGGCTCCTCGGATCTCATCACAAACACACTCTGGGGAATCGGTTTTCGAGAAGCATTTCCGTCTACTCTGTTGCAGGCGACGGAAGAAGTGTCCTTCGAAGATATCAAAGTCATGGCAATGACCGGAAGAAAAGAATGGCTAACCATAAGGTACGGTGACTACATGAAACTTCCTCCGGAACAGGAGCGTTACAATCACAGTCTGAAAGCCTGGAGATCTGCCCCCTGATTACTAGGTTATGATTTCTTTACTTTCGCCTTCAGTCTTCGCGCAATCAGTCTGGGAAGTTTGCACCACGCTCTTACCTTCACTGCTGTCCCATTAAAGAATATCCCCATGGCATCACGGAACCCTGTCAGGTCATACGAACAGGGTTCATTTAATATGCAAAATAGGCAGTAGAATTCCGCCAATGCATCCAAATAGGCATGCTTTACCGCTTTGAAGGTCTGCGCGGTAATATCCTCTGCCACATACATCTCCAACGTAATCGTTAGTTCATCGCATCCAAAGGTCTTAAACAGATCATACTTGCCCTTCTTACTATGGTCTCCATCCATTTCCACTGCCCAGGGCGTATCATCGATGATATACAATTCCTTATGCTTCTCAGCAAACAGGACATCCGAATGTGGAGAAATACGGTTATACTCCTTGTCCACCGGTATTTTTTCAAAATCCTCTTTCCAGACACCGACTCCCAAAGTCCAGGAAGCATATTGTTTCAATCCGCTAACAAAACCGTTAAAATCCGTTTCGAATCGCTCTTTTAAACGCAGCACACCATTGGACCAGTAGATTACTGGTTTCTGCTCGATGGTATCTCTCACAACTTTGATCATCCACTGAATACTTCCGGGCAATAGTTTAAATCGGTGATTAACAAATTTCAGATATTGACCACTTGCCAATCGAAGCGATTCTATTTGATTTTCGAATAAATATGCATCCGTTTTTCGATAAATCAAGTTAGCATGCGTAAGTGAATACTCCTTCATACGTGCGGCAAACGCTTCATTTTCGCCGTTGTCCGTGACGATCACTTCCCACAGTGCTGGATCTGCCTCCTGTTCATAGATGGATTCCAATACAGGGAAAACCCACTCTGACACTCCATTGGTTGGAAGACAAAGCGACACATATATCATTTCCCAATAATCCCCTTTCTCTACGTTCGGTTGATTCCTCGCGATTAAAATGGTACTATACTTAAAAGTATAATGTTATCTCAAACAGGAATAATCCTAT
>JAEEGL017399204.1_pt1 | contig 10716 bp, 15 predicted proteins | sample 9134231 | NCBI WGS metagenome assembly JAEEGL01 (sample SAMN16246548, study PRJNA631951) | gut metagenome | biome: gut microbiome; feature: rumen; material: fiber-attached | host: Bos | place: Iran: Karaj | collected 2018-10 | reverse complement strand
CTGAGTGCTTTATCCACTGCAAGCGCTGCCTGGGATGTGCTTGTGTTATTCCAAATATCCACTCTGTAGAGCAGATGGGATTTCTCCTCTCCCTCACTGGTCCATTCATATACAGAGTTGTCTTCCTCTGTATACTCTATGGCAGGAAGGACTGCCCACTCTTTGGGATATCCGTCACTCACATTTTCGGTGATCTCCTGCATTTCCTCAGAAGTAAGTGCTGCATATACCTCATCCTTTACGTTTATCATTAACTACCCTCATTTCTTATATCGCTCTGAAGAGCGCTCTTGATATTGGCCAGTATGGTAGGCTCATTCTGCTTGAGCGCCGGATACATGTATGGCTGCGCTGGCTGTCCGTTTGTCCGGTATAATATCTTTCCTTCCTCAGTCACAAACTTTGGCCAGTGATACATCTCTGCATCACTTGGTGGGATATTATCCCCTGGAAACCACCAGGCCTCATACACATAGGATGGCTGCACAAGTGGAGAAATTCCCTGGTGATCTGCTGCCCCTTTAGGACCTGTACCAAACTCAACATAACCGGCGTGCTCATTATTTGTGTAGCACGTGCCTATAATGGCATCTCCCTCACGCTCTACCATGGTATTTATGGATTGCCTCAGCTCCCCATGGTTTACAGGGCACAGGAGCACTGCTGAGTTGCGTACTCTTCTGATCTCTCGTCCGATTACCTTCTCAAGTGCTCCTGATAGATCCTGTAGATTATTCAATTTTGAATCAAGTGAGTTCATACCAATAATATGTTCAGCCATTGATCTTCTCCAATACATACAGCTTGGGAGATACATCAGGATTGATGGATGATACCCTGTAATCAGGTTTTTCTGTACCCTCCACATAGATGCATATGCCATCATTTTCCTTGATGGCCTCATCTCCCTGGTATTCCATATTTTTGATATAGGAAAGCTTCTCACCATACTGAGCAGCCTGCACAGCGCCGGAAGCCTGCCATATTATGGCCTCAAGCTCAATGGGCTCATCCCATGTCACAAGTGGGCTTCCTTCACTGGTCTTAGACACTAGGCGTCTCCTCAGATTCACTTTCCTTATCTGGCTCCGTCTCATACGCATGTCCGCCAACCCTCGCTAATCTGTTATTCTGAATGGCCTTAAGGATATCAGCAGGGACTTCCGCAAAAGAGCTTGAGATACCTCCCTCACTCCTTGATACCTCTCCTTCTGTACCCAGTCGGTTATAGGCTATAAGAGCCCACTTCCTTACATAAGGCTTCAGATTATCATTGAGCACTGTCCTGTTTGTCTGTGACAGGATTTCCTCCTCCGCTACCTGGAGGAGTGCTGTCAAGAGCTCCTCATCAGAGCTTCCTGTCATGGTTTTTAAGATATCCAGATCTGTCATGATTCCCTCCGGTATCAGTGTGCTTCGATTACCGCTATGAGAGTATCCTTATTCATATTCTTATATCCCTGGATGCCCTTATCCTTAGCGATCTCTCTAAGCTCCTTCACAGTCAGTGTGGAATAATCCGGTGTCTCCTCAGGCTCTGTGGGAGCTTCAGCTGCCTCTTTGGGCTCTTCAATCTCCTCAGGTACCTCCTTGGGCTCCTTCTCAATAGGTGTGGCATCCAGCTCCTCTCTGGTCTTCTTGACAATATAGTTGTCATCCTTTGAGCACTGAGCTATCACATCCTCATTGAGGATCTCATGGATCATTCCGGTTTTTAAATTCTTGATGAACATGTTGGCTTACCTCCTATTTATGCTCAAGCAGATACGCTTGAGGCCTTGTTTACTGTGAGCACTGAAAGTGCATCATTCTGAGCCACCTTAGCGCCATAAACATGAAGGCCCTTAACAGCATCAGAGAATCTCTTCTCAGGTCTGTATGCCTCTGTCTTGAGGATCTGCTCTGCAAATGTTGCACCGGCGTTTGTTCCGCCAATGATCTTGTACTTCTTAGAGCTTGCATTAGGCACATTGTTGGAAAGGAAGATCTTGAAGCCTGCTGCCACACCGATCTCACCACCCTCAATGAGAGCCTTGTTGTAGTCAGTACCATTGCCTACAAATCTCTGATCCTTGAGAAGGAGGCCATGGAACCATGCAGGGATAACTGCCCATCTGCCTGCTGTAGGCACATTCTTCTCTGTGAGGTCTGTTGCAAGGTCTACAAGCATGTCATATGCAGTTGATGCTGTAGGCACAAGAGGAGATGCATCACTTCCAAGGCCATTGCCTGCATTATGAGCGCCTACTGCCATAAGGCCTGCAAGGTAAGCGTCTGTGACATCATTCATTCCGTAAGCTGCTCTCTGCATTGCTGCATCCATGAGCTTAGGATTAACCTGTGCATGGTCAACATCATCAATGGCAAAGTTGAAGTACTTGCCCTGGTCAATCTTAAGAGTAACCTGATCTCCAGAAAGATCATCAGGATCTGCAATGTCATTGCCAGGTGTGTAAGTCTTGATGGTTACATCACCAATCTGGTTGATCTTTACAGTATCACCAAAATTCTTGATCTCTCCTTCGTAGTCTCTGTTTACAAGGCCTGCATACACATGTGCCTTGTCAAGGTGCTCAAGAAGTCTTGCGCTCCAAATGGTAGGGATAAAATTAGCTACACTCATTTTGTATACCTCTTTCTTTCTGCCTTATAGGCCTTTCATGGATGCCTGTACAGCATCCCAGTTTTGGTTGATCTCCTCAGGAGTCATCTTTGCAAGCTCCTCCTTTGTGAAGACCTTACCTGTTGCCGGTGCTTTCTTTATGGGATTCCCACCCTTAAGCTTTTCATCCACGGACTTCTGCACCGCTTCCGTGAAAGCCTTTTCTACTGCTTCAATTGATGTCTTACAATCCTCTGCACTTGAATAATTGAGAATGTCTGCAAGCTGTATGGGCAAGCCTTTCTCTGCAAGAGTCTCCTTTGCTGTAGCAGATAACTCTCTTTTTGTTATCTCAGCCTCCCTGGCTGCCAGCTCTGTCTCTCTCTTTTGCTGCTCATACTGGGCTTTCTGCTCAGCATTCATCTTGGCAAGCTTTTCAGCCTCCGTCTTAGCTGCTGCAATCTTTTCTGCAATCTCTGTCTCCATCTTGGCTCTGCTTGTCTCAAGGGCCTTGGCTACACGCTTATCAAATTCTGATTGCATCTTTGGATCCTTAAGGACATCCTCAAAGCTCTTTCCGATCTCAGCGCCTGCTGCCCCAGCAGCTCCCTCACCTGCTCCTGTTTCTCCAGTTCCTGCTCCAGTGCCAGCATCTCCTCCCTGGGATCCACCATCACCTTCTGCAAAAAACTGCAAATTCAATGGCATCATGTTCAACATCTTTTTGTTACTCATTTTTCCTCCTTGCCCCTGCATTGCCCTTAGGCCCCACAGATTCACTTTGGTTTGTAGTTTTTTATATACAAAAAGAGCCATGCCCGTAGCACAGCCCTTAATGATACCTTTATTCTTTTGGCTCCCAGTACTGGCAGTTGCTATCCTCTAAACTATATTGGATTGCTCCTTCCACTGAGAGCTTATTGCATTTATTAAATTTGATTGCCAGTCTTCCCCAGATCACCATATGCTCCTGAGTGTAATATTTACACTGGGCACATGTGCGCTCCATCAGATCATCCATATCGTTTCCTTTTAGTCTGGTATAACAATATTTTCAAACTTTTTGTAAGCATCCAGGTACCACTCTTTTCTATCCCCATTGTAAGTGAGCTCATAATACATTCCGTCAAAGAGCGTGGATGATATGAGATACTTCCAATTTTGAAGCGCCTTGGCTTTCCATACTGTATATACATCAAAGTCAGGCCAAGGATCCGCCTTGTCAATATGCTTGAAAATATAGTCTCTTACAATCTGTAGTGCCTTTTCGTCCATATTCCCTCCTACTCCACTACCTGCCAGTCTTCAGCCAGCATATCAGCCTGGGATGCAAGCCATCCCATCTGCACTCCTGAAGTCCCTACAAAGGCAATGGCCTTATTGCCAATTGATACATGCTCAGCATTGATGATCTCTCCTCTTGTGTTCTTGTAGGAGATTGCTGTGGCAAGCTCAATATATTGATTCTTGCCATTCCACCCTGCCCTCTGGCATCTCTTTCCTTCCTTCATCAGTGTAATTGCCTGTCCAAAATCCACTAGCTTATCCTCCTTTTATGCATATTAAAAGCACTCACCTTTAGGCAAGTGCTTTATTACCATCTGTCTCCAAATAGTATCTCAAATTCAAATATCCCAAGCATTATGTATAATGCCTTGTGGCTTGGCACTGCTGTAATGGCCAGCCCCATCTGATAGGTGCTTATGTATAGTGATACATGCTTGGTGTGGATTATAGCCTCATCCATATTCCCCTCCTGGCATATTAAAAGGACCATGCATCTATCGCATAGTCCTTAAATCATCCCTTTTGCCTGCATTCCTCTTATGAGATTGATTCTGTCTCCAAACATCACTCCCACAGGATCCTCTGCAAACTTATCAAATTCTGATGGATCCATCTCATGAGCTTCCTTGTCAAGCTCCAGCCATTCCTCTGGACTCAATTTCTGTCCCATCACATTTTTTATTTTTTGTTTAAATAATTTGGCCGTCATTGTAATAACCTCCAGCCATTAGGCTATCAAAGATCTCCTGCTTCTGTTTTTCTGTTGCTGATGATTTTGTAATCTTATTATGCAACCACTGATACCTTTTTGGCAACTCTTGTTTAAATAATTCCTGCGCAAACTCATAATCTGTTTTGTATAGCTTACAGTATTTATTTATCAAATAAAGTGGCTCAGTGTATAAGTCAGCATCCGCCGGTTTGCCTCCATTAAAAAGAGAGTATTCTCTGGCCAAAAACTCCACACTTCCCTCTTCCATAACATAATTTTGCAAATATGTCATCTCATCATACTTTGCCACTGATCTTTGATGCAGCAATTCATGTGCTATAGTTGTATCACTTGCATTTTCTCTTAGCTGAAGCGTCTTATCAAAGCCAGAGCCATTATAATCACTATTTGATATTCGCTTGATGGCTCCGCTCCAAGCGCTCTCAGGCAAATCAAGCGCCGATAGTTCAGTATCTATCTCTTTTGCAGCGCTCATCTGCTCTTTTACTGTTCTAGGTGCATGAGTCTCGTCCATCTTTCTATTTGGAATTATTCCTTTGGTATTCTTACCCTCTTTTTTGAAGTATTTATCTGTAAGCTCAAGCACTTCATCAGAGAAGGTATAATCATCTCCATATCCCCAGGACTTATCAAGCCCAAGCTGCTTCATCTTGGCATGAGAGAAAGCTTCTGCATAAAACTCATCAAGGCTGTGATGTGAATAGGCGCTTATGGAAATCTTTGGATCTTTAGCACGTGCATCCTCATATCTTTTCCTGATCTTCTTGAGTTCCTTCATAAACTCTTTCTCTTTATCATCTGCAAGCTCCGCCTTGATCCTGTCAGTTGATGCCATAGAATGAGCAAACTCATGGAGCACAGTTTCAGGGTGAGAGTCTGATAGTCCCATGACGCCGGCCAAATCAACCTCACCTGCTGCCTTTTCGGCTCCTCGTTTTACCTTTGTAAGATTGGTATCGTATTCATTTGCCATATTGGTGATGAGTTCCTTAATCTTCTCATTCCTTGCTATGGCTCTCTTGCGTCTATCTTCATCTGCAATATTGACTGGCAGGTCAAATTCTATCTCCTGCCCTTGTTTATTTATTGGTACAGAGGCCTGTTTTGCAGCTCTTTCTGCTGCTCTTTGCTTGCGTCTCTCAGACATCTGCTGCCTGGTCTCTTCTGATACTTCTGGCTTCTTGAGCTCCTGTGGAGCATTGTCTGTACTTTGTCCCACGCCTTTGCCCTCTACTTCCTGGGCATACCATTCTTTGTATGTCATGCTGGCAGGAAATGTTTTATTCTTTCCGGTCTCAGGATCTCTTGCACGCCTCTGGAGCACATCAAGGTCCTGGTCATCCAGCACAGATATTACTGTGGTCCTGCAATATGGATGGAAAGGCGGATAATTTTCTCCCACCTTCATATCCTTGTAGGCAAATTCCTTGCCATCCATCTCCTGGCATATCTTGGAGGTCCTCAGGTCAAGTGTGGCCACAATCCTATATTTATCAATACCACATTCCTCATCAGCTGCTGCCTGTGCCTGGCCAGATATATATGCTGACTCTGTTCTGACAAGCCTCCTGGCATTTGATGCTCCTGTGGCATATTTCAGAGCGATATCATGAGCTATGTCCCTCTCGGCCTTGCCAGTGAGGTAAGCCAGGGAGATCTCTTTCTTAAGATCCTCTGCAAGCTCCTCTGTGTTATTCCATATTCTCTTGGAGTAGTTTGCTCCACTCCAATTTGAATGAAGGACCTTATCAAGCCTCTTGGGATCCACTTTGCTAAAAGAGAAATCCAGTCCGGTCATTTTCTTAGTATCAAAGATTTCCCTGTAATATGACTGCTGGTACTGGTCAATATAATGGTCTGTGGAGATCTTCTTTTCCTGCTTATAGACTTCTTTCATCTTCCGGTCTATTTCGTCTTGGAGATTTTCAAGCCTCTTTATCCGGGCGCGGTATGCAGGGCTCTCAAGTTCCTTAAGGATCTCTTTGGCAGCTTCTCCTTCAAGTCCCTGGAGCTTCATCTTGAGCTCATCTATATCAGCAGGATCCTTCATGGCATTGAGGAGCCTTAAGGCTTCCTCATCTGTCATGTCGTACTTATCTCTGTATCTCTCATAGATCTTGGATATCTGGTAATTAAGCTCCCTTGATGCCCTGGCATATATCTCTGCAATCTCCTGGGAGGTCTCTTCTGCGCTTTTCATGGCTTCATACATATCATGCTCTTTACGCTTCTCCCAGTAACTCATGCATTATTCCTCTTCTTTCTGCTCAGGCTCCTTCTCTTCCTCTTTGGTCTCCTCTTCCGGCTCTTCATCTTCTGGAGGAGTGTTTGCTCCCTGGGCAAATAATTCCTGCTGCTGTCTTACAGCCTCAGCCTTCTCTTCCTTTACCACTTCAAGCTCCTGGTCAGGATCCTCTACAAAAGGAATCTGCTTGATGAGAGTCTTCATTGATACAAAGTCCTTCATGGTGGAAAGTGTAGCTGCAAGCTCCTGGAGATTCTTTGGAAGTGATCTTGAGAATGTAGGGATCACGCTTGAGGCATCCTGAGCTATGGCCTGCATGTTCAGGTAATTGCAAAAGAGTATCATCCTCTTCTGGAGGCCTTTTCTGTAATACCTCTCCTTTACCTTTGTAATCATCTCAAGACCAAGGAGCTTGTATTCCATGGCCACTCCTGATGTATTGCCTGCAAAATTCTCATCTGTGAGGTTTGGCACATGAGAGAAATTATAGATATCTTCCTTCAGTGCCTTTCTGAGTACCTCAGCACCATTCTCATCAAGTGCCCTGGTAAGATATTCTGCCTTGGCATCCGGTGGGAGCTCCAAGAGCTTTTTCTGCCTGAGCTCCTCCTGGGCTTTCTTGGTCTCTTCCGTATCATCTCCCATGATGGCTCCATAGAGCACCAGGATGGCATCAATAAACTGGTCCTTGTCTGTTACCCTGTCACTCATGAGAGCGTTATAGGCATCAATTAAGGGGATCTGCTGCTCAAAGTCACCAATCCCCTCTTTATTGTTGAGATATTCAATTATCTGTATGCCTCCAAAGTAATGAGGCTCAGGCGTCTCTGTTACCACCTGTTTTGTGTTTGGATCATTGATGATGCTCAGCACATACTTATAATTCTGTGTTGAGACTGTTGCCACCCATGTCACTATGTCCTTAGCATCATTTCTCATTGGGTAGTAGTAGACTCCAAAGAGCTCATTTTCCTCTATGGAGTCATCTACTACTATGAAAGTTGATAAGGGAGAAATGTTTTTTACCGCTGGCTTTGATTCATCCTTCTTGGCATATACATATTCATAGGCAAGTCCATATATAGACATATCCTGGGCATTATCTGCATCTACCTCATCCACATCTGCATCATCAAATGCAGAGAGGAGTGGCTCTATGTCAGCATCATCTGTATTGGAGTAGGTTATGGGATTACCCATGAAGTAACCTGTGGCAGTGTCCGTGATGTCCTTTGCATGGTTACATACCACCTTGGCATTAGGCAGTCCATCCTGCCTCTCCCTGGAAAGGATCTCATGGATTCCGTCATAATACTCTTTGCATTTTACTTTTCTTCCTATCATGGAGTGATGCTTCATGATGAGTGTCAGGATTATATTTTTGTCCAGATTAAGCTCATCATATTGTGATGCAGGATACGCAAATCTATACATATTGACTCCTATCTAAGGCCTGCTGCCTTCTTGTTCTTGATGCGCGCTCTTCTCTGGAGCATCTCATCCTCCAGGGCATATCTGCACGCATCTATGGTGTGGTTATCCTTATCCGGGAATCCACCTTTAAAATTGCCATTCTTATCCCTCTCCAGCTCATAGGTTGTAAATTCCCTGGCTGCGTTTGGGCATCTGACTGGATCAATTATGATCTCATCTATCTCATTGGCCAGGAAGTCCATGCCAAAATCTACAGAGCCAGGTCCTTTTTTAGCTCCTAAGATCTTAAGCCCCATCTCATTGAGTGTGGCTATACTTCTTGGCTCTTCTGAGTCAGCTGTGATTATTTTATTCTCAGGATTGAGCGCTCTTACTTTGGCCACTACCTCTCTGTTTTTCAGATTTACCTGGTAGATCTCTCCAAATATCCAAAGCTTATGAAGCTTCTTGTTGTAATGCATTCTCAGGAAGGCAAGAGGATCTGCTGCAAATCCAAAATCAAGGCCCTGCTTGATCTTGTCAAATATGGCAATCTCCTCATTCTTGATCTCTCTAAGGACCACATTATCAAATACCTTGCCACCGGTACCCACTGCTTCTCCCAGGTACTCATGACGATATGCAAGGATTTTCCTCTTCTTGAGCTCTGCTGCCTCAATATAAAACTGCTCCCCAAGCCAGCTCTTTGGCACAGTGAGGTATGTGGAGTGATTGCACAAGGTATCCTCCCTCACCTGTAGTACATCCTGATTCACCCATGAGTTGAGGCTCTTGGGCGGATTCCAGGAGTAAAATACTACATATTTATCTCCGCCTCTCATAAGAGACTGATTTATCTTTCTCTCATCCTCATCCCCTTCAAACTCAGCTCTCTCTTCATACCAGATGTACTTGAAATAGCCACGCCTTAGCTTGATGGACTTGGATTTATTAGGATCATCACATCCTCTGAAGATGATCCGCTGGCCTGTGGGAATATAGGTGATCCTTAAGGGAGATAGGTTTGCTTTCCATAAATGCGCAACACCAAGAGCGTCAATGGCCCACATAAGCTGTTCAAAAACGCTCTCCTGTAATGTATTCCCTATTCGTCTGAAGCAGGCAGCATTTGCCTCAGGATCTTCCATCATGCCCATTATGATCTCAAGACTTATGAAGGATGATTTTGTAGAGCCTCTCCCTCCATACAGCTTGTAATGGGTATGCTTACCCTCTATGATGTCCCAGTGAATATCATAGAATTGAGGAGCTATGAGATTACTCAGCCTGATCTCCATCTTCGCTCCTTGGTATGTCATTTATGATGGTGACAGCATCCACACTGGCGGATACCTCCTGCTTGTCAATAAACAGTCGGTGCCTCTTTCCCAGGAGCTCTGCTGCCCTAGTCCTGTCATATAATGATGCTGCTTTATTATCCTGGTCCTTGAGCTCTCCCCTCATTACCTGTGTGAGATAGCTGAGTACCTCATCTGCATCCGCGATCCTTCCAGAGCGTAGTTTCTCCACTACCTCATGAATGTATTCTTGGATGTAAGGTTTTGTTAGGTTTTCAGCTCCAATTGCCCGGGCTGTCTTTTTTGAATACCCTGCCTTGATGGCTGCCTCTGTGGCATTCAGAGACTCAATATAGTATTCGCAAAACGCTTTCTGCCTTTCTGTCAGTTTTTCCTTTGCTTTATCCATTCCCCTCACCTGCCTTTCCGGTAAAGAGATCCTCCACAGCAAAAGGGCTCTGCGCATCCGCAAAGCCCTTTCCTTAGGATAGTAATTGCATAGGGATAAGCCAACACAATTTCACCTACTATCATTTTAGCATGTCTGTAATGTGAAAAGTGTGAAATTTTATCCTGCTGCCTTGACAGCCTCACTGATGTAGTTTTAAATATCTGTCTACTTTCTTTTCGGCTGTAGATCTATGGCAGTGCATTTCCTCCCCTACCTGCTCCCATGTGTGTCCTCTCTCATACCTTAAATGGAATATCCTTCTTATTTCTGAATTGTGTATGTGATTTATGTATTCCGATATCTCAAGCTCAAGATCCAGCACCTGCTGCCTTCGCTCAGTTATGAGATTCATACGCCTCTGGATGGCAGCCTGCCTCCCAGGAAGGCGCTGTATATTGTAGCCTCTTATTATGATTGGCTTCTGGGTATATGGGAAGTCTAGCGAGGAGCCCATGACCTTATCAGTCACTACCTCCTTGCACTGGTCCTGGAGTTTTACAATTTCAAATTCCAGTTCTACAATTTCACTCCTGAGACTGACAAGCTGCTCTAGTTTTTCCTTTGTCATCCCCTTATCCCCCATTTATTGTTTACAGTACCCATTCTCTGATAACAGTTGCTATTATCATCAGCAAAAGTATTACCAATAAAAATATCCATATCCCGGCTGTCAATATTCCTGCCAGG
>JAEEGL017196155.1_pt1 | contig 10716 bp, 9 predicted proteins | sample 9134231 | NCBI WGS metagenome assembly JAEEGL01 (sample SAMN16246548, study PRJNA631951) | gut metagenome | biome: gut microbiome; feature: rumen; material: fiber-attached | host: Bos | place: Iran: Karaj | collected 2018-10 | reverse complement strand
CGATGGAGGCGATGACCAGGACCTTGCAGCCGTTGGCGATCATGTTCTCGATCTGGGAGAGCTGGGTCTGAACGTCGTTGGCGCCGTACTGCAGGTCGACATCATAGCCGGCTTCCTCCAGCATGGCCTTCATGTACTCGCCGTCCTGATTCCAGCGCTGCAGGTCCTTCGTGGGCATCGCAACGCCGACCAGGCCGCCGACAGCGGCGGTGTCGTCAGCGGGAGCTTCGATTCCGAGCGCTTCATAGGTGTAGTAGCCGGAGTCGATCAGCAGTTCCTTATAGTTGGCAGCGGTGCAGGCCACGGGCTCGCACAGGAAGCTGGGGATAATGCCGGTGCCGTTGTTATAGGTCTCGGTGTCGTTCACAGGGGGCTCCTCGCCCTTCATGATCGCGTCCACCATCTCAACGACTTTCGCGGCCAGGGTACGGGTGTCTTTGAACACGGACATGCCCTGCTTGCCGTCGATGAGGTTCTTCATGATGGCGATGTCGCAGTCCTGACCGGTGATGACAGGCCATGCGCCGGTGTAGGAGGACTCGAGAGCGTTCTCAACGCCGCGGGCGGTGGAGTCGTTGGAGGCGAGAACCGCGTCAAGCTGGGTGCCGTCGCCGTAGAAGGAGCTGAGGATGTTCTCAAAACGCTCCTGGGCCTTGGCGGTATCCCAACCCGGGGTGGCAACGTCGAGCTTCGCAGTCTGGCCGGACGGGCAGACAAGCTGGCCGTTGTCCAGATAGGGCTGCAGGATGCTCATGGCGCCGTCGAAGAAGTAGTTGATGTTGTTGTCGTCGGGGGAGCCGGTGATGAACTCGATGTTGAAGGGGCCCTTGCCGTCCTTCAGGCCGAGCTTCTCTTCAATGAACTCGCCCTGGGTGGTGCCGACCAGCCAGTTGTCGAAGGTGGCATAGTAGGACACAGCGTCGGAGTCCATGATCAGACGGTCATAGGCGATGACGGGGATCCCGTTCTCCTTGGCCTGCGCCAGGACGGTGCCCAGAGAGCTGCCGTCGATGGAGGCGATGACCAGGACCTTGCAGCCGTTGGCGATCATGTTCTCAAGCTGGGAGAGCTGGGTCTGAACGTCGTTGGCGCCGTACTGCAGGTCGACCTGATAGCCGGCCTTTTCCAGCATGGCCTTCATGTTCTCGCCGTCCTGATTCCAGCGCTGCAGATCCTTCGTGGGCATCGCAACGCCGACCAGTTCCGCATCTTCAGCGGGAGCGGCGGCGGGCTCCTCAGCCTTGGGCTCGCTGGCAGCGGGGGCTGCCGCCTGCTCGCCGCAGGCCGCAAGCGCGAAAAGCATGCAGAGCGCGAGGAGAATTGCTAAAAACTTTTTCATGTTTGACCTCCTTATTTTATTCACTTTCCGAATGAGAAGCCGCTCTTCGGCTTCTATAAGCCGATTTTACAAATGTTTTGTCATGATGTCAAGATATGTTTTATGTTTTTACATTTCTTTGTGCGTTTCATGTAGTTTCCCCTTGTAAAAAATGTGCAAATTGCAAAAAATGAATTTGTGATTTATAAATAAATTTTTTGAAAGTATGCCGATTTTCCTTGACTCTCCGCGTTTCCTTGCTACAATATAATCAGAAGCCGCCGAAAAGAGGATTATTGCCATGCCGCAGGCCGAGGGAAAAGAGAACAGCGCGCTGTCCGTGCGCAGCAGGATCTACCGTTTTTTATACGATTCCAAAGAGTTTTGCTCCAAGCAGGTGCTGGCAAGCAGCTGCGGCGTCAGCATGCCGACGCTCTACCAGAACCTCAACGAGCTGATAGAAGCCGGCCTGGTCCGTTATACGGGCGAGGCCCAGTTTACCGGCGGCCGCCGGGCCCAGGGGCTGGACATCGTGCCGGACGCCCGCGTCGCCCTGGGCGTCTCCGTCACCGAGCACACGCTGCGCCTTGTGGCGGCGGACCTGCGGCTGCATGAGCTGGGCTACCGCTCCCTGCCCGTCGATCTGCTCCCGCGCCTGCCTCACAACGCCTCCGTCTTTTCCCGCATCGTGGAGGAATTTCTCAACGAGTTTTCCATTGACCGCAAAAAGCTGCTGGGCGTGGGCATCACCATCCCCGGCCTGCTCACCGCGGACCATACGCGGCTGCTGGTGGCCCCGACCCTGGGCCTGCGTGATCTGCCTCTGGACGAGCTGATCTACAGCGTCCCCTATCCGGTGCGGGTGGAGAACGACGGCTCCGCCAGCGGACACGCGGAGTACTATGTGCGCGGACGCCGGGGGACCATGGCCTACCTCTCCCTGGAAAACGGCATCGGCGGCGCCGTGCTGATGAACGGCGAGCTCTGCGCCGGGGACAATGCCCGCAGCGGCGAGTTCGGCCACATCTGTGTGGAGCCGGGCGGACGCCGCTGCTCCTGCGGCAGGAGCGGCTGTCTGGAGGCCTATTGCTCCGCCCGCCGTATCGAGGAGCGCTTCGGCGTGCCGCTGGAGGAGTTCTTCCGGGGCGTGGAAGCCCACCGGCCGGAATACGAGGCCCTGCTGTATGACATGCTGCGGCATCTGGCCATCGCCGTCCATAACATCCATATGTCCCTGGACTGCGACGTGGTGCTGGGGGGCTTCCTGTCGGAATACCTGCAGCCCTATCTGGACATTCTGCGCGGTTACGTGTCCGCGCTGGACGCCTTTTCAGACAACGCCGACTACGTGCAGCTGAGCCGGCTGCGGCGGCACATCACCCCCCTGGGGGCCTCCCTGTACTTTCTCCGCAGCTTTCTCAGCAGCGTATGACTTTCTCCCCGGGCCGGGCCCTCCGCCTGGATCGGGAACACAAAAAAGCGCCGCCCTTATCCTCGTAAGGGCGGCGCTTTTCGCCGTTTCGCGGACGGCTTCAGAACAGATATTTCCGGTCGAGGAACGCGGCCTTTTCCACGGTCAGGCCGATCAGGCTTTCCCCCTCCGTTTCGCAGACAAAGCCCATCCGCTCCAGCGGCTCCAGAAGCCAGGAGAACTCCCGGTTGACCCCTACGGTCACCCGCTCCAGCCCCAGCTCCAGGAAGGCCCGTTCCAGCATGCGCAGGCAGACGTAGGTCGCGGTGCGCAGCGGGTTATAGCCCAGCTCGCAGAGCAGCAGATACAGCTCCGCCTCCCTCTCCCTTCCGGCGCTCCGCCGCAGCCCGGCAAGTCCCGCCGGCGTGTCATACACCAGCGCCAGGCAGTCCAGACTTCCCGGCTCCGCCCCGCGCCGCCGGACCCAAGCCGCCAGCTCCTCCGCCGGCGCGGGCAGATCGTTGGGCGTGACGGCCCCCTCGGTTCGCCCGGCCCAGGCCTGCAGCAGGGGCAGGTGTCTCTCCACCACTTGTTCTGTCCAGATGTTCACCGCGCACCGCGCCTTTCCCTTCGTGTCCGGTCTTTCATGGGCTCAAGCTCCGCCGTCGTCCCGCGACCCGGTCTTCTCCTTCCCGGCATAGATTCCGGCGACCGCGTCCTTGAGCGGCTGCTTCACGCCGTGCTTTTTCAGCCACGGCACGTACCATTTGCCAAAGCCGGCGCTGGCCGCGAAGGCCGCTGCAAGCGCCAGGATCATTTTGATAGCCATGCTTCCCCTCTTCTCTGTCCCTGCGGTTTTCGGCTGTATTTTGTCACGCCGGGAGCGCGCCTGTCCTCCGCGGCGCCGCTTCCGCCCGGCTGTCTCACGGGGAGGGCGCTCCCTTGTAGGTCAGGCACATCATCGTCAGGTCGTCAAACTGCTCGGCGTCGCCGACGAAGGCGTCCACCGCCTGTTTCACGGCGGAGAGAATCTCCTCCGGGCTGCCCTCCGCCCCGGTGTTCAAGGCGGCCACCATGCGCTCCGTACCGAACATTTCACCGCTGTCGGCCGTCGCTTCCGGAACACCGTCCGTATAGACGAAGATCTTGTCGCCCGGCCTCAGGTGCAGCTCGTACGCCTGATAACGGGCCTCTTCCATTCCGCCGATCACGAAGCCGTGTTTGTCTTTGTAGAGGACAAAGGCGCCGCCATGTTCCTGCATGGCCGGATACTCGTGCCCCGCGTTCGCGGCCGTCAGCCTGCCGGTGGACATCTCCAGGATCCCCAGCCAGACGGTGACGAACATGCCCGCCTGGTTGTTGTCGCAGAGCGCCCTGTTGGTCTTTTCCAGGATCTCGGCGGCATTCAGTTCCAGCCGCGCGGATTCCTCGATAATGCGCTTGGAGAGCATCATGAACAGGGCGCCCGGGATGCCTTTCCCGCTGACGTCCGCGATGACCAGGCAGAGATGATCCTCGTCGATCAGGAAAAAGTCATAAAAGTCTCCGCCCACGTCCTGGGCGGGGACCATGCGGGCAAAAAGCTCAAACTCCTTCCGCTCCGGGAAGGGCGCCGAAAAGGCTTCCGTCCTGCCGCATGAACAGCAGGCCGAAGATCCCCTCCTGCCGGGACAGCTCGCCCCGCAGATAATCCCGGCAGCTGATCCGCGCGTGCACCAGCTGCGCCGCCGTGGGATACTCGCGCCTTGCGTAGGAGGCCACCCGGCTGTCGGACAGGACGCTCTGCACCTCGACGATGGAGGACTCGATCAGGGGCGTGACCGAACGGGAGACCAGCTCAAAACCGGCGGCGTTCTCGTCCCGCTCCTGCTGCAGGATCATATTGGTGTAAGCCCGGGAGAAGAGCACCGTCAAAAGGGCGACGACGAAAAGCGTCATGGCGATGACGGGCAGCAGCATGCGGACCCGGAGCGAGGTGAATTTTTGCTTCATGGGACCTGCACCTCCGTCCCGGTTCCGTGGTTTTTGTACTGCTCCGGCGTATAGGGTTCCACTCCGTTGGCGATCTGCGCCTCACGGACAAGGGGCACGATGACGGCCGCAGCGGCGTCCCACAGCTGCCTGTATGCTTCGAAGACCTCCGGCTCGCCCAGCCGGATCAGCCTGTCGATGGTGTCGTCCCGGAGCGCGTCGAATTCCCCGTCGTCTTCCGCCAGGCACAGATCCACCCGGACGTCGGCGAGGATCGCCTCCGCCTCCGAGAGGACGCGCAGCTGATCCCGGTTGAGGCTGCTCATGCAGGAGGTGATCGCCTCGCCGCAGTCATTGCGGAAATCCAGGCCCCCGGCCTGGTACCAGGCGTCCGAGGGCAGCTCCACCCCGTAATGCTCACAGATGTCCCGGGAGACGTTGTTGGTCATGGCCGCGGCCTTGTAGGCGCGGGTGAGCGTGACAAAATCCAGGGGATAGCCGTCCGGATGCAGCGTGTTGTCCCGCAGGAGCGGCCAGCAGCCGGAGAAGTCGTCGTAGGTCCCCCAGCGGTAATAGTAATTGTCCGCGGTATACCGGCCTGCGGAATATTCGGCAAGCTGCGTCCGGCCATAGCTGTTCAGCCGGGGCACGCCGTCCGCGTCATAGTCCCAGGTCACGCCCCGCTCCCCCATGATGGCGTCCCGCAGAAAGTCGGGATCGCACATATAGTTGAACAGCCTGAGGGCCTGCTCCTTATGGGGGCTGTTGGCGGAGATAAACCACATGAAGCTGGAGCCGTTGCCCAGCAGCTGATAGACGTTGGTGTACTGATTGGCCGCGGCGGTCGGGACCGAGGCGTAGCCCGCCAGCGTGTCGGGATCGGCTTTTACCTGTTCGCTATACAGCGAAGCCTGCCCGTTGACCAGGCCGAGATACTGGCCGCGTCTGCACTTGGCTTCGTACTGCTCCGCCGTCTGGGTGAAGAGATCCAGATCGAAGGCCCCGTCCTCCTTCCCGGCGCGGTAGAGCCTGTTGTACCATTTCATGGTGCTCCAGAACATGGAGTGGGCCGGATCCGTATAGCCGTCGAAAACCTCGTTGGTGAAGATGTTGTTCTGATATTTGTAGGCCGCCCAGTAGTCCAGGCTCAGTTCGGATCGGAAAGCGGTGGCGTAGCCTTGAAAATTCGTCGAGCCGAACAGATAGGTGGGATAGCCCTCCTCCGTAAAGGGGTGCCTGTCATGCATCTGCAGCAGCACGTTCAGATAGTCGTCCTCATTGTTGATGGGCGGATAGCCCAACTCCTTGTAGTAATCCCAGCGGACGACATAGCCCCGGTTATAGGGGCTGTTGCTGTATCCGATGCCGTTATACCCGATCTTCTGGGGGAAGAAATAAAAGCCGTCTCCCTGATACCCGAGCTGCTTGAAGACGTCATAGGCCAGCCGGGCGTCCCCCTTGAGGAGATTGGTGACGTATTCTTCCAGATAGGGATCGGCGTTGAGCGCGACGCCGTTTTCCAAAATCGTGGCAAGGTTGTTCTTTGTGGCGACGATGTCCGGCAGATTGCCGCTGGACAGCCCTGTGGCGTAAGCCTCCGCCGTCAGATAGACGAACTTGATCTCTATGTTCAGCTGATCCTCCAGATACTGCCACAGGCCCAGCTGATCCTCCCCGTCCATGCGGGAGCCGGAGCGGTCCTCCACGTCGCCGATGGTCAGCACGACGCGGTCCTCGGCGGCGGCCGTGCCCGGCGGGAGCAGCGCCAGGAATAATAACAGGATCAGGAGCAGCGAAAGGGATCTTTTCATGGTATCTCTTCCTTCCCGTGTTTACAGGCGCTTCCCGGCGTCCGGACTTCCTTTCCGGACCTGGGCGGCGGAACCGTAAACCTATAAAAGATTGTAATCTATTCCCGCCGCAAGTTCAAGAAAAACCTCAGCTTCCCGCGCTATCTGCCGCAAGAATACGGAAAACACCGATTCCATAATGAAATCGGTGTTTTTCGTGGGTCAGGATGCCGGCGATCATACGCTTCGGCGTTTCTTGCCTCCAAATGGCAGCGCGGAAAAGGAAGCGCGGCTTCTTTGTCTTCCGCAGGGATCATTGATACATGGCGATAATATCGTCAATATCCATGCCCTGTTCCACCGCTTTATCGATCCATTCATTCGCCTTTGCATCGTTCTGCTTTACGCCTTCTCCCCGCAGATAACACCGGGCAACGGCGAGCTGCGCATTTGCCAGCCCCTGTTCCGCGGCCTTCATCAGCATCTCAAAAGCCTTCCCGTAATCCTGCTCGACACCGGCGCCGCTGTACAAGGTGCCGGTAAGGTACTGCGCATCCGCGCAATCCTGCCCGGCGGCTTTTTCAAACCATTCGACCGCCTGACCCAGGTCCTGCTCCACGCCGTACCCGTTTGCATAGCAAAGGCCGAGATCGAACTGGGCGTTACCGTCGTCCGGCAGTTCCTGAAAGATGGCCACTGCCTCGGCGTACGCCCCGTCTTCAAACACGGACAGGGCCTTCTGATAGCGGCACTCCCGGAACCGCTCTGCTGAATCCTTATAGTCTCCCAGATTCTCAAAAAGCTCTGCGGCGGGGTCCCAGTCCCCGGCGGCAAAGAGCAGGCTCGCTTTTCCGTAGCGGCTCTCCTCAAGCAGAGCCTCGGCGTCCTCATAAGCGCCCAGCCGCTCCAGGATCTCTATGGCTTCATCATAGTGTTCCGCCGCCATTTCGTTCCGGGCCATGCCATAGTCGCACTCCATGACTTTTCCGGCAGAATCCTTATAGTCGCCCAGCGCTGCGAAGATCTCCCGGGCGGCCGGCCCAAACTGAGTGAACCGCGCATTACGTGACAAGGAGAAGGTCATCGAGTATCGATCTGCAAATCTGCTGTGTGCAGTTTTATCAACACTTCATGCGCTGCATCTGCGCACAAGCCGGATCTATGGGAAAAGCAAATTGAGATCATCCATAGTGATGATAAGACGTACCTGTCGGCAATAAATGACGATTCATCATTGCAGCCGTCTTATTTTATGAATCATATTGGAACCGCCCGGTATAAACAAGCTACCTGGACACGCTCTGTATCCTGGCCTGTTTTCCCCAATTTGGAAAAGGCGCATCGCCATATAGGATCCACAGGACAGGAACGCCGCCGGCCGCTTCTTCAGCCGGATACTCGCCTAATCCGTCTGTGATGATCACAATGCAGGATGGATCTTTGTCGGAGAAGCTGTTGATATACCGAAAGATGCAGCCGAAGTCCGTTCCGCCGTTTCCTTTGGGACGGATTTTCAGCAGCTGCTGGATCGATCCGAAAGGGACAGGCGTTGTGACCCGGGTATCGAAAAAGCCAAGTTTCCCCTGAAGGGAGCCGTCATACTGTTCAATGGCGGCGCATATCTCCCCGTAAACGCCAGCGATCGTATCATCGTCGACGGATCCGGAACTGTCCACCATAAACAGGACGTCTTTCAATGAACGCTCCGTCTGATTGAAATCCGGAAGGAAGAAGCCGCTGTCGGCAAAACGCCGATCCGGCGGAAGGAAGGAGTAGTCGTTAACCTCTTCCTGGAGAAATTGATCCAGGATCTTTTTCCATTCCAAACGGGCGGCGCCCACACCTTTCCAAATCCGATCCAACAGCTCTGCCTGCTGCGGCGACTGGGATCCCATCGTCTTGATCATGTCCAGCAAACGATCGATGGCGGAATCCAGTTCCTCTTCATAGCTGCCGCCGCTGTCTTCCGAAGCGGGCGCAGACGCTTCCGGTTTTTCATCGACCCCGGCGGCTTCCACTGCCGTGATCCCCTGTTGGAACCGTTGATACTTTACCCTTACTTCCCCGGGTTTTTCATAATTCGGAGTCTCCAAGGCATCGTCATATCCGGGAAAAAGAATAAGGATCCCGTCCCTTGGAGCGCCGCGTCGACCCCAATAGTCATCCGAATCGATCTGGTATCTGCGGCGCTCTCCGGCTTTCATTCCGCTGGGATCAAAGGGAACCTCACGATACGCTTCCAAAGGTAAAAGCTCATTGCCCTCATGCCCGGGGAAGTAGGTCCTGTGCGGCAGCCTGCCGATGTACGGCAGTTCGTCATCCTCCCAGCCGCGATCCCGCATAACCGAGCAGGCGATGATGTCACAGGCATGGTGGAAACGATCCCCTGCGAAGAAGGCAGGGCGTTGTGTATCTTCCAAGACGATATGGATCACTTCGTGGCTGAGAATATAGTCCGTTTCTTTTTTCCCAAGTTTCTGAAACCAGTCGGGATCGAACAGGATCTCGCGCCCATTGGTCGAGATTCGGCGGACGTCTTTCGTGGCGACAAAGCGCAGATACATCAGCACCATTGCTATAGCCGGGTCGCTGACCATCAGCCTGGCGCGGGAGCGCCGGATCTGTTCCCGCAGTCTCTTCTGCCGATGCGGCGTCATAGGTCATTCTCCTCTTCATGGTAAGTGACCCACTGGGCGTATGTTTTATTCTTTTTCAGCTTCTGTCGGACAGATCGGATGCGGTAATAGTCGTTAAACAGACGGAACCGGAATTCGATCGGCATCGTGCAGGCAAAATCAACGGAATGACCCAATTCCGTCTCCGCAGCGTTTTTCCTGGCATAGTCTACCATCGCCGCGACCGTCGCATACAGCAGTTCCGGCCGGTCAGGCGGCGGGCACCGCTTCCCGCCAAATATTTGATCCATGGGAGGAATGTGCTGAACGATTTCGCACCACGTCCGGAAAGCCCCCGCTGTATTTGTCCCGACGCAGCCGGCTATCAGCGGGTATACCTGTGTGACGTCGTCCGAGACGGAATTGAGAATGTTGCTCACCATCTCCCAGGATCGAGGAGTTGGGAACGCCAGATTGTCCTCCGCCGGATCGAACGTTGTGAGGGAGGAGGAGTTGTAATCCAGATAGCCCGTCACGAAGGGATGAATATCAGACAACACTGCCCACTCATGCCAGCTTGCCGCATCGCCTTTGATCTCCAGATGGCAAAGCCGGTTTGCCAGAGCCTTCGGCATGTTGAAGGCAACGCTCCTGTCGGTGACACGGTTGCCGGCCGCGATCACGATGCAGTTGTCCGGAAGCCTGTGTTCGCCGACTGTTCGGTCCAGGGTGATCTGATAGGCCGCCGCCTGCACAGATTGCGGAGCGGCGGTGATCTCATCCAGGAAGAGGATGTTGACGATGCTTTCGGAAGCGTCCATGTCAAATATCTTCGGACGAAGCCAGATCGCCAGCGTCTTGTCCGCGTTTGCGGTGGGAATGCCCCTCAGATCCACAGGGTTGAAGAGCAGCAGCCGGACATCCGTCACCACGACCTTTTTCCCCGTCTGCCGTTGGATCTCGCATGCGATCTGCTTTACGCCCTGGGATTTACCGACGCCCGGCGGCCCCCAAAGCATGACAGAGGGAAACCGTTTCAAGGAAAGTCCGGCTTTAATAAGGTTGGAAAATGCGTCAGAAAGCTGGGTTACCATTTGCGCTACGGTTAATTGAACCAATCCGTTGCTATGCGTCAGCATATAAAAGCCTCCTAACGAGTGTTGGCATACGCAAGGCTGGAGACCTTGAAACCGGCCGTTTTTCCCACAAACAGATGTTCTTCCCCTTTGAGATAACCATCCTTGCATGATAAGGATAATGCAAATGCTGTCCAATAAAACGGACTTTGTTCTGTGCGGCCCCCTGTCGGGCAGGAAAAGCGCCCGGTCGAAACCGGGCGCTTTTCCCAGAAGAGGTCATGGTGGGAGAAGTTGGATTTGAACCAACGCAGGACGAAACCGACGGTTTTACGGACCGCTCCTATTGACCAGACTCAGGCATTCTCCCGTATGTGGTGGGCTCTCCAGGGATCGAACCTGGGACGCGCAGATCTTCAGTCTACCGCTCTACCAACTGAGCTAAGAGCCCGTATGGGGTGTGAGAGCGGATTCGAACCGCCGACATTCGGTGCCACAAACCGACGCTCTAACCAACTGAGCTACTCACACTATG
>JAEEGL013435881.1_pt1 | contig 10716 bp, 6 predicted proteins | sample 9134231 | NCBI WGS metagenome assembly JAEEGL01 (sample SAMN16246548, study PRJNA631951) | gut metagenome | biome: gut microbiome; feature: rumen; material: fiber-attached | host: Bos | place: Iran: Karaj | collected 2018-10 | reverse complement strand
TTTAAAAGGAATCTCAAGGGTCGTTACTTTTTCTTATTCGCATTGTTCAATTTTCAAGATGCTGTTCTTGCCGCCCCTTCCGAGACAGCTTTAATATTATATCACTTTCTTTCAGAGTTGTCAAGCTTTTTTCAAAATTTATTCGAAAAACTTTTCTCGACTTGCCGGTTTTTACCAGCTCCCTGTCGGACAGTGATTATATTATAGCACCCTTTTCGGAATTTGTCAAATCAAATTTTATGAATTTTTCAAAAACTTTTTTATACAAAATCACAACTTATAAACAACAGCACCCCATTGCTGAGGTGCTGTTAATATTACTCCGCTGCAAGCAGCTGTTTATACGTATCAATATACAGCTCCGCCGAAGATGACCAGCTGTGATCGCACTCCATAGCGCGCTCAACGAGCTCTTCCCAGACCTGTTTGTCTTCATAGTCACGGCGTGCACGCTTCACAGCGTCAAGCATATCATTTGCATTATAGGTCTTGAATGTGAAGCCGTTTCCGTTCTCTCCGCCATTATCACGGACAGAATCCCTCAGTCCTCCTGTTTCACGGACTATAGGAATAGCTCCGTATCTCATTGCTATCATCTGCGCAAGGCCGCACGGCTCGCTCTGGGACGGCATAAGGAACATATCCGAGCCCGCATATATCTTATGCGAAAGCTCGGGAATAAATCCCACTGTCACCGACACCTTATCGGGATACCTCGCAGCCATTTCAAGGAAGAAATCCTCATATATTTTTTCACCGCTGCCAAGCACCGCAAATTTCACGCCGCTCCTCACGATCTCCTCGAATACACATCTAATCAGATCAATGCCTTTATGCTTTACAAAACGCGTAACTATGCCTATAACAGGCTCATCGCCCGGTGCAAGACCAAGCTCCGCAAGGAGAGCCTCCTTGCATTTTGCCTTGCCTTCGAGCTTTTTTGAAGAGTAATTTTCTGCTATCATCTTATCCCTGTCGGGATCATACAGCTTTGTATCAATTCCGTTCATTATACCGCGCAGCTTGTACTGCTTGGTAACGAGTATCCTGTCGAGACCATGAGCGTACCACGGGTCAAGTATCTCCCAAGCATAGCTCGGACTGACCGTAGTTATCATGTCACTTGTCTCGATAGCCCCCTTCATCATATTGACAGAGCCGTCATACTCGATAAGTCCTGCGTTATACATAGGTATGCCCATAAGTTCGCTGAGAACTTCTCTTCCGTACTTACCCTGATACTCTATATTGTGTATGGTATAAACAGTCTTGATACCATCATATCCCTGCTGATACTTGTAATAAACGTTGTAATACACAGGTATCAGCGCAGTCTGCCAGTCGTTGCAGTTGATGATATCGGGAGTAAAATCAATGTACTTCAGCATTTCAAGAACAGCCCTGTCAAAGAATACAAATCTCTCACAGTCGTCATAAAAGCCGTAAAGTCCATCTCTTGAAAAATAATACTCATTATCAATGAAATAATAGGTCACACCGTCTTTTATTGCCATAAATATACCGCAGTACTGTTTACGCCATGATACATCCACTGTGATATTTGTGAGAAACACCATTTTATCGCGGAATTCAGGCGCAACTGATTTATACAGAGGTATTACAACTCTGCAGTCATGCCTTTTTGACTTTATAGCCTTTGGAAGTGAACCTACTACGTCTGCAAGTCCGCCCGAAGCTGCAAAAGGTACAGCTTCACTGGCAGCAAATAGTATTTTCATATTTTATCACCGCCGTCAGATCTTACCGCCTTTTCCTATATATAGCGGGTATGTCTCGGAGCCTGTAAGCACCTTTTCATTGCTTATCTCAACGTTTTTATCGGTTATTACCGATGCGATGCTGCAATTTTCTCCCACCTTTGTTCCCTGAAGGAGCACGCAGTCCTTGACCACTGTATCCTTTCCGACTTTAACGCCTCTGAACAGTATAGAATTGATAACTGTACCTTCTATGACGCAGCCGTCTGCAATAAGTGAATCCTTTATATTTGACTCAAGACCGTATTTTACAGGTCCGTTATCACCTATCTTTGTAAGAACAGGCATATTCTTCGGGAAAAGCGCGTCTTTCTTTGCAGGATCAAGAAGAAGCCTGTTAGCCGCATAGTATTCCTGAATACTGTCTATCCTTGTGAAGAAGCCTTCATGCTTATAGCCCATTATCTTGAATTCGTCCTTCTTGCGCTGAAGTATCTCGCGGGTAAAGCTATACTGGTTGCGGCTTGCTGCATCGGCAACGATCTTCTTGAGGAAATCCTTTGTAACGATGCACATTTCAAGCCAGATATTGCACTCGCCGGATATCTGCGGATCAACAAGAACGTCCTTCAGTCTGTTCTCATCATCAAATTCAAGAACAGTCGTACAGTTATCCTTTTCACAGTTATAAAGACCTCTGCTGTACACCAGTGTGATATCAGCCTCGGTATCCATATGCTGCTTGAGCACAGGATTGAAGTTAAGAGTAGTAACTACATCACAGCTTGCCATGATGACATATTTTGCATTTGAATGCTCAACATATCCCCATATGTTATTCAGCGCGTCCAATCTGCCGTTATATATACCGCCTGTCTGGCTGTACGGCGGCAGAAGATGAAGTCCGCCCTTTTTACGTGAAAGATCCCAGTCACGTCCTGAGCCGAGGTGATCGAGGAGCGAACCGTAATTCGACTTAGTTATGACTCCAACCTCGGAAACTCCCGAATGAACGAAGTTTGAAAGCGGAAAATCTATCAGTCTGTAACGTCCGCCGAACGGGATAGAACCCATAGTTCTTCTCTTAGTCAGCTCGCTGACATAAGAATCATGCATACTTGCAAAGATAAGTCCCAAAACATTATAATTAACACTCATAGTAACATTCCCTCCGTCAGATATTTTCGCCGATGATCTGTTTTGGTTCGACTACCTTTTCAGCCGAAACAGTCACGTTATTTCCGACAACGGCAATGCCCCATTTATCCTTGTCCTCAACACTTTCGGGACTTGATCCAACATGAGCACGGTTTTCGATAACGCTGTCGCTTCCGATTATTGCATACTCAACAACAGCACCCGATTTTATAACAGTTCCCGGCATAACGATACTGTAGTTTACAGTTGCACCTGCCTCGATGGTAACACCGGAGAAAAGTATTGAGAAATCGACTGTTCCGTCGATAGTGCTTCCCTCTGATATCATTGAGTTTTCAATGCAGGCATTGTCGCCTACATACTGCGGAGGCATATTGCTGTTGCGTGAATATATCTTCCAGTTGGGATCATAAAGATCAAGAGGAACATTCGGGCTGAGAAGATCCATATTTGCTTCCCACAGAGAATCAAGAGTTCCTACGTCCTTCCAGTAGCCCTCGAATTCGTACGCGAAAAGTCTCTGCTTGTCGCGGAGCATAGATGTTATGATATCCTTTCCGAAGTCCTTTGACCACGGCTCACCCTTTTCGCGTTTTGCGTTAGCTTCGTTTTCGTTTTCGATAAGGTATTTGCGGAGCTTCTCCCATGTGAACACATAGATACCCATTGAAGCCAGTGTGGACTTAGGCACCTTTGGCTTTTCCACGAAATCGGTGACCTGCTTCTTTTCGTCACAGATCATTATACCGAAGCGTGAAGCCTCAGCCTTCGGTACATCAATTACGGAGATAGTGCAGTCCGCTTCGTTTTCAACGTGGAAATCCACCATTTTTGAATAATCCATCTTGTATATATGATCTCCCCCGAGAACAACGACATACTCAGGATCATAACGCTCGATAAAGCGCATATTCTGGTAGATAGCATTAGCTGTACCCTCATACCACGAAGCACCTGCCTGGGTCTCGTAAGGCGGGAGAACGTGTACGCCTCCGTTCATCTTATCAAGGTCCCACGGCTGACCGCTTCCGATATATTCATTCAGCACAAGGGGCTGATACTGAGTAAGGACACCCACTGTATCAATACCCGAATTTGTGCAGTTTGAGAGAGGGAAATCTATCAGACGATATTTACCGCCGTATGGTACTGCGGGCTTTGCAACATTTTTGGTCAGTGCATATAGTCTGCTGCCCTGACCGCCTGCAAGGAGCATTGCAACGACTCTTTTTTTAGTATACATATTCTTCCTCCTGGATAGTAAAAAACATAATGGAATTTATTTTGCCTTGGCAGAAGTCTTTTTCTTTGCCGAGGTCTTTGTCTTTTCTGTATTGTCAGCTGCCTTCACTGACTTTGCAGAAGTTTTGGCTGCCGAGGCAGTACGCTTCCTTACGGGAGCTTTCTTGGCTTCGGCATTTACAGCCTTTGGCTCTCTCTTCTTCACAGGTGAATATTTAAGATATATCACCGAGAGAGGCGCGATGGTCATTGAGATACTGTTATCATGTCCATGCATCGGCACACTATCCGACTTGAACGAGCTTTCGGTAATACCCGAACCGCCGAACTCGGCAGCATCGGTATTGAACACAAGCTTGTATCTTCCCTTCTGCGGAACGCCGATCCTGTAATCGCGGCGTTCAACGGGAACGAAATTGCATACCGCTATTATTTCGTCACCATTATCGTCGGTACGTCTGAAGGAAATGATGCTCTGCTTGTAATCGTCATTGGATATCCAGCTGAAGCCGTTCCATGAGTCATCATTCTGCCAGAGCGGAGGATTGTCAACATAGAATTTATTCAGTTTTTCCGAGAACTTGATCAAATTCCTGTGCGAATCCAAGTCCATCAGATGCCAGTCGAGCTGTGCTTTGTAATCCCACTCCTTCATCTGACCGAATTCCTGTCCCATAAACAGAAGCTTCTTTCCGGGATGCGCCATCATATATGCAAGGAATGCACGGTAGGAAGCAAATTTCTGCTCATACTCCCCGGGCATTTTATTTATCATCGAACATTTTCCGTGAACTACCTCATCATGGGAGATAGGCAGGATATAATTCTCAGAAAACGCATAGAAGAACGAGAATGTAAGCTTATCGTGGTTAAACGCACGATATATAGGGTCGAGCGACATATAGCTCAGCATATCGTTCATCCAGCCCATATTCCACTTGAAGTTGAAGCCGAGTCCGCCTATATCCGTAGGCTTGGTGACCAGAGGCCATGCCGTGGATTCCTCGGCTATCATAAGTGCGTCGGGGTGCTTGAGAAAAACAGCTTCATTGAGATGCTTGAGGAACTCCACAGCTTCAAGGTTCTCGTTGCCGCCGTAGATATTTGCAGCCCACTCGCCCTCACGTCTGTCATAGTCGAGGTAGAGCATTGAAGCTACGGCATCAACTCTGAGACCGTCAACATGGAATTCATCAAACCAGTAATTTGCGCTTGAAATAAGGAATGAGCACACCTCAGCCTTGCCGTAATCGAAAACTCTCGTTCCCCATGCCTTATGTTCCTTCTTGCGGTCGTCGGTATATTCGTAGCAACAGCTGCCGTCGAACTCGTAAAGACCTGCTTCGTCCTTAGGAAAATGTGCAGGCACCCAGTCAATGATAACGCCTATCCCTGCGGCATGGAACATATCTATCATCTTTCTCATATCATCGGGAGTACCGTAGCGCGAGGTAGGCGCAAAATAGCCTGTTACCTGATATCCCCACGAGCCGTCGTAGGGGTACTCCGTAAGGGGCATGAACTCCACATGAGTGTATGACATTTTCTTGAGATACGGGATTATTTCCTTTGCGAATGTCACATAGTCGAGGAATATCTCTTCACCGTAATTCTTCCATGAGCTGAGATGTACCTCATAGACATTCACAGGGCTTTTGTAAATGCTCACATTGCTCTTGTTTTCAAACCATTTTTCATCTTCCCATTTGTAGTCGCTCTCATATATCTTAGAAGCCGTGCCGGGACGGGTCTCAAAATGATGAGCATAAGGATCGGCTTTCATAAGTATCCTGCCGTCCTGCGCCTCGATGCTGAACTTGTAAGCATCATACTGTTTAAGTCCTGCTATCTCAGCCTCCCAGATACCGTCTGAAATGAGTGACATTGGGTTTTGCGTTCTGTCCCAGTCATTGAAATCGCCTACAACAGATACGCTTACAGCATTAGGAGCCCAAACTCTGAAAGTGAAAACCTTGCTTCTTCCTTTTTTCTTAGAATGAACGCCAAAAAATTTATATGCTTCATAATTTTTCCCCTGATAAAAAAGGTACAGAGGAAAATCGTTAAGATTGTTATTTTTATTAACAGACATAATTCAGCCTCCTTTGCTATAATACATTTTATCAGAATCAGCAGAATTATTCAAGCTTTTTTGAAAATCGCACATAAATTTTATAGGTTATGCTAATATTGCCATATCTAATTAGTGCAATTTGACATATTTATTTTGAAGTTTTCTCCTGCACTCTTGTCAAAATGCACAGCTATCGACCTACTTTTGCTTATGCCGTATGACATTTGAGTTAATATTTTGTTAACAAAATCTTTCACTCCCTTACTCTGAAGGCAATTACCGTAACATCATCGGAATGAAGTGTCTGATTGAAAACATCAGCTTTTGTGCAAATTTCATCAACGATATGCTTTATGTCATCACCTCCCATCAGCAGCTCCTTGATGAAAGGATAAGCGTTCTCTGATATGCCGTCGGAAAACATTATCACTATGTCACCTTTCTCAAATTCACACTCCCTTGTAAACAGCTCTGAGTGCTCGTATATACCTATGGGGAATGTGGGCGCAGTTATTTTCATCACATTTCCTACGTGACGTATGAGTGTTGCCGCAGCACCTGATTTTATCACTGTAAGACTGCTGTCGTCAAGGTCGATACACAGTGCATCGAGTGTGGCAAAACTCTCCTCACGGGACTTTGTGACCATGAACGAATTTATCAGCTTTACTGCCGAAGCTACGCTGACTCCGCCGCTGACAAGTCTGCGGAAAAGTCCTGCTACCATACGCGATTCCACGGCAGCGTCCTTGCCTGTACCCATACCGTCGGAAAGCACAACATACCCCATGCCCGCACCGTCAGTAAACACAGTATAAGTATCACCGTTTGCAGCTGAATTATCAGCACATGATGATGAAGCATACACCTCCATGCTGTAGCGAGGTCGTTCGTAAACTCTGATACGCAGCTCGTTTCCCGAACGTATCAGCTCCGTGCATGACATCTGCAAATGAAACTCGTCTGCAATAAGATCACATATCCTTGTACCGTTTTCGGGAGCATTTTCAGAAGCAAAATATACCTCTGCGATAAGCCTGCTGCGGCTGTTGTAATAGGCTATGACCGATGACGGGATATATCCGAATTTTTCAAGCTTCAACCTGATACTTCTCCCTACTGTTTCCGAGCACCGTATATCCAGCTTTTCGCCCGTTGATCTTATCAGCTCCTCGGTTATAAGCATCTGTTCGTGCAGGAGCTGACGGCTCTCGGAGAAACGCATTTCCATAAGCTTTGCAGCTGCCTTCTCTCTTGCACTTTTCACAAATACTTCCGATATTTTTTCCTTGTGCAGACAGTCGGCAAGCTCCTGCGGAAAGCTCTCCTGTGCGAACTCTCCCATTTCCGCAAGCTTTGCAAATCCGCGGTAGGTATTGCCCTTATCCGACTTCCAGCAGAAGGGTCTGCGGTAACAAAGAGAGCAGACCTCTGCCGAATTGGCTTCGATCTCATCTTCCGAATCACAGCTTTTCGAGAGCATCTGCGATACCTTTTCCGATTCCTTTCTCAGCTCACCTACCGTATCGGAAAGAAAGCTCATACGCGTGTTTATCATATCCGTCAGACAAGTATCTTTACTGTCAGTTCTTATCCATTTATCAGAGAAAACCGATGCAGCAGGAATAAAAACGGCGGCGGCGCATATAATATCTATCATGTCTCCAACATTCCCCACGGACAGTCCTGTGAGCACTGTAAAAATAAAACATATCCCCGTGAAAAAAGCAGCCGCGGTCATGGACTTCTGTCTTCGCATATATCCCGTCAGAAATCCTGCGGCAGGCAGTAGAACTATACCAATACCTGCATCAGATGAAGATAAAAATGCTCCGCAGACTGTGAGCGCACCGCAGATCACTCCGCCTGTCTGACCGTAAAAATACGCTCCCGTAAGTGTAACGGCTGCACCGAGAACTATCCCTGCATTCACGATCGGTATCTCCGCACTGCACAGTGATGATACTGCAACTATGTATACAACAGCACATGACAGTCCGCCGCTGCCCGAAAGGTCTATGACCTTTTTATGCTTCATATCCATAATAAACCTTGCTGCCGAATAAGCAGCAAAGCCAGCAAGTCCGCCATAAAAAACATAGAACATCAGCTTCTGCGGCAGCTCGCCTATTACTGCCGAAACAGCCGCTCCCGATATCAGTACACTGACCCCTGTATTGATGCCGCAGAGCTTCTCATCGTTTTTAGGTTCAAGGAACATTTTTATGATGACCACAAGTGCTATAGACGAAAGCTTGACGATATTCCTTCCTACAGCATCATTTATGATACTTCGGACCATGCTCCCTGCAAACACTGCCGCAGAGTAAGGAAGTCCCACTGCTCCTGCTAAAGAAATATCCGCAAAGGAAGCAACTCCGCCCACCTTTGCACCCGACAGCATAAAGCCTGCCAGTGCACAAACTGCAAAGGAAAATACAAAGGGCAAATACTGCCATTCCCTCAGTTTTTTTATATTTATCATTGCACATCACCTCGCAAAATATACCAATGATTATATCATATTTTCTGCGTATGATATGTCGAAGTCCGCTGTCGGATATACACTGTTTCTCAATGTTTCTGACGCAAAAGAAAAAGCTGTGCAAATGCACAGCCGAGTGAAATGAGCTTTTGTCGCATAAGAACAAAAACAAATATTGTTTTTATGCAAAACAGAGAAATCAAAAAAATCTTTTCTGATATTCAACGGTTTGCCATTGATTTTTTGCGGTTTTTGCCCCTTTTACAAAAGCACGTTTTTAACCGAAGTATGAAAAAGTCATTATTATTCTCTTCCCGCCGCAATATACAAAAGCGCATTGCATATAGCCGCAGCCACATTGCTTCCGCCCTTTCTGCCCCTTGCAACTATACACGGGATACCGCTTTCGATTATAAGCTCCTTGGACTGCACCACGTTCACAAATCCCACAGGAACACCGATTATCAGGCGTGGCACAAAGCTGCCTGCGTCGATATGCTCACGCAGTCTGATAAGTGCGGTCGGAGCATTTCCCACCGCATATATAACAGGCTTGCCAAGCCTTGCAGCCTTGTCTACAGATGCAACGGCACGGGTAGTACCGTTGGCAGTTGCAGTCTCTGCTACGTCACTGTCAGCCATGAAGCATTCCACTGTACACCCAAGCTTTCCGAGTGCTTTTTTGTTAACTCCTGACTTAGCCATATTGGTATCGGTAACTATTACAGCTCCCTCTGAAAGTGCAGCAAGCGCTTTCTGAACAGCCCCCTCTGAAAAATACATATTGTCGTAGTAATCAAAATCCGCTGTAGTATGTATCGCTCTCATCACTATAGGACGTATATCCTCAGGAAGCTTTCTGTCTCCAAGCTCAGACTCTATTATTTCAAAGCTTCTTCGTTCAATGTCCTGAGGAAGAACATATTCAAGCTCCATTATATTCCCTCCTCGATAATCCTGTAAAGCATATCCATGTCAATGCTTCTCCGTACTCCGTCAGCAAGCATATCGAACTGCGACTGCTTATATTCTTCTCTGTTAACAGTACCGCCGCGGTAATCGATGCCTTTGCGTTCATACAAATGTCTGACAAGTCTTTCGGACACGTACTGACTGTCAAAAATACCGTGTATGTAACAGCCGCAGACATTGCCCTCGTAAGCACCGCCGCAGTCCAGAAGCTCAGGGCTGTCGCTTTCTGTAGTTCCCATATGTATCTCGTAGCCTCTGAACTCCGCACCGCTGAGAAATCCCCAGAATCCACCGATATTGGAGAAATTGCCCTCTGACTGCGTCTGTACCTTTTCAACGCCGAACACAGTCCTGCATTTCAGCAGTCCCATGCCTTTTATGCTTCCTCCGCCTTCACAGCAAAGCGGGTCTGAAATGCTTTCACCAAGCATCTGAAAACCTCCGCATATGCCGAAAACGGGAACGCCCTTTGCAGCGCACCGTCCCACAGCCAGTTCCATGCCGCTCTCACGGAGCCATTTCATGTCCGCAATGGTACTCTTTGTACCCGGGATCATTATCATGTCTGGAGTTCCAAGCTCATCGTATTTCTTTACGTATCTTACTCCCACACCGTCGTACTGAGCGAACACATCAAAGTCGGTAAAATTGGACATTCTCGGCAGACTTATAACAGCGATATCAATAATGCTTTTACTGCTTTTGCTGTCAAGCTTGTGTGAAAGACTGTCCTCGTCCTCAATGTCGCAGCTGAGATAAGGAACTACTCCGAGCACAGGCTTTCCGCCGCGCTGCTCAAGTATATCTCTTCCGCTGTCAAACAGTGATATATCCCCCCTGAACTTATTTACCACAAGTCCCTTTACCATATCAATCTCATGCTTTTCAAAGAGACTGAGAGTGCCGAGAAGCTGCGCAAAAATGCCGCCCCTGTCTATATCTCCCACCAGAAGCACAGGAGCTTTTGCAAGCTCTGCCATACCCATATTCACGATATCATCTGACTTCAGATTAAGCTCCACAGGACTGCCTGCCCCCTCGATAACTATGATATCATTCATAGCCGA
>JAEEGL012578575.1_pt1 | contig 10716 bp, 7 predicted proteins | sample 9134231 | NCBI WGS metagenome assembly JAEEGL01 (sample SAMN16246548, study PRJNA631951) | gut metagenome | biome: gut microbiome; feature: rumen; material: fiber-attached | host: Bos | place: Iran: Karaj | collected 2018-10 | reverse complement strand
GTAGCGGCCTATGCCCAGAAGTTCCTGGGTTACCGGTACATCTACGGCGCCGAGTCCCCTTCCAGCGGCTTTGACTGCTCCGGCCTGGTGTACTACGTGTACGGCCAGTTCGGCTACAAGCTCTCCCGTACCGCCTCCCAGCAGTACAAGAATGACGGCATCAAGGTTGCCAAGGCTGAGCTGCAGCCCGGCGATCTGGTGTTCTTCTCCTCAAACGGCTACTCCGTCACCCACGTGGGCATCTACATAGGCGACAACGAGTTCATCCACGCCTCCACCTCCGATACCGGAGTCATCATCTCCAGCCTCACAAGTTCCTACTACATGGGCGTGTGGTTCGGAGCAAAGCGCATTGCCTCATAAAAACGAGAATAATCAAAAGCGGTCCGCCGACAGGCGGGCCGCTTTTTTCGTAAAGACATTATTCCGTCCCGCTCTTCTCCCCTTCTTCCGGCCGTTCCGGCCACAGCGGAACGCCGGCGCACCGGGCAAGGAGCTTGTGCAGGGGTCTGAGCAGCGCCGCCGCCAGCACGCCGTTGCCGACGCAGTGCGCGACGTCGTAGGGTATGCCCGCGACCCAGCTTGAAAAGCCGGAGAAGGGTCCGCCGGCCACGGCGAAGAATATGGCGCACAGCGCGCCGAAGGCCAGGCCGAACACCGCCGACATGACCGCAAGCACCGCGTAGGAGCGGAAGCGCTTGAAGATGAGCGTCGCTATGAGAAGCACCGGCCACACGTAAAGATAGCAGAACCACCACAGTCCGAAGCCGTAGATGAGTCCCTCCAGCACCACGTAGATGACCACGGAACAGAGATATTTCTTCCCGAACACCAGCGTCCCCACTATTATGAGCAGGGACACCGGCTCTATATTGGGCAGCGACGCCATGACCACCTTGCCGCCCATCATCAGAGCAGCCATCATGGCCAGGATCACTATCTCCCTGGGTGTCAGGCCCTTATGCTCAGTAGACGAGGACGTAGAACTCATAGTGCTCGCCGTCGGCTATATAGGTGCCGTCGCATGCGGTATCGACCCATTCGCCGTCCTTGGTGAACATCCAGTACTGACCCTTGGACTCGTCGGCGGTCTCGCCGTCAACGGCGGTGATCCACTTGCCGTAAGCGGAATCAGTCCCCTCCACCAGCTTCTTCTCCTCCATGGCGTCCCACAGGGTCTCGGCTTTGGTCTTGAGAGTGACCTTCTTCTCGGTGCCGTCTATGTGCGTGATGAGGACTTCCACGGTCTTGGTGCCCTTGGTGGCGGTGGGAGAGCAGAACTTCCAAATGAGAAGCATGCCCACGATCAGCACCGCGACAACGGCGCAGGCGATAATGATGGTTCTTGTCTTTTTGTTCATAAAAAAACTCCCTTCTTCGCCGCACGGCACAGCAAAGCAGGGAGTGAAACGGATATTATCCGCCCTGTCTCCATGATTAGTCGTACAATGCCGGTGCCCGCAGCATTTTTTGTACGGACAGGCCGAATCGGTCTTCTGGCTTAGGCGTCAGCGCCCGGCCCCGCCTTCCCGGCTTGCGCCAGTGACGTAAATGGGACCGGACTTCGCCATCACAGCGACGGACTCGCGGGGGAATCGCACCCCACTTCCCAAAGGGTATTAAGACGGCTGTCCATATTTTTAATTCCCTCTTAATATATCATATAACGCGATAAAGTCAACAGCGGAGGGGTCCAAAGGCCCCCTGAAAGAGCAGAAACGCATAAAAATCGCCCCGGTCACCGGACCGGGGCGATTTTTAGTCTGATTCAGCCGACGTACTCGTAGCCGGCGTCCTCCACGGCGGCCTTCAGGGCAGCCTCGTCCACGGGACCGTTGAGGGTGAGGACGGCGCTGTTCTTCTCGTGGCTGGTGACGGCGGCGGTCACGCCGGGCACGGCCTCGAGAGCCTTCTTGACTCTGGCCTCGCAGTGCTCGCACATCATGCCGTTTACGGTTATGGTCTTCTCCATTGTATTTTCCTCCTTGATATAGTTTTCGTTTTTATTATCGTCATCCCCCGTTTCCGGCAGGGTCACGGGAGTGATGCGCTTATCCTTTTTGTCCGAACGGATGTTGAAAAGGTTGAGACGCAGGGCGTTGGACACCACGCAGAAGCTGGAAAGGCTCATGGCGGCGGCGCCGAACATGGGGTTCATCTGCCAGCCGGTGAGAGCGATGAAGGCCCCCGCGGCCAGCGGTATGCCGATGGAGTTGTAGAAGAACGCCCAGAAGAGGTTTTCGTGTATGTTCCTGAGGGTGGCGCGGCTGAGGCGTATGGCGGCGGGCACGTCCGACAGTCTGGAGTTCATCAGCACCACGTCCGCCGCGTCTATCGCCACGTCCGTACCGGCGCCGATGGCTATGCCCATGTCCGCCCTGGTGAGTGCCGGGGCGTCGTTTATTCCGTCGCCCACCATGGTGACCCTGCCGTACTGCTGCAGGCTGCGGATGACGCTCTCCTTCCCGTCGGGGAGGACCCCGGCTATGACCCGGTCCACCCCGGCCTGCCGTCCCATGGCCTCGGCGGTGCGTCTGTTGTCGCCGGTGAGCATGACCACCTGGATGCCCATGTTCCGCAGCTGACGCACGGCCTCGGGACTGTCAGGCTTTATGGTGTCTGCCACCGCTATTATGCCCAGCAGTCTGCCGTCCCGCCGGAAGAACAGGGGCGTCTTCCCCTCCCCGGACAGCTCGTCGGCCCGGTCGGCCATCTCGTCCGCCGCGGCGCCGATGAATTTCCTGTTGCCGCCGGTTATCTCCGCTCCGTCAAGGACGGCCGCAAGGCCGTTCCCGGCCACGGCCCGGAACTGACTGACGGGGAGCAGCCCGGTACCTCTCCCCTCCGCCTCGGCTATCACCGCCCGGGCAAGGGGATGCTCGCTCCTGCTCTCCAGAGCGTAGGCGACGGACAGCAGTTCTTCCGTGGTGACGCCGGGCGCAGGTATCATATCCGTCACCCGGGGCTCGCCCTCGGTGATGGTGCCGGTCTTGTCCAGGGCCACTATCTGCGTTTTGCCCATCTCCTCAAGGGATACGGCCGTCTTGAAGAGGATGCCGTTTTTCGCGCCCATGCCGTTGCCCACCATTATGGCCACCGGCGTGGCAAGACCCAGAGCGCAGGGGCAGGAGATGACGAGCACGGATATACCGCGGGCAAGGGCAAAGCCGATCTCCCTGCCCAGCGCGAGCCATATCACCGTTGTCACCAGGGCGATGGCGATGACTGCGGGGACGAACACGCCCGATACCCTGTCCGCCACCTTGGCGATGGGGGCTTTCGTGGCGGCGGCGTCGGACACCATTTTTATAATCTGGGAAAGGGTCGTGTCCTCACCCACCCGGGTGGCACGGCACCTGAGGAAGCCGGACTGGTTCACCGTGGCGGCGGAGACAGTGTCCCCCGGGGCCTTGTCCACGGGGATGCTCTCGCCGGTGAGGGCTGACTCGTTCACGGCGCTCTCACCCTCCGTGACCACGCCGTCCACGGGGATATTCTCGCCGGGCCGCACAACAAATATGTCGCCGGCGGCCACTTCCTCGATATTTACCTCAACCTCGGCGCCGTCCCGGACCACAACGGCGGTCTTCGGCGCAAGCTTCATCAGGTTTTTCAGCGCGTCGGTGGTTTTGCCTTTGCTTCTGGCCTCCAGCATCTTGCCCACGGTGATGAGGGCAAGTATCATGGCTGCGGACTCAAAATACAGGTCCGGCATGGCGTGGGCGCCGGGGTCGGCGCTCATCCGCGTGCCGGTCATGGCGAAAAGTACGCAGGTGCTGTAAATAAAGGACGCGGCGGAGCCCAGGGCCACCAGCGTATCCATATTCGGCGCTCTGTGTACGGGTCCCCGGAAGCCGGAGATGAAGAATTTCTGGTTTATGACCATCACGGCGGCGGCCAGCAGCAGCTGCGCCAGCGCCGCGGCGATATGATTGCCCTCGAAGAATCCCGGCAGGGGCCAGCCCCACATGGTGTGGCCCATGGAGATGTACATCAGCACCAGCAGAAATCCGATACTTACGATGAGGCGGCGCCTGAGTACCGGCGTTTCGTGATCGGCAAGGGCGTCGTCTTCGGGGACGGAGGCCTTCGCCGCGCCTTTTTTCGACGCGCCGTAGCCCGCGTTCTGCACGGCTTTTATGATGTCCGCCTCGCTGGCGGTGCCCTCCACGCCCATGGAGTTGGTCAGAAGGCTCACCGAGCAGGCGGTGACGCCGGCCACGCCCTTTACGGCCCGCTCCACGGCGGCCTGACAGGCGGCGCAGCTCATGCCCGTAACGTTATACTGTTCCATCCTTCCCCCTCCTATTTCATCAGCTTGCGGAGGATGTCCAGCAGCTCGTCCACCGTCTCGTCGTTTCCCCGGCGGATATCGTCGGCCACGCAGGTCCTGATGTGGCTCGATAGCAGTTCCCGGTTGAAGGCGTCGATGGCGGCGCCCACAGCGGCCGACTGGGTCAGGATGTCGGTGCAGTAGGCGTCCTTCTCTATCATGCCCCGGATGCCCCGGATCTGCCCCTCTATGCGGCTGAGGCGGTTGATAAGGCTCTTTATCTCCTTCTCATCCCGCTCCTTCGTCTTTTTCACGCAGCAGCACTGGCTGGTCATGGCGGTCACCTCGCTTGTATTATACCCCGCAGGGGTATCTGTCACGGTCATATGATATACCCCGGCCGGGTATTTGTCAAGGGCCGGAGGGCCGGGTTTCGCGATTCTGCGGCGATACTCCCGTTTTTTCGCATAATGCACAACACACACTTGATTTATACCGTCGTTTAATGGTAAAATCATTGTGTATTTTTATATGTATCTGTCGGACGGGAGGTGTATTCATGGACAACAGGGTCAGGCTGCTGGGCGTACGCGGGAGCGTGAGCGTCAGCGGGCCCGAGCACGTTCGCTACGGCGGCGCCACCACCTGCGTCCTTGTGACACTGGGAGGACAGACCGTCGTCCTCGACGCGGGCAGCGGCCTTATGCGGCTGCCGGAGGACGTGATGGCTCCTGACCGTCTGTCTTTGATACTCACCCACACCCACGCCGACCATCTGATGGGGCTTCCCCTGTGCCCTTACGTGATGAGAGCCGGCCGTACGCTGGACATCTACGGCGCGGAGCGCAGCGGCTTCACCCTTGAGGAGGAGCTGGCCCGGCTCATATCCCCCCCTCTGTGGCCCGTCCATCTGGACGAGCTGCCGGCAAAGACTGTGCTGCACGTTCTGCCGGAGCGCCTTGAACTTGGCAGCGTCACCGTGACCATGCAGGACGGCTGTCACCCCGGCGGCGTCAGCGTACTGCGGCTGGAGGGCGGCGGCAGGAGCGTGGTGCTGATGACGGACTGCACCGTCACCGAGGATAACCGGGAGCGTCTTGCATCCTTTGCCGCCGGCTGCGACCTGCTGCCCATCGCCGGGCAGTACAGCGCCGAGGAGTGGGAGTGCCGCAGTGATTACGGCCACAACGCCTGGCCGGCCGCGGCACAGTTCGGCCTTTACTGCGGAGCCAGACAGACGCTTATCGTCCACCACGACCCCTTCCGGACCGACGACGAGCTTGACGCCGCCGCGCCGGAGCTGGCGCAGGTCAACCCGGACGCCCGGTTCGCCCGGGAAGGAGCTGAGGTGGCGCTGTGACTTCCGAGCAGACAAAAAAACTCATAGATATATGCCTTGCGCTGTCCTCCGAACGGGACAGAGAGGCGCTTTTATCCCATATACTCGACACCGCCATGGACGTGACCGGGTGCGACGCGGGCACGCTGTATCTGCTGGAGGACGACGGGCTCCATTTTACCAGGATGGTGACCCGCTCCCAGAACATCCGTCAGGGCGGGCACGACGGGCCCATTACCCTGCCGCCGGTGCCGATGGACAAGAGCTACGTGTGCGCCTGGGCGGCCATTACGGGACAGAGCATATCCGTAAAAGACGTGCACACCGACACGCATTTTGATTTCACCGGTTCCATCCGGTACGACGCCATGACCGGTTACCGTACCAAGAGCATGCTGGTGATGCCCATGACCGACGACGCCGGCCGCCTGATCGGCGTGATGCAGCTCATCAACGCGCTGGACGGTTCCGGCCAGATCGTGGCCTTCGACGATGAGATGGAGGAGCTGGTAAGGGCCATATCCTCCCAGGCGGCCATCAGCATAACGAATATGCAGTACGCCGAGCAGGTCACCGCCCTGCTGGACTCCCTTGTGGGCGCGCTGTCCGCCGCCATCGACGCCCGCACCCCATACAACGCCAACCATACCCGCAACATGGTGCGCTACGGCTCCGCTTTTCTCGACTGGCTGGAGGACACCGGCAGCGGCTGGCGCTTCGACACCGACAAGCGCCGCACCTTCCTCCTTTCCGTGTGGCTCCACGACGTGGGCAAGCTGGCGGTGCCGCTGGAGGTCATGGACAAGGCCACCCGCCTGGGTCCCGCCGTGGATGACGTGCGGGAGAGATTCCGGGTGATGGCGCTGCTGGACCGCATCGCCGCGCTGGAGGGCCGCATCGACGGCGACGCCCGGGAAGAGAACGACCGTCTGCGCGCGTCGGCGCTAGAGCTCATCGAACGGGTCAACACGGCGGGCTTCGTCCCCGACGGGGACGCCGCCGCCATCGACGAGATAGCCTCCCGCACCTACGCCGACGAGAACGGGGCCTCCCTGCCCTGGCTGACGGAGGCGGAGCATACGTCCCTTTCCGTAAGGAAGGGCACCCTCACCGCCGCCGAGCGGGAGATCATGGAGAGCCACGTCACCGTGACGGGAGACATACTGGACAAGGTGCGCTTCCCGAGAAGCTATACCGACGTGCCCGGATGGGCCGCCGCCCACCACGAATATATAAACGGAAAAGGCTATCCCAGGCATCTGACCGGCGAAGATCTGCCCCCGGAGGTGCGCCTGCTGACCATACTCGACGTATTCGAGGCGCTGACCGCCCGGGACAGGCCCTACAAGAAGCCCATGCCGCCCGAAAGGGCGCTTGACATACTGCACTCCATGGCTGAGGAGGGCAGCATCGACCCCGAGATTCTCGACATGTTTGAAAAAAGTAAAGCGTGGGAGGAAAAAGTATGAGAAAATTCATTGCGGTAATACTGGCAGCGGTAATGCTGCTGTCGCTGAGCATCACCGCCATGGCGGCGAACGAGTCCAAGGGCACCACCGTGCGCCTGGGCCAGACCACCGGCACGGTAAAGGTGACCAACGCCAGCGGCAAGGACGTGAAGGCCATGTCGAATATGCGCCTTTACAACGGCTACAAGGTCTCCACAGACTCAGCCGGTTCCGCCTACATCACTCTGGACGACACCAAGGCCGTAAAGCTGGACGTGTCCACCAAGGTGAGCGTGAAAAAGGCCGGAAGCAAGCTGGAAGTTACTCTGGAGACGGGCAACCTGTTCTTTAACGTGACCTCCCCGCTGGAGACCTCCGAAAGTCTGGAGATACGCACCTCCACCATGGTCACCGGCATACGGGGCTCCTTCGGCTGGGTGAAGCCCACCCAGATGGGCCTCATCCACGGCCGCGCCATCATCACCTGCCTCGACACCGAGGGCAACGTGACCGATATATATGAGCTCACCAGCGGCTACGGCGTACAGTCCTACGTGGAGGAAGAGACTCCTCCCGCCGACGCCGACACCGAGAAGTTCATCATCGGGACCGAGGATATACCCGCCATCGCCCTTGAGGAGATCGCCAATGACGAGAGTCTGCAGCAGTCCATCGACGAGGACGTGGAAAACCTCGACTCCGAGGATCTGATAAATGCCGCCGGGGAGCGGCGTCAGGAGGAGACCGAGGCCGCTCAGGAGGAGGAAAAAGCCCTCGAGGAGCAGCGCGGCGCCCAGAACGATGAGATCGGCAGCGGCGACGACGGCATCGGCGACACCGATCAGGTCTTCGAGGACTACGTGGAGGATGAATCCTCCGAGCCCTCTCAGCCTTCCGATCCTCAGGATCCCCCGAGCAGCACCTTCTCCGTCACCTACACCGACGGCGTTGACGACAACGTCTTCCCGGACGAGGTTTACAGCAACCTCGCCAGCGGCGATCCCACCCCCTCCTTCTCCGGCGGCGAGAACGGCATACCCCAGTGGTCCGGTCACGTCTTTGAGAGATGGGACCCCGAGTGGCAGGAAACCGTGACCCAGACCGTGGTCTATACCGCCGTTTGGACCAGCGCCTCCGTGACGTACACCGACGGTGTGGACGGCCAGGTCATATTCGAAGATGAGACCTACCCCGTCATGGTTGGCGACGCCACGCCTTCCTTCTCCGGCGGTACGCCCGAGCGCACCGGCTACACCTTCGCGGGATGGAGTCCCCAGTGGACTGAGGTCGTCACCGGCACCGTGACATACACCGCCACCTGGACCGGCGCCTACTCCGTCACCTACACCGACGGCGTTGCCAACGAGGAGATATTCCCCGACGAGGTCTATGACAGCCTGGCTCCCGGCGACGCCACGCCTTCCTTCTCCGGCGGCACGCCCGAGCGCACCGGCTACACCTTCGCGGGATGGAGTCCCCAGTGGGCAGAAGTGGTCACCGGCACTGTGACATACACCGCTACCTGGACTGAAGAGTCCACCGGTCCCTACACCGTGACTCTGCCCGAGGATGACGACGGCTACAGCTTCCTGGTGAACACCGATATGTATCCTCTCATCAGCGGCCGCACCTATCAGGCCAACGACGACAACATGTTCGAGTTCACCCTGCAGTTCGACGATAACTTCATCTGTATCGAGCACAGCATTTCCTGGGGCACCGCCATCGCAGAAAGTGAAGAGACTGACGACGGCACGCTCTATGCCGTTACCCTTTCCGAGAACACCACCGTCGGCCTTACCGGTGACTTCTACTATCTGGTAAATTCCTTCGAGGAGGCCGCGGAGGTGGAGTTCCTCAAGGTGGCCGTCTCCTCCAATGACAATCCGACGGCTGCAGAGTACGTCATCGAAGAGGGACACTCCCTGCTGATCTACGGGTACTCCGACACCTTCGCCACCGTGACCAGCATCGTCAACAACGGCGCGCTGGTGATCGGACCCGGCGCCACCCTCAACGTGGGTGATCCGACCAGCAGCGGCGGCGGTATCTCCGGCACCGGCTCCATCACGATAAAGTGGGGTGCCACCCTCAACAACAGCGGCGGCCTTATCAGCGGCATGAGCAGCTTCACCATCGAGAAGTCCGATGGCGACCCCGACTACGTGGGCACCTTCTGGAACGCCGGTGAGTTCATCGCCGACTGTACCGTGACCAACTACGGTACCATAAACAACGACGGCGGCTGCATGCTCACCATCAACGACACGCTGATAAACGAGGGCACCATCAACAACAGCGGAACCATCACCAACAACGGCACCATCACCAACAACGGCGACATAATTCTCGTGGACAACGGTCAGGTCAAGGGCGAGGGCACGCTCACAGGCAACGCCCCCGAGCATCCCTGATAACGCCGGACCATGAAGACCAGACAGATAATCTATCGCGCTGCCGCGGCGCTGCTGGCCGCCGTGCTCTTCACGGCGGCGGCGGCTCTGGGCGTGCTGGACGGCGCTGACGGCACCGTGTCCGACGCGCTGTACCAGCGGGCCTCCGGCACCGACGGGGAGATAGTCATCATCGGCATGGACCAGCGCTCCATCGACGCGCTGGGTCCCATGCCCTGGCCCCGGGACGTGATGGCCGACGCCATAGCATACCTCAACTCCGACCCGGACGCCTGCCCGGCCGTGATAGGCATAGACGTGCTGTACGTGGGCGAGAGCGGCGATCCCTGGGCCGATGAGTACCTGACGGAGGTCTGCGGGGAATACGGCAACGTGGTCGTGGCATCCATGGCCACCTTCGGCAGCTCCATCGTGGAGTCCGGAGACGATTTCTACGTGGATAGGCGCAGCGTACTTGCCATGGACGAGCCCTTTGAGGCTCTGGCCGCCGTCACCGACACGGGCCACATCAACACCATGGCCGACTCCGACGGCGTTATCCGCCACGCCATGCTGTGGGTCAACGCCCCCGAAGGCCCTCTGCGGGCCATGTCAAGGGTCATATACGAGCGCTGGTGCACGTTCAGCGGCGTCACCCCCAACCCCGATCCGCCCACCACCGGAGAGGGCTTCTTCTACCTGCCCTTCACCGCCGGACCCGGCTCCTACTGCGACGGGGTATCCGTCGTGGACCTTATCGACGGTGAGATCGACCCGGACTATTTCGCCGGGAAGATAGTCCTCATCGGCCCCTACACCGCGGGCATGCAGGACGAATACCGCACTGCCATCGACCACGCCGCGCCCATGTACGGCATCGAGATCCTGGCCAACCAGATCGACGCCTACCGCGCCGGCAATATCCCCCGGCAGGTAAACAGAACGTTCCAGCTCGCGGTGCTGTTCATCGTATCCGCTCTCGCGGCGGCATTCTTCTTCGACAGGAAGATGTCCCATTCCGTCCCCGCGTGGCTGGGCATATGCGCCGCGTGGCTGCTGGCCTGCTGGCTGGGACGCCGCGGCGGCTGGGTGCTCCACGTGCTGTGGGTCCCCCTTTTCGTGACGGTGCTGTTCATCGTATCGGTGGCCGTCAACTACATCCGCGCCTCCCGTGAGCGGCGCCGCGTTACCGACACCTTCGGAAGATACGTGGACCCGGCCATAATGAAGGAGCTGCTGGAAAGGGGCGGCGACGCCCTGGAG
>JAEEGL012315973.1_pt1 | contig 10716 bp, 8 predicted proteins | sample 9134231 | NCBI WGS metagenome assembly JAEEGL01 (sample SAMN16246548, study PRJNA631951) | gut metagenome | biome: gut microbiome; feature: rumen; material: fiber-attached | host: Bos | place: Iran: Karaj | collected 2018-10 | reverse complement strand
GTCCGCGGAGCTGTCCACGATGCAGACCGACCTCGCGGCGGGCGGATACCTGTTCCGCTCCTCCGGCTATACCGTGAAATTCCCGGGCTATATGGCGCTCTACGAGGAATCGACCGACGACAGGAACCAGGACGACGAAAAGAACGCGCGTCTGCCCGTTCTGAGCGAGGGCGACCTGCTCGACGCCGAGAAGATCTCCCCGAACCAGCACTTCACCGAGCCGCCGCCGCGCTATACCGAGGCGTCGCTCGTCAAGCTCCTCAAGGACAACGGCATCGGACGGCCGAGCACCTACGCGACCATCATCACGACCATCACGACCCGCGGTTACGTCAAGCGCGAGGGGAAATCCCTCGTTCCCACGCCGCTCGGAGAGGTCACGACGCGCCTCATCTGCGAGAACTTCCCGGATATCGCGGACTCGCAGTTCACGGCGCAGATGGAGGACCGCCTCGACGACATCGAGAGCGGGAAGGACAATATGCTCGACGTGCTCCGGGGCTTCTACGGCAATTTCTCCGAGGAGCTTGAAAAGGCGCTCGGCAGCGTTGGAGAGCGCGAGGTCGCGGTCCCCGTCGAGGAGACCGACATCATCTGCGATAAATGCGGCAGCCGCATGATCGTCAAGAACGGGCGCTACGGCAAATTCGCCGCCTGCCCCAACTATCCCGCATGCAAAAACACCAAGCCCCTCACGAAAACGACGGAGGGACTTGTGGAGAAAAAGGTGGAGATCGCGGACGAGAAATGCGAGCTCTGCGGCGCGGACATGATCCTGCGCTCTGGGCGCTTCGGCAGCTTTTACGCCTGCTCCCGCTATCCCGCCTGCAAGAACACGAGACAGAAGGTCCGCTCCCTCGGCGTGAAATGCCCGGAATGCGGCGCACAGCTCGTGACGAAGCTCGGCAAGAACCGGACGGTCTTTTACAGCTGCTCCCGCTACCCGGAATGCAAATTCTCCTCGTGGGATCTGCCAACGAACGAGAAGTGCCCGAGCTGCGGCGGCATGCTCTACCGCAAAAAAGGAAAGAACCAGCTCGTCTGCAAGACGGAGGGCTGCGGCTATAAAGCGGACCTTCCCGCAGAGCCGGAGCCGGACGGAGAGAACGAATGAGCGCCCTCGGCCCGGACGGAGGCGTCCTCATCGTCGGGGCGGGGCTCGCGGGCTGCGAGGCGGCATGGCAGGCGGCAAAGCGCGGCGTGAAGGTGCGGCTCTGTGAAATGAAGCCGGAGAAGAAATCGCCCGCCCACCGCGCGGACACTTATGCCGAGCTCGTCTGCTCCAACTCCCTGCGCTCGAATGAGCTGACCAACGGCGTCGGTCTTCTGAAGGAAGAACTGCGCCGCCTGGGTTCGCTTATCATGGAAGCCGCCGACGCGACGAGAGTGGCGGCGGGCGGCGCGCTCGCGGTCGACCGGGAGCGCTTCTCGGCGTATATCACCGAAAAGATCCGCTCGTCCCCGAACATCGAAATCGTCCCCGGCGAGGTGACACAGCTGCCCGCCGAGGGCGTGCGGATCATCGCGACCGGACCCCTCACGTCCGACGCGCTCGCGGAGAAAATCTCAGAGCTCGTCGGCGGGAAAAGCCTTTATTTCTACGACGCCGCCGCGCCCATCGTGGACGCGGAGAGCGTCGACATGACGAAAGCCTTTTTCGCCTCCCGCTACGGCAAGGGAGGCGCGGACTACATCAACTGCCCCATGACCGAGCCGGAATACAAGGCGTTTTACGACGCCCTGATCCACGCCGAGGAAGCCGAGCTCCACGATTTCGAGAAAGGAGAGAGGCTGAAGGTCTTCGAGGGATGCATGCCCGTGGAGATCATGGCGCGGCGGGGCGAGGACACGCTCCGCTTCGGTCCCATGAAGCCCGTCGGCATCCGGCATCCCGTGACGGGGAAGGAATTCTACGCCGTCGTACAGCTCAGACGGGAAAACGAAGCCGGGACGATGTACAACCTCGTCGGCTTCCAGACCCACCTGACCTGGGGCGAACAGCGGCGCGTCTTCCGGATGATCCCGGGGCTCGAGAACGCGGAATTTCTGCGCTACGGCGTGATGCACCGCAACACCTTCCTCTGCTCGCCCGAGCTTCTGGAAGCGGATTATTCCCTCCGCACGGACCGCAGTCTTTTTTTCGCCGGTCAGATGACGGGGGTGGAAGGCTATATCGAGTCTGCCGCGTCCGGCTTTGCGGCGGGTGTCAGCGCGGCAAGCCGCGCGCGGGGCGGGGAGCCGTATTTCTTCCCGGAAACGACCATGATCGGCGCGATGGCGGCATACGTCTCGCGCGGGGACAAGACGGCGTTCCAGCCCATGAACGCGAATTTCGGCGTCATGCCGCCCCTTGAAAAGCGCGTGAAGGGCGGAAAGAGACTTCGGAACGAGGCGCTGGCAAACCGCGCCCTCGGAGAGATCGACCGGATCGTCTCGGAGAACGGATGGGACGGCGAGGGAGCGGACCGCGAGGGAGCGGGACTGCCTGACGGGAGAGAATCATGAACATTATCATTGACGCAATGGGCGGGGACAACGCGCCGGACGAAATCGTCCGCGGCGCCGCTCTCGTCCTGAAAGAAACAAAAATCAAGCTCACGCTCGTCGGCGACCGGGAGAGGATCGAATCCTGCTTCGCGGAATGCGGCGCGGATCCCCGCATGGCGGAGATCGTGCACACCTCCGTCGCGGTCTCGATGGACGACGACCCGATGTGTGTCGTGCGCGCCAAAAAGGATTCCTCGATGGGAACGGGACTGCACCTCCTCAAGGAAAGAGGGGACGCCATGGTCTCCGCCGGGAATACCGGCGCGCTTCACCTCGGCTCGTCCCTGATCGTGCGCTCCATCAAGGGCGTGCAGCGGGCGGGCATCGCGACGGTGCTTCCGTTCGTGCGTCCCGTGCTGCTGCTCGATTCCGGCGCGAACGTCAACGTCACCGCCGAATACCTCGCGCAGTGGGCGATCATGGGCTCGATCTACATGAGAAACGTGCTCGGCGTCGAAAAACCGACGGTCGGGCTTCTCAACAACGGCACGGAGGATCACAAGGGCACGCAGATCGAAATCGACGCGTACCGAAAGCTCTCTTCGATGGAGAACATCCGCTTCATCGGAAACGTCGAAGGCAAGGACCTTCCGTTCGCGCCCTGCGACGTGCTCGTGACCGACGGCTTTACCGGAAACATCGCCTTAAAGCTCATCGAAGGCATGGCAAAATTCTTCTTCGGCAATCTCAAGACCCTGTACAGCAAAAACGCCGCGACAAAGCTTTCCTTCCTCGCCATGAAGGACGGACTCAAGCGGATGAAGAACGATTTCGACGCCTCCGAATACGGCGGAGCGCCCCTGCTCGGGCTGGCGAAGCCCGTAATCAAGGCGCACGGAAGCTCGGACGCGCGGGCGATCTTCAACGCCGTCCGTCAGGCGGAGGCGTTCGTGCGGACCGGCGTGACCGATCAGATCTCGGAGCAGCTGCGGGTCTATCGCGAAGCGGACGCGCAAGTCGAGGAAAGCAAGTAAGACGGGAGGTCGACCGATGTTGAACCACGACGAGCCGAGAGATTCGAGAGAGCTTGAAGAAAAGATCGGCTATCAGTTTCAGAATCAGGAGCTTCTCAGGGAGGCTCTCACGCATTCGTCCTATCACAACGAAATGAAGGGAAAGGGAGAGCGGGCGGCGTTCAACGAACGGCTCGAGTTCCTCGGGGATTCCGTGCTTTCCGTCATCGTCTCTTCCTATCTTTTCGAGCGCTACCGCGCGAAGCAGGAGGGCGACCTCACGAAGATCCGCGCGGCGGTCGTGTGCGAAAAGGCGCTGTCCAAATACGCGGGCGAGATCGGGCTCGGGGAGTACATGTACCTCGGGCACGGCGAGATCATGAACGCGGGACGCCGCCGTCCCTCGATCACCGCGGACGCCTTCGAGGCGCTGCTCGCCGCCATGTATCTCGATTCCGGGGAGTCCTTCGAGAGCGGACGCCGCTTTGTTCTCCCCTTTGTGGAGCGGGAGATCGCGGAGGTGCTGAAAAACGGCGTCTTCATGGATTACAAAACATCCCTCCAGCAGCTCGTCCAGCAGGCGGGCGGGGAGGTCCTCGAATACATCCTCGTCGGCGAGGAGGGTCCGGATCACGACAAGGTCTTGTCCGTCGAGGCGCGGCTGAATTCCAACGTGGTCGGGCGCGGCGCGGGCAAGACCAAGCGCGAGGCGGAGCAGAAGGCGGCGCGGGAGGCGCTGATTCTGTTCGGCGAAGTGGAGGACGGATTCGGGAATGAATGACAGAACATCCCATAAAGGAGAAATTCAGTCCGGATGTATTTAAAATCACTTGAGCTGCACGGATTCAAATCCTTTCCGGACCGCACGGTTTTGAAGTTCTCGGGCGGCACGACCGTCATCGTCGGTCCGAACGGAAGCGGCAAGTCGAACATCACCGACGCCATGCGCTGGGTGCTCGGGGAGCTTTCCTCGAAGAACATCCGCGGAAGCAAAATGGAGGACGTGATTTTCGCAGGAGCGGACGACGTCAGGCCCATGAGCTTCGCGGAGGTCTCCGTGACCTTCGACGACAGTGCCGAGCCGCGGACTTTGCGCTGTCCTTACGAGGAAGTGACCGTCACCCGCCGGTATTACCGCAGCGGCGACAGCGAATATTTCATCAATCGCAAAAAATGCCGTCTGCGCGACATCGTCGAGCTGTTTCTGAACACCGGCGTTGGGCGCGAGGGCTATTCCATCATCGGACAGGGGCGCATCGCCGAGATCATCTCGAAAAAGAGCGAGGATCGGCGCGGCGTCTTTGAGGAGAGCGCGGGCATTTCGCGTTTCCGCTGGCAGAAGAGCGAAAGCGAAAAGAAGCTCGCCGAAACCGAGGCGAACATGGAGCGCGTGGGCGACATCGAAAACGAACTCGCCGCGCGCGTCGGTCCCCTCGAAAAGGAAGCGGAAAAAGCGCGCCGCTATCTGGATCTCTACGCGGAAAAGAAGAAAACGGATGTCTCCCTCTGGCTTTACGACGAGGAGAGGCTGAAAACGGCGATCCGAAAGAGCGAGGAGGATACCGAGCTCTCCGCGCACGAGCTCGAAATGGCGCAGGATTCGCTCGGCGTCACCGCCGCTCAGATCGAACGGCTCTACGAGCAGTCCCACAGCAACAAGGAGGCTTCCCGCCGCAATTACGAGCAGACGACCGAGACGGTGAAGCGCATGAACGAAGCGCAGTCCGACGCGAAGGTGCTCGAGCGGGAGAGGATCCACGCCGAGAGCGCGCTCGAAGGCGAAAACAAGCTGATCGAAGCGGCTGAAAAGACCCGCGCGCAGGAGGCGGACCGCCTTGCCGCGGCGCGCGAGCGGATCGCGTCTCTCGACGCGGACGCCGCACAGATCCGTCAGGCGGCGGACGAGCTCTCCGAAAAGCTCGCCGTGCTCGAAAATGCTATCCGGGAGCGGGACGCCCTCCTCGAGAAGATGCTCGCCGACCGGCAGGAGAAGACCGAGGGGCTGAACGATCTCAGGGTTCGGCTCCGCGTGCTCGAAAACAGTGTGGCCGATCAGAAAAAGCGTTCCGCGACCATCGGCTCCGACATCGCGGGCTACCGGAAGGAAATCGAGGAGCTCGACAAGGTTTGCCGGGGAGCGGAGGAGCAGATCGAAAGCTACCGCGCGGCGATCCGGGAAATCGACGCCGCGGGTGAGAAAGCAGCCGAGGAGACGAAGAGTCTGCGCGACGAATACGCCGCGGCGGACGCGGAGGCGCGGGCCGCCCGCGCACAGCTCGATTCGCTCGACAGCCGCATCGCCGCGCTCGCGCGGATGGAGGAGCACTTCGACGGCTACAACAACAGCGTCCGCTATGTGATGAGCGAGGCGCGGGACGGTCGGCTCACGGGCATCCGCGGACCGGTCTCGACCCTGATCACGGTTCCGAAGGAATACATCGTCGCCGTCGAGGTCACCCTCGGCGCGGCGCTGCAGAATATTGTCACAGACGACGAATACGCGGCAAAGCGCGCCATCGAGGCGCTGAAGCGGTCGGGCTCCGGCCGCGCCACCTTCTATCCCCTGACGACGATCCGTCCGCAGGAGCGCGGACGCGACTACGACGGCATGGAGAGAGCGGCGGGCTTTATCGGCTGGGGGGACGAGCTGGTCTCCTCCGACGACGCTTACCGGCCGATCGTCAAATCCCTGCTCGCGCGCGTAGCGGTGTTCGACACCCTCGATCACGCCATGGACGCGGCGAGAGCGCGGGGCTGGCGCGTTCGCGCGGTCTCCCTCGACGGCCAGCAGGTCAACGCGGGCGGCTCGCTCACGGGCGGGCAGGTGAAGCGGGACAGCGGCATGCTCTCGCGCGGCGCGCAGATCGCGGCCATGCGCAGGGACGAGGAAGCCGCGAAAAAAACGCTTTCCGATCTGCTCAAAAAGGTGAAAGCCGCGGAAGAAAAGATCGCCCTTGCCGAAACGGAAAGCCGGGAACGCGAAGAGCGCCGGGGTCTGATCGGCGCGCTGATCTCCGCGGAATCGGGCACCTTCGGCGACGCGGACAGCAGAAGGCGCGCGCTCGGCAAGCTCGTCTCGGATATGCTCGCGGATTCGGAAAACCTCGCCGCGACGGAGGCGAAGAGCGCGGATGACATCGCCGGCATGAAAAAACGCATCGAAGACGCGGAGCGCGAAATCGCGTCCCTCACGGACGAACGCGGCAAAATCGCCGCGCAGAGGGGCGAGGTGGAGCTTGACGCGTCTGAGATCGCCGAAAAGCTCGGGGATATGAAGATCCGCCTCGCGGAGATCACGCGCGACCGGGAAGCGGCGCTCGCCGCAGCCGGGGAAACAGAGGAGCGGATCGCCGCCGCCGAGGCGGAGCTCGGACAGAGGCGGGACAACGCCGCGGACTTTGACGCGAAGATCCGCGAGCTCGGCGAAAAAGCCGGGGCGCGCGGGGATGAGGCGGCGGAGCTTTCGGCGCGGATCGACGCGCTGCGCGAACGGCAGAAAACGCTGGACGACGCGGGCGACGAGATCGAGAAGAAGATCACCGACCTCCGCGCCCTCGAAAAGGAGCAGACGGCGAAAAAGGAGCTCGTCTTCACGGCGCACTCGAAGAACGAGGCGAAGCTCGCCTCCCTCCGCTCGGACGAGGAAAAGCTCGCCGCACGGATGTGGGAGGATTACGAGCTGACCTACGCGACGGCGGTGCGCTACGCGGAGGAAAACGACTGCGGCGTGATCGCGGACGGCGAGCGGACGAAATACCAGACCCGGCAGAACGAGCTGAGAGGCAAGCTCCGCGCGCTCGGACACGTAAACGTCGACGCCATCGAGGAATACAGCGAGGTGAAGGCGCGCTACGAGCAGATCCACACCCAGCTTGAGGACCTGCGCGCGTCGCGGGAAAATCTGATCCGCATCCTCGCCGGGATCGAGGACGACATGAAACGCCTCTTCCTCGACGCGTTCGGGAAGATCAATACCTATTTCGGCGAGGTGTTCCGCGAGCTCTTCGGGGGCGGGCACGCGGAGGTGATCCTCACCGATCCGGACAACGCCCTCGAATCGGGAATCGAAATCAACGCCGCGCCTCCCGGGAAGACGATCAAGAATCTGAGTCTTCTCTCCGGCGGGGAGCAGGCGTTCATCGCCATCGCGCTTTTGTTCGCGCTGATCAAGGTCAATCCGTCGCCGTTCTGCATCTTCGACGAGATCGAAGCCGCGCTCGACGAGGTAAATGTGAACCGCGTGGGGCGCTATGTGAAAAAGGTTGCCGAAAGCATGCAGATCATCATGATCTCCCACCGGCGGGGCACCATGGACATTGCCGATACCCTCTACGGCGTCACCATGCCGAAGAGCGGCGTGTCGAAGGTGTTCACCCTCGGAGCGGGAGAAGAGAAGGAAGCCGTTCTCGGCTGAACGGCATCGGGAGAAACTATGGGATGTTTAGACAAACTGAAAGCCGGTCTCTCAAGGACCAAGCAGGCCGTGTTCGGACAGTTCAACGACGTTGTGAAGAACTTCCGCAAGGTGGACGAGGAACTGCTCGAGGAACTCGAGGAGGTCATGATCACGTCGGACATGGGCGCGGTGACCACGGAAAAGGTCCTCGACGAGCTGCGCGAGCGCATCAAAACGAAAAACATCAAGGACGCCGACGTCGTGAAGGACGAGCTTGCCGATATCCTCCGCTCCGAGATCGGGGAGGGCGCTCCGCTCGACCTTTCGACCACACCGTCCGTCATCCTCGTGATCGGGGTCAACGGGGTGGGGAAGACCACTTCCATCGGCAAGATCGCGCATAACCTCAAACAGAGCGGCAAGAAAGTCATCGTCGCCGCCGCGGACACCTTCCGCGCCGCCGCCATCGAACAGCTTGCCGTGTGGTGCGAGCGTGCGGGCGTCGATCTCATCGCCCAGAAGGAAGGCGCGGACCCCGCTTCCGTGGTGTTCGACGCCATCGCCGCGGCGAACAAACGGCGCGCCGACGTGCTCATCATCGACACGGCGGGACGGCTGCACAACAAGAGCAATCTGATGGAAGAGCTCGCGAAGATCAACCGCATCATCAAGCGCGAGCTGCCCGACGCCGCGCGCGAGACCCTGCTCGTGCTCGACGCCACGACGGGACAGAACGCCGTCATGCAGGCGAAGAAGTTCAAGGAAGCCGCGGACATCACCGGCCTTGTGCTCACGAAGCTCGATGGCACGGCAAAGGGCGGCGCGGTGTTCTCGATCAAGGAAGAGATCGACCTCCCGGTGAAATTCATCGGCGTGGGCGAGCAGATCGACGACATGCAGCCGTTCGACGCGCAGATGTTCGTCGACGCGCTGATGTGCGACGACGAGCGCGTCACCAACATCAACTGGGACGAGGAAAACTGGGAAGACGCATGAAAACGATCGTTTTGGCATCCAATAACCGGAAAAAAATCGCGGAACTTGAAACTTTTCTCGCCTCCGCGTCGTCTAAAGAGATAAGCGTCCGGTCCCTCGGCGAGATCGGATGGACACAAGAGATCGAAGAAAACGGCTCCTCCTTCGAGGAAAACTCCCTCATCAAGGCGCGTGTTCCCGCTTCCCGCGGCTATATCGGCATCGCGGACGATTCGGGACTCGCGGTCGACTGCCTCGGCGGCGCGCCCGGCATTTACTCCGCGCGCTACTCGGGAGAGGGCACGGACGCCGCAAACCGGAAAAAGCTGCTCCGGGAGCTCGACGGCGTCCCGGCCGAAAAACGGACGGCACGCTTCGTATGCGCGGCGTCCGCGGTCTTCCCGGAATGCTCCGGCATCGTTGTTCCCGAGGCGTGGCGCATCCCCGCCGAGCTTGCCGAAAAACTCGGCGTCGCGCCCGAGCGCGCGATGACGGTGCGCGGGGAATGCGAGGGCGTGATCCTCACCGAGGAACGCGGAGAAGGCGGCTTCGGCTACGACTCGCTGTTTTTCTACCCTCCCTTCGGTGGGACCTTCGCCGAAATCGAACAGGAAAAGAAGAATCTCGTCTCGCACAGAGGACTCGCCATGCGGGAATTCATGGCGCGCCTGACTGCGCTTCTGAACGAAGAAAGGTAAATCCATGCTAAGCGGAAAACAAAGAGCGACGCTGCGCTCCGCGGCGTCGAAGATCGACGCCATCTTCCAGATCGGCAAGGGCGGCGTCGGCGACGCCGCCGTCAAGTCCATCGGCGACGCGCTCGAAGCGAGGGAGCTCGTGAAGATCACGGTGCTCGACAACACCGACATCGATCTGCGGCAGACCGCCGACGAGCTGGCCGCGCGGACGGGCTCGGAGGTCGTCTCCGTCATCGGGCGCAGGATCATTTTGTTCAGAGTCTCCTCAAAGCCCGAAAAGCGCGTGATCTCCGCCCTGCTCTGAGATGGAACAGAAGAGGATCGGGATCTTCGGCGGGACCTTCGCGCCCCCCCACCTCGGGCACGTGCTCGCCGCCCGGGCGTATCTCGACGCCGTGAAGCCCGAGCGGCTGTATATCGTTCCCACGGGGATTCCGCCCCATAAGGTCGCCGAGGGCACTCCCGCGGCAAGGCTCGAAATGTGCCGCGCCGCGTTCGGGAATCTGCCCCGCACCGTGATCTCGGATTACGAGATCAAAAAAGAGGACGTGAGCTATACCGTGCTGACGCTCGAGCATTTCGCCGAAAGCGGCGCGGCGCTCGATCTGCTCTGCGGAAGCGACATGTTTCTTTCGCTTTCGCGGTGGCGGCGTTCGCGGGACATCTTCCGCCTCGCGCGCATCGTCGGCGTCTCCCGCGGAACGGAGAACATCTCCCTGCTCGAAGAGAAAAAAGCCGAATACGAAGCGGCGTTCGGCGCGGACGTTCTCCTTCTGTACGCCGAACCGTACCCCCTGTCGTCCACGGAGATCCGCCGCCGCATCGCGGAGGGGAGCTCCCTCGAGGGCGGCCTGCCCGCTTCCGTGATCGAGATCGTGGAACGGGAACATCTTTACGCCGATGGAAAAAACGGATATGAATGAATGTGTTTGGACGGAAGAAAAGCTTTCCGAACTGCGGGAACGCGTCGCCCCCTATCTGACCGGGCAGAGACTGCGCCATACCCTTGCCGTCGAAAAGGAGATCGCGAAACTCGGCGCGCTCTATCTTCCCGAAAAAACCGGCCAACTGCGCGCCGCCGCCCTGCTTCACGATATCACAAAGAAGCTGGACGCAGAAAAACAGTTGCAAATCCTCGCGGAATCTG
>JAEEGL011879714.1_pt1 | contig 10716 bp, 14 predicted proteins | sample 9134231 | NCBI WGS metagenome assembly JAEEGL01 (sample SAMN16246548, study PRJNA631951) | gut metagenome | biome: gut microbiome; feature: rumen; material: fiber-attached | host: Bos | place: Iran: Karaj | collected 2018-10 | reverse complement strand
TCTGTAAAGCCATTGAAGCGCTGCAGCACCCTCCAGTGGGTCACGGCCCGCTTGCCCTTCTCCAGAGGCACCACCGCCATGCGCAGCCTGTTGGAGGGATCCCGTCCTATGGGAGCATCCACAGTGCCCCGGTCCTCATTAAAGCCGAAGAGGCAGACTGCCCTGTACTCTCTGGTGACCGTATGCTCCGCCAGCTGAGCCGAAAGCCCCTGATGGGCCGCATCGCTCTTGGCAGCTACGATAAGCCCCGAGGTATCCTTATCTATGCGGTGCACTATGCCGGGCCTTGCCACTCCGCCTATGCTGCTGAGCCCGCTGCCTCCGTTTTCAGGACTGCAGTGGAACAGCAGAGCATTCACAAGGGTCCCGGAAAGATTTCCGGCAGCGGGATGAACCACCATGCCCTTGGGCTTGTTCACCACTATCAGATGGTCGTCCTCGTAGACGATATCCAGGGGAATGTCCTCGGGCTCTGAGAGCCCTTCTGAGGCAGGAGGAAGCACCAGACGTACTTTTTCCCCAAAAGCCAGCTTTCGCTTCTTAGAGAGGCACTCAGAGCCCTCTACAGCCACATTTCCCCCCTCTATAAGCTTGACGATGTAGCTTCTGGAAACATCCTCCATCAAATTCGAAAGCACGCTGTCTATCCTCTGACCAGCGTGCTCCTCTGAAATTGTAAATTCAAATATTCTTTCGTCCATCACAAATATGAGACTGTCCGCAGCAGCCGGCAGATCTACGCTGCTTTGCCCTTGTCAAAATACAGCACCACAAGTATCAGCAGCAGGCAGCCGCAGGTTATGCAGATGTCGGCCACGTTGAAGATGGGCAGTATCCTTATGTCCAGGAAATCCACCACATAGCCGTAGATAAGACGGTCCAGGAAATTTCCCAGACCTCCGCCCAGTATCATGGCAAGAAAGATATGCTCAGCCCTGGACATGCTGCCCCTGTACTTTATGTAGTAGAACAGGATGGCCGACATGAGCAGAGCGGTAAATATCAGCAGAAAGCTTGTCCTGCCCACGAAAAAGCTGAAGGCCGCGCCGGTGTTGCGCACATAGCGAAGCCCCATGCCCGTCTTCCCCAGCTCAATAAACTGTCCGAGCTGCATATTCTTTACCACAAGGAGCTTTGATATGCGGTCCAGCGCTATAACTGCAGCAACTATTATCCAGAACACTATATCTTTCCTCTGAAATTGGTGATAGTCCTGGTAAGATCAGCAACCTTGTCGTCCTGAGCCTTGATCTCCTCGGAGACCTTGGTATCGCCGAAGGATGAACCGAACTTGCTGAGGAAGCTCTCGGAGGTGGAATCCAGATCCTTGTCGCTTATGAACTCGCTGCCGGTGCTTCCGATGATGTCCTCGCTCATGCCGTCGACTCTCTCCAGCTCGGATTCCAGTATGGACTTCATGCGGGTACGCAGGCTTCCCACTCTCTGGGTGAGCCTTCTCTCCTCGTCCTGCAGTCTCTCCACAGCCTCTCTGGCCTGGCGCAGCTTAAGATCAGCGTCAAGCTCGGCGTTGCGGATAAGGATCTCCGCGCGCTTTTCGGCGCTGGCGGAAATGTCGTTCATCAGTGACTTTGCAGCCTCAAGAGTATTGAGCATGGCTCCCTCCTGCTGCTTATACTGGCTGATCCTCTCCTGCTGCTCGTCGATCTGCTTCAGCAGCCTCTCGTTCTCCTGCAGCAGCTGCTCCATGGAAACGGTTATGTTATCCAGCAGTGTATCCACCTCTTCGGGGTTGTAGCCTCTTACAGACTTGGAAAACTCCGCAGCCTGGATCTCGCTTGGTGTTATCATCTTGAATTACCTCCAGGGACTCTTGATGGGCTGTTCGGCAGCCTTGGTGTTCATATTGTAGGCCACATCCACATTCTCGGGAGCGAACACGAAAATGTTGTTGGCGACCTTCTGCACATTGCCGTTCAGAGCGTAGGTGGCTCCGGACATGAAATCGAATATCTTTCTGGCAACGTCAGTCTCCAGATTCTCCAGATTGATGATGACAGGCTTCTTGGCCTTCAGGCTGTCCACCAGCTTGGGGCTCTCATCGAAGCCCTGGGGCTCGATAACTATCATCTTCATCTCCTTGGTGATGTACTTTCCGGTGCCTGAAGGTGCAGCAGCCGCAGGCTGAGGCCTGCTTACGGGCTGAGGCTGGGGCCTCTGCTCCCTGTTTTCAAAGCTGGTCTTCTGATCAGGGATCAGCTTTTTGGGCTCTTCCTTCAGTTCTTCCTCCAGATCATCCTCATCCACATCTTCGATGCCAACAAGCTCTTTGAATTTACCAAATAATCCCATATTTCACCTCGTGTATCAATATTGATCAGCGTTTCTTAAAATCTCGTCGTATATCTTTACGTTTCCGTCGGTCTTTATAAGAGTTTCTTCCTCTGTGGAAACGATAATATCTATGGTCTTGAAGCTGTATTCGCCGTTAAGGCTCTGGACGTAGACCCCGGGCTTCTCCGAAGGAGCAGTCTCCCCCTCTCCCTGGACCATCTCGTAAGCTATGGCACTGTTGGGCACCATCAGGCCCTCGTAGTTCTGGGTCAGAATCTTAAGGTCCACATAGCGGAGCTTGGCGAAATCCTCGCACCAGCGGCTCACCTTTATGATGACCAGCCGGTGATTGTCTCTATCGTAGTACTCGGAAACAGTTCCTTTGACGGTGTCCTCTCCGATATAAAGGGTCAGCGTCTGGTTCAGCTGATACATGTCAGCCTTTTCCTTGTCCACCAGCAGCACTGCATACCAGACATTGCTGGTGACAAGCTTGTATATAGGGTCGCCTTCGTTTGCGACCGCATCCTCCTTCCGGAGGTTTTCGGGCACCGGCTTATCCTCGAAGATCTTTTGCAGATCCAGCTGATAGACCGTGTCCATGGTATAGGTCTCCTCCAGCCCGTCAACGTAGTAGCTGACGAAGGCTGTAACAGGCGCGTAATAGCCCTTGGCCGTGTCCCCCGCAGGATAGATATCCAGTATCTTGGCGTTTTTCCTGGTCCTTTCGGATTCCTCCGAATAGTACCTGATGCTGCCGCTGCTTTCAGCGTTCACCACCTGCTCGCTTCGTATTATGAGAGCGTCTTCCTCATCCTCGGTCTGAACCCTGCCGAAGTTGACTATGGCTGTCGGGGTCAGCGCGCCGGTGATGTTGGGGATCAGGTAAAGATATATATACAGGCCTGCGACTGCCAGCAGAAAGAGTATTACCAGCAGCAGCCCGATTTTTTTCCTGGTGGATTCCTTCATAAAAGGTATTGTAGCAGAAAAATACTATATCTTCAACACTTATGACTCGGAAAGCACCTTATCTAGTATTTTCTTTTCGTCCTTTGTGAACTTCCTGTCCTCAGAAAGAAAGCTCTGAAGAAGCTCCGGCCGGCGCTCCTTTGTAAGGCGGAGGGAGTTCTCAAACTGCCAGAGGTGGATGAGCTTGTGATTGCCGTTGTAGAGCACCTCGGGAACCTCCATCCCCTCGTATTCCCTGGGCTTGGTGTACTGGTCGTACTCAAGAAGGCCAGAGTAGATGGATTCATCCAGGGGCGACAGCTCGTTGCCCAGGACACCCGGTATCATCCGGGACACCACATCCACCAGCACCATGGCTGCAAGCTCTCCGCCGGTCAGGATATAATCTCCGATGGAGACCTCCTCCATGCGGAAGGCGTCCAGTATCCTCTGGTCTACCCCCTCATAGTGGCCGCAGAGTATGCAGAGCTCCTGTTCTTTGGCCAAATCTTCTGCCAGGCTCTGGTCCAGGACCCTGCCTCTTGGGGACATGTAGATGCAGCGCAGGGCTTCAGCCCCCACGCTTTTTAAGGCGTCGAAGGCGGGCTGAGGCGTCATGACCATGCCTGCTCCGCCGCCGAAGGGAGTGTCATCCGTCTTTCTGTGCTTATCCAGAGTGAAATCCCTTATATTGACCACGTTAAAGCTGAGAAGGCCCTTTTCAGCGGCTCTTCCCAGTATGCTTTCCGTTATCACCGGAGAGAACATCTCCGGAAACTGAGTCAGTATATTGATCTTCAATGGATGCTCCAAATGCTAAAGGCTGTCAAGGCCCTCCATCAGATGGATGGTCATGACCCTGTTTTCAAGATCCACGTCCAGTATGAATTCCTTCACGGCAGGCACCAGAAAGGCTGGCTTTGAAGTATCCTCGGGGCTTATCTCATAGAGGTCGTTTGCGGGGTTCTCCAGAACATTACTCAGAGTCCCTATGGGCTTTCCGTCTTCGCTTACGACCTTCATGCCCACCAGGTCCTTAACAAAATAGGTGTCCTCCGGGTTGTCCCAGATATCATCCCTTGAGATGGCCAGAAGCTGGTTTCTCAGCGCTTCTGCGGCATTTCTGTCGTCCACGCCCTTAAGCTTAAGCACCACCATGTCCTTCTGATAACGGACAGACTCCACGGCATATTCCCTGCCTCCGGCCAGCAGCTTCTTAACAGCAGAAAAACGCGTCTGTTCGTCCGTGTAGGGAAAGACGCGTAATTCTCCTTTTATACCGACCGGTGCAGTGATCTTGCCCAGCTCAATATAGTCTGCCATCTAGGACACTATCTCGACTGTAACGTTCTTGTTCTGTTTGGTTGCAGCCGCCTTTACAACTGTTCTGATAGCCTTGGCGATGCGGCCCTGCTTGCCGATGACCTTGCCCATGTCGGACTCGGACACCTTAAGCTCTATGACCATGGAATCGCCCTTTTCCTCCACAAGCCGAACCTCAACCTGCTCCGGATTCTGAACCAGAGATCTGGCGATGGTTTCGATTAAACTTACCATTCCGTCACCTTATTCGATGATGCCGGCCTTCTTCAGCAGAGCGCGAACGGTATCGGTGGGCTGTGCGCCGTTGCCGAGCCACTTCTTTGCAGCTTCTTCGTCGATCTTGATGGTTGCGGGGTCGGTCAGAGGATTGTAGTAGCCGATCTCCTCGATGGGCTGTCCGTCTCTCTGTACTCTCTCGTCTGCAACTACCACTCTGTAGAAGGGCTTCTTGTGTGCTCCCATTCTCTTAAGTCTGATTTTAACCATTTTTTCCTCCTATGGTATTTAAATATTTAATGCATGATTGCTTTAAAATCTTATTATCTTTATTGGTGCTGAGCCGGCCGCTTTTCGGACACGCTTCCGCTTGCGACTCGTCACTTTATTCACTTTTAAAATCTGAATCCTTTGCGTCCGCCCAGGCCGAAGCGCTTTCCAAGCTTGCCGCTGTTCATCTGCTTCATCAGCTTTTTAGTGTCCTCGAATTTCTTCATCAGCTGATTGACCTTGGCCACCGACACGCCTGCGCCTGCTGCTATGCGCTTTCTGCGGCTGGCGTTGAGAAGCTCGGGCTTTTTCCGCTCTTCTTTGGTCATGGACTGGATGATGGCCTCCATGGTCTTGATCTCCTTCTCTCCTGCGTCCATCTGGTCCTCGGAGATGTTGCCGGAAACGCCGGGAAGCATTTCCATCAGCTTAGAGAGTCCGCCCATGTTGCGCATCTGTCCGATCTGGTCCAGATAATCCTCCAGATCGAACTTGTTGGAGCGCATCTTCTGCTCCAGCTCCTCGGCCTTCTTTTCGTCGAAGCTTTCCTGAGCCTTTTCGATGAGGGACATCATGTCTCCCATGCCCAGTATCCTCGAAGCCATGCGGTCCGGATAGAAGACCTCCAGAGCCTCCAGCTTTTCGCCCATACCGGCGAACTTGATGGGACTGCCGGTGACAGCCTTTACGGAGAGAGCCGCACCGCCTCTGGTGTCGCCGTCCAGCTTGGTCATGACTATGCCGTCGATGCCGAGAGCCTCATGGAAGGCGCTGGCTGCGTTCACCGCATCCTGACCGGTCATGGCGTCAACCACCAGCAGTATCTCGTGGGGCTTTAGCTCCTTCTTGATGCGGACCAGCTCATCCATCAGTTCCTCGTCCACATGGAGACGGCCTGCGGTGTCCAGGATCAGAACGTTGAGTCCCTTCCTCTCGGCCTCTTCTCTTGCGGCCTTTGCGATGGCTACGGGGTCCTTGCTGGTCCTGTCGGAATAGACGGGAACACCTGCCTGCTGACCGACTATCTCCAGCTGGTCGATGGCTGCGGGCCTTTGAATGTCGCAGGCTGCCAGCATGGGCTTCTTGCCGTTCTTTACAAGATACATGGCCAGCTTGGCGGAGCTTGTGGTCTTACCTGTACCCTGCAGACCCACCATCATGATGGTGGTAAAGCCGCTGGGACTGTAAGTGAGACGGCTGGCTGTACCGCCCATGAGCTGGGTGAGCTCTTCGCTTACGATCTTGATGACCTGCTGTCCCGGGGTAAGACTCTGGAGCACGTCCGCGCCCAGGGCCTTTTCCTTGATGCTGGCCACAAATTCCTTGACGACCTTATAGTTAACGTCCGCCTCCAGCAGCGCCAGACGCACCTCCCGCATGGCGGCATCTATGTCCGCCTCGGTAACAGTGCCCTTTCCTGACAGCTTTCTGAATACGCCGTTTAGTTTTTCAGATAATCCTTCGAATGCCATATTGTCCGTTTACTGTAATATTTTCCGCTTTCCATGCGGCCAGAAGGCCCATGGTCTTCTCGTACTTGTCCATCTGCAGCTCGGCCTTCTTGAGTCCGTCGGATACGGCCTGCTTGGAGATGCCGAGGCTTTCACCTATCTCGGTAAGAGACAGGTTTTCGTTATAGTACAGATCCACGAACTGTCTCTGCCTTTCGGTCAGAAGATTTCCGTAGAATTCGAACAAAAGGCTCATTTCACTGAATTTATCAAGCATTTGTCCATCCTCCTGCCAAATAACATGCACAAGTATAGCATAAAAAAAGAAGCTGTCAAGCACTTTTGCTTGACAGCGCAGAAATATTGAATTTTTAAAGCTTCAGGTCGTTTTCCTTTATCCAGCCCAGCCTTCTTTCTATCTCGCAGAATATGACGGAAAGGACAGCGGGAAGGACGATGCACACCAGAGCCATGCCCAGCCAGTCGAAGCCGCTGATGGAGGCTTTAGCGCCGGATGCGATATCGCTGATCCAGCCCGTATATACGCCGATGGGTCCCACCATGCCGCAGGTGCCCATGCCTGAAGCCACAGCCGCTCCGTTGTTCTGCAGGCGGAAGACGCAGGTGGCTATTGGTCCGGTGATCATGCTTGCCAGGGTGGGAGGGATCCAGATCTTCGGATTTTTGATTATATTGGACATCTGCAGCATGCTGGTGCCAAGGCCCTGGGAGACCAGGCCTCCTATGCCGTTTTCCTTAAAGCTCATGGCTGCGAAGCCCACCATCTGGGCGCAGCAGCCCGCAACGGCGGCGCCGCCCGCAAGGCCGGTAAGACCAAGGGCCGCGCAGATCGCGGCGGAAGAAATGGGTAGAGTAAGAGCAATACCCACCAGGGCGGATACGATGATGCCCATGAGGAAGGGCCTGAGCTCCGTAGCCCACATTATCAGGCTTCCGAGGGAACTGGCCGCTCTTCCTATGGCAGGGGCTATGAGGGCGCTTAAGAGGCTTCCTGAGATTATGGTAACGGCAGGAGTTACCAGTATATCCACCTTGGTCTCCTTGGAGACCAGCTTGCCCAGCTCGCAGGCTGCTATGGCTATAACGTAGACCGCAAGAGGCCCGCCTGCCCCGCCAAGGCTGTTGCTGGCGGCTCCCACTGCCAGCAGGGAGAACAGCACCAGAGACGGAGCATGCAGCGCATAGCCTATGCCAACGGCCATGGCAGGTCCCGCAACGCCCTTGGCGAAGGCTCCGGCCTGGGACAGCAGCCCTATCCCGAACTGGCCCCCTATGGTGTCCAGTATGGTGCCTATCAGAAGGCTGGCAAAAAGCCCCTGGGCCATGGCACTCATGGCGTCTATCAGGTATCTCTTTGCCGAGACCTCAATATCCTTTTTCTTTAAAAAATCGCTCATAATTTTTCCCTTCTTAAGTACAATGAATCGATATTTCTGTTCAAAGTTATTTAAAACAGTATTTCCTGTGTCTCAGATAGAAGGCCAGAGCCGTACCCATCATGGCATGGATGAACTCTCCCCTGCCGAAGGAAGCTATGACCTCATCCACTGGCAGCATGAAAAAGTTCAGGAACTCGTCCTCATCCAGGCTCTGGGTCCCGGTCTGCTGAAGCTCTTCTGCAAGATAGACGTGGAAATGATTTTTAAAGAGAGCCGCATTGGGATTGGTGACCCCAAGAAGCGTCAGCTTTCCTGCCCTGAAGCCCGTCTCCTCCAAAAGCTCCCTTCTTGCGGCTGTCTCTGGGTCCTCGCCCTCATCCAGCACGCCTCCAGGAAATTCTATGCTCATGGCCTCGGCTCCGTGGCGCCACTGCCTTACCAGGGCGAATCTGCCTTCAAGCTCTGGTATGACCATAACCCATTCGGGTGCCTCAACTGCTATGAAATCTCCCTCGAGCCCGGTGCCGGAGCGTTCGGTCTGGCCAAGGACATCAAAAACTCTGGTCTTAAGCAGGGTCCTGCTGCCCTCCACAGCCCATTTCAGCTCGCTGTCATTCATCTTCTTCTGACTCATCGCAGGAATCGTCCTCCCCGGCCTCTTCATCGTCTGGATCCAGCCCTTCCATGTAAAGCTGGTTTATCTTTTTCTGGGCGTGCATGGCAATGTGCTTCTGCACCAGCCTGTCCCTCTCCGCCAGTATGGAAAGCATCTCATCTGCCACCTCCTCGGCGGGAAGAAGGCCGGCCCTGCCAAGCCACGCGCACATTCTCTGAGAAGTATACTCAGTCTGCATCTGCTCTGCAATGATTCTGGAAAAATTATCGGGATAACCGATGCGGAGCATAAGATCGTATAGCTTTTCGCCGTTTTCCGTCATGGCCTCACCTAAGCACCAAGCATCAGAACGATGGACATGACAAACATCAGTACAGGCAGGATTATCAGGATCCAGAAGATGCCAAGATCCTTAAAGCCTTCGGTCCTGATGTGGTCTATGAGCGCGAAGAGCGCCGCGCTTCTGCTGCTTGTCTGATACTCCGGCCTTGAACCCTTCTCCCTCTTTATCTTTATGGGTCTCAGCCGGCCATCGGGCATTATCTCCCTGAGCACGGGATTGTCGTACACATCCCGCCTGAGATAGGCCAGCCAGTAGATAAAGGTGAAGGGTATGGAGATGACCCACCAGAGGCCGATGTATGAAAGATCAGTCTTAGCAGAGGGACTGCCTCCCACAAGCAGGAGCACTATCAGCAGAGGCATCAGGTTGAACAGCAGAGTTCCCAGCAGGTTTTTGATTATCCTTGAGGGCGGGAAGAAGCGTATGTCCACATTCATCTCCCTGCCGTCCACCAGCTCCCTGAACAGAGGCACAGCCTGCTTGCTGCCCTTGTCGGGCTTTTTGTTCGACGAATGGACTATGAGCTGCATGTGCTTCATCCTGTCCTGTCCGAAGGCCACGAAGGCCACCAATCCGGCCACCAGGCTCATCATGCCGGTAAGCTCAAGGCTCTTTCCGAAATACTGGGTTATAAGGGCTATGGCTGCCGTTGTGAGTGTGGGCTCTATCCACCAGAAGCGGCCCACATCCACCTGCTTGTGAAGGGTGACGGCAACGGCGCCTGTCTGGCCGTTCACAGCAGCCATGAAGCTCTTGTTGGAGATTATATACATGGGAAGCAGCACCGGGAGCTGCTCAAGATCGCTGTTCTCAGCGTAGATGCCAAGGCCCTTTGTCTGAAGGGTCTTTTCCACCACAGGAAGATAATCGTCTGTGACCTCCTGGTTGACTCTGGCCTGAACGGCGTTGTTGTTTATGTCCTGCATCTTTACGCGGTTTCCTGAGATATAGCCAAAATTAAATTCTCTGACCTTATCCCAGTCGAAGGGCTCTACAGCATCCAGCACCTGGTTCACCAGCTGGCCGCTGGTGTTTACGGCTATCTCATCCACATATCCTCCGCATTGATACTGCCTGCTGCTGGTATCCCTGAACACCCTGCATTCTATGGGTCCGCGAACGAACTGATAAGGCAGGTAATAGCCCTTAAGGCTGCCTATGTACTTGTCGACTGCAGCCTTTTCAGCTCCAGTGCCCTTAGCCTTTGCCCAGCTCTGAAGGGCCTCCTCTGCCTGCTCTTTGCTTATCTCAAAGGGCACTATAAGCTCGGGGAAGCTGTCCTTCTCCGAAAACTCCATTCTTGCAAGACCAGAGCCGCAAAAGGAGCACTGCCCCACGGCCTCGCCCTCGGGTATGACTATTCTGGCGCCGCAGCCGGAGCACTTATATACGGCTTTCCCTGCGCTTTTGTATTCGCTTTTGATCTGCTCTTTTTTCAGGCTTCTCCAGCCCTCTATGCGCTTGTATTCTTCTGCAGGAGGCGTTTCCGTACCGCAGCTTGGGCAGCGGTAGACCCTGCCTGCCATATCGTATTTTATGGGCGCTGAACACCTTGGGCAGTTCAGTCTGATCGGATTATCACTTGTCATGTTCATGGCATAAGCTCCCTGTAAATAAATCGTTTTGATATTTTACCACACCGCAGGCCCTTTTGTGCAGCCCTGTGCCCTTGGGCTGTAAAGCTATTATATTTCCATTGACAGAGATGATCCCTCTGTAAGGGGGATCATCTTGATGTGTTCTTAAGTACATTCCTTAGTGTGGCCATCATGCCCGGCACATCCAAAGGCTTAGCGATGTGACCGTTCATGCCCAGCTCCTCGGCTTTCTTTATATCCTCCTGGAAGGCATTCG
>JAEEGL011716562.1_pt1 | contig 10716 bp, 6 predicted proteins | sample 9134231 | NCBI WGS metagenome assembly JAEEGL01 (sample SAMN16246548, study PRJNA631951) | gut metagenome | biome: gut microbiome; feature: rumen; material: fiber-attached | host: Bos | place: Iran: Karaj | collected 2018-10 | reverse complement strand
TTCGTCCGGACTCCGCCGCCGACGCGCGCTTCGTGAAACGCCTGGCGCGCAAACTGGGGCTGCCCTTCCACGGTACGCGCGTCCAGGTCGTCCGCGCCCGGGGCGAGTCGCTGGAAATGGCCGCGCGCCGCGAACGTCTCGCCTTCTTCGCGCGCATGGTTCGCCGCCTGAAGCTCGACGCCATCGCCACCGGCCACCACGCCGACGATGTGGCTGAAACCTTCCTCATGCGGTTAGCGCGCGGTTCGGGCGCGGCGGGGCTCGCGGGGCTCAAACGCATCTCGCACGTAAACGGCATCACCTTCATCCGTCCGCTGCTTGATCTACGCGACGCCGAACTGCGGGATTTTCTGCGGCGGCGAAATATCGCGTGGCGCGAAGACGCGACCAACACCGATACGACCATCCTGCGCAACAAGGTGCGCCATGTCGTCCTACCCTGGCTCAAGGCTAACTTTGATCCGCGCCTGACCGAGCACATCTGCAAGTCGGCCGCCATCCTGCGCGGCGACCTTCCCCCCATCCCTAACACCCCTAATGTGCCTAAGACCCTTAAAGCCCCTAAGGCCTCTAATGCCCTTAACGACCTTAACCTCACAATAGTTGCCGATCAGGGGTTCGTCCGCGCGCCGCAGGCCATCGGCCAACTGCCGGCCGTCGCCTGCTTCAGCCGCAAGGCCCTCGCCGGCCGCACGCTTGAGCTGCGCACCTGGCGGCCAGGGGACCGGATCGCGCCCACCGGCATGAATGGCCGTTCGCGCAAGATTCAAGATGTGTTCGTCACCGCCAAGACGCCGCCGGAGATCCGCCGCGCGCTTCCGCTGCTGGCCGATGCCCAAACAGGCGAAATACTCTGGGTGCCCGGCTACCGCGTCGCGCAGGGCGTTGCCGTCGAATCGTCCGATGCGCCCAGTTGGCGAATGACGCTCGCGCCTCAGGTGCGCTGCGCGTCCACATCCTTCACTACGCCCGACGTGAAGTCGAACTTCGCCATGTCGATCTCGTCGACCGCGAAGGGCTTGGCCGTCTTCCATCCGCCGCGCGTGTAGTCGGGGAAGTCCATCGCGGCGGAACGCGCGTTGACGGAACGTTCGGAGAGCTCCACGATCGAGGAGTATGTGGCGAGGTCATAGACGTCCATGTCGAGCGGCAGGCCGTTCTGCAGGCAGTACGCCCAGCGGAGGTCCATGATGAAGTCCATGCCGCCATGTCCGCCCACCTTCTTCGAAATCTCGCCGGCGACCTTCCAGAACGGATGCATGTAGGCGCGGCGAATCTCATCGGTGCGCTTCTGGTCGAAGAGCACGTGCGCGCCGTTGTCGCCGGGCTTCTCCTCGAAGCAGACGCGGAATTCGTCCACCTTGCCGCGCTTGATGCCGCGGCACATGCCCTTCGTGCCCAGATACATGTTGCCGCGGTCGTACGGGGAAGGCGTGCAGACGTTATGTTTCAAGGTCACGATCTTCCCGTTCGCGGTGTGGAGGAGCGACATGTTGACGTCGCCTTTAACCATCTTCGCGCTGTGCCGCCAGTCGGTCGCGGGGAAGTTCGCCTGCCCGAACGTCTCGAACGACGCCGACTTCGTCTCCATCGACACGAGATAGTCGAAACGGTCGCCGCGATTGATGTCGAGGCTGTGGCCGGCCGGGACGAGTCCGTGCGTCGGATAGTAGTTGCCGTGGTGATGCATGTGACGGTCGATGCGCCAGAACACGCCATCGACGGGATTGTACTGCAGCGAGCGCTGGTCGTGCGTGTAGCCCACCTCCGCCTGCACGATCTCGCCCAGCTTGCCCTTCTTGATGAGGTTGAACGCGAGCATCTCCTCCTCGCCGTAGGTGCAGTTCTCCAGCATCATGCAGTGGCGACGGTTGCGCTCCGCCGCCTCGACGGTCGCCCAGCATTCCTCCAGGTTGAACGCGCCCGGCACTTCCTGCAGAACGTGCTTGCCGTGATCCATCGCATAGACGTTGATGGGGCAGTGCAGCACGCGGGGCGTCGCGGAGTACACGACGTCGCAGAGGTCCGAATCGCAAAGGCCCCTCCAGGCGTCCTTGTCGCGGTTGCGGCCCCATTCCTTCGCCGGACGGTACCCGTGCTCCTTGAGCCACTTCTGGTTCTTGTCGAGCATCGCGGGGTTGACGTCGCACAAGGCCGTCACCTCGCATCCTGGAATCTGCGCAATGCGGTGCACGGCAGCCGTTCCCCGATTACCCACGCCGATGAAGCCCACGCGCACGCGCTTCATCGGCGGCACGGTGAACCCGTGCATCGGCGCTCCCGTGGAATCGCACAGTTTCTTGCCGCCGCTCATGCATCCCGCAGCCATTGCGGCCGCGCCCATCCACGCGGCTCCTTTGAGAAATTCCCTTCTGCCTGTTTCCATGATGTGTTCCTTTTGCCTTTATGTTAAGACTATCTGAAAGAGACTGTCATCCCAATGCCGCCAATCACGACAGATCCATCGCGGACATGTATCTTGCGCTTGGGGGCAGGCCTATCGTTTACATACAATGTCCACCCTTCGAGATTCGCGAGATCTGTAACATTCACGTAAGTTCCAGGAAGAACAAGCATGTCGTTAGAACGGCAATTCTCGACGCGCAAGACCCCACTCTCGGCAAACGCAAACCCGCTGATCGTGCCTGCGCTGTCCATATCGACGGAAAGTCCATTGATCGTCACGCCGTCAGTGGTAGAAAGTTCGGCCCCGGATTCCACACCTACCGTATCCACATTGGTAAAGACAGGCATTCGAACCGGCTGCGCAATTCCGTAACCTACATGCTTGGCGCCAGCCGTATAAGCGGTGGTTCCGTTGTAGGCCACGTTCCAGTTGCTATGCCATGCCGGAGGGGTTCTATGCGTGACCGACGAAAGCGAAACCCACGTCTTCCCGTCCAGAGACCCCTGAAGCTCCCATGAGCATGGAGTGGCCGGCCAATCGGCATCTCCGTTGCTTGTGCAAGCGGAATACACGAAATCGTAACTGGTTATGGGCGGCGAGCCTTCAGCGAGACGCATCACGACCATAGGCCACGAAGATTCGTCGTTCAGATTCGGTATCTTGCCCGAAGTAATCTGCTGGGCGTTGCCATAACCTTTATCCAAGAAAAGATCGGCCCACGACCGTCCTTCTGTCGTAGAAGATCCATCGTAGTTCATGTACCCGTAAGAACCGCAGGCAAGCGTCTTGGTAGACCGATAGGAAGTATCCTTTACAAGATTGAGGTTGCACCGGTTCCCCTCTGCATCGAAAAGCCCGAGTTCCGCGAATTCGAAATACTTTGTCAACCAATCTGCAGACGTAATGGAAACCCCTTCAAACGAATTGGTGTAGACATAATAGTTCTCCTTGAGAATAAATCTGTACCAGCCGTAGCGGTCGGGACGCTTCACTGCAAGCCTGCCGCCCTTCACGCGCACATCCCCACAAAAGGACATTTCTTCGTCGAGCGTCCATGTGCCACCGTCCTCCTTCACGAGCGTTACACGCCCTGCATCGTTCGTCAAGTTACGGATGACATTGCCCGTACCGATTCCGGCGAGGCGTAGAGTCGCGGACGCGCCGTCCAACGTGCCGAAGCCGGAAAGATCAAGCGCACCTGCGCTGGCCTTCAGCCGTCCATCCCCGGCAAGCGCGAACTTGCGGGTCGTGCATGCCGCATCTGCCGCGCCAACATACTCCATCGTTCCGATGGTATCGGTACCACCAAGCTGAAACGCATAGCCAACGCGCTTGGATTCGTCAACAGCGCCAAAATATTTCTTGAAGAGGCACGTAGACAGGCCGAGCGAGCAAACCACGTTCGTCTCGGCGATGGACTCGAACTTCAGCGTTCCATCATTCACTTCGATGACCCCAGCGTTTCTTCTGCCGTTGTTGTCCTTGAACAACCAAGCGCCGGGGCCATCTTTTATGATACGGTGGGAGACGCCCTGCTGCGCATTAAAACTTCCGCTATAGATGCAATCGACGACATTCGATCCGCGAAATACTATCCACCTGTTTCTGTTGTCGGTGTTGGGGTCGGACACCCTCGGGTACTGCAACGTGAAATTGCCGTTGGTTCCACCGTCGATCACATTGCCGTAGTCGCTGCAATATACGGTCTTGTTCATCGTCTGCGCGGCAGTTCCAAGATAGGCAATGCCGCCATGGAGTTTCAGCGTAAGTGAACTTGACGTGCCGATAGAGGACGGATAACCTGTAGTACCGAAGTCCACGCCGCCGATAATGCCAGGCCGTTCTTCTCTGTCGGACTCGCACTGCACACCAGCTGTAAACGTGTTGCCGGTGTTGGCAAGATCGACACGGCTTGCGTAAGGCCGCAAGCAGATATTGCCGCCGATCCGTCCAGAGAACATCGAATGATATCCAGCCTCAGGGTTGCCCTTGATGCACAGATCCACACGTACATCAGCTAGAGCGTTGGTAATCATGCCTGCACCGGAGATCGTGCCGATAAACTCCTCGTAGCCGCCGCTCGTCCCGTTGACGTATGCGCCAAGTTCCAGTACAGCTCCCTCCGCCACTTGCAGGCCGTAGTAGGACCGATATACCGTAGAGCTCACCGTGGTTTGAGGAAGCTTCAGGACACCCCCCTCGACGCTCAAGTTCGCATAGTAGTCATAGACATTGCCGCCACTCGCGCTGGGAACCTGATTGCAAGACTTGAGCGCCAACGTCCCGGCACCGGTCTTTGCGATCGTTGCCGTGTACCACATCCCCTCGATACGGTTGTTGACCGGACTGTTCCACTCCGCGACAGCACCGGCATCTGCAACCTCAATCTCAAACCTGGCTCCATTCTGGAGTTTCACTTGCGAACAATTTGCAAGGAGGTCGTACGAACCGGTTCCATACGCCACTTTGCCGACGAAGTTGGTATGGATGTATATAACGTCGCCCGTTGTGGGGTCGGCGGTCGGGACATCGGAATAGTCGTAGGCTATCTGATAGCTCTCTTTCTTCGTCCAGTCGAACGTCGTACCGCTCAGTCCCGGCCTCGTCCAGTATTCCGTTGCCATGGCAACGGAACACGCTAACGCGAAAGCCGGCAAGATTGCATAGACCATCCGAAAATTTCTTGCGAAAACAACTTTGGTATCGTCACTTTTCATCATGATCCTTTTCCTGTTCCTGTTTGACATGCTGAATAATTCTTTTAGTGGGTTGCTGAAGTATATTTTAGCAAATGTTCTTCTTATGCGCATTTGTAAAAATTGCAACATGCCTTGCAAATTCTGCATTGAAATGATATGCTATCCCACATGAAACACATAGGTGTGATGATTGAGCGCGTAAGATCATACAGTCGCCGCCTTTGCGAAGGAATTATCCAATATTGCAAAGGCCGAGACGATTGGTCGTTGGTCATGCTTGACTGGAAGGACATTTCAGCCCCTGAAAAGCTTAAGAAACTAGATGGATTCATAGCGAGAGTGGTCGACGGCCAAAGCGCCAAAGCTTTCGCTTCCACAGGTAGACCGGTAGTCGACGTGCTATGTCATGTAGCGCATCCTTCATTTGCGACGTGTGACCAGAACGCCATTTCCATCGGACAGCTGGCTGTACGTCATTTCATTGAACATCGGTTCACGCGATTTGCGTTTTTCGGGCATGAAGGCCATCCCTATTCCGATCGGCGGAGAGAGGCATTTGTAGACGAGTTGAGAAAAAATCGTCGTACATGCGATGTCTATCCAACACCATCAAGCGCCATTAACGATTTCAATACCAAGATAATAAAGGAAGATCGCTACATAACCGATAAGGAGTCAAATATCATACGAAGATGGATTCTCGGACTCGAAAAACCCGTGGCGGTATTCTGCTCCAACGACCTGCGTGCTTACCAGCTGACAAACGAGTGTAATCACAGCGGGATAAAGATTCCAGATGACGTGGCCGTGCTTGGCGTGGACAATGACGAACTGACTTGTTACTTTACGTCTCCAGCCATATCAAGCATCGACCCAAACGCTGAATGCATCGGCTATTCTGCGGCAAAAATCCTCAACGAACTGATGGAAGGAAGGTTGGATGGGGTTCCGCACGTTACCGTCAACCCCAAAGGACTCACAGAACGTGGTTCCACGCAGGTGTATCCTATCGATCCGCCGTGGTTATCCAAGGCGCTTGTATTCATCAGATCCAATGTGTCCAAGCGACTTACGGCTTCTGACGTGTTCAAGTACGTCGGAAAATCCCATACCATGGTGGACACCATCTTCAAGAACATGTTGGGCACCACAGTTTCAAGGGAGATCGCCAAATCACGCCTTGACGAAGCAACGCGACTTCTGTACCAAACGGAATTGTCCCTTGAACGCATAGCCATGCTTTCCGGATTCGCTTCCGTCCAGTATTTCACCAGATCGTTTACTCAAGCTTTCGGCAAAAGCCCCGGTTTGTACAGATCAGAAAACGGCAAAAGCGGGAAAAAGATCCTCTCATTCCCGGTCCTCAGTCCTTAATCCGCCGACATCAAGATTTGATACGTTGTGTACCACAAGTCCGGTCTTGCCTGTGGCCTTGACGTTCTTGAACCTGATATTGTCCAATGGGCGCTCGGGCATGCCGGCCAGATATATCGCATTGCCACCGACCGTCTCTACAGACACGTTCTGAAAAGTGATGTTGCGGATAATCGCCGTACCAGGACCAATCTCGGAAGGTTTCGCCAAATCGGGTTTCTCGCACGCGTAGAATTGATCGATGCAAATGGCTCCGCGGCACCATAACCCATCGTGCCCCTCTCCCGTCAAATAGCGGTGCCGGATGTTCTCAAACAGCAGGTTTTCAACGACACCACCACGCGATCGTGTAGTCTTGATGCAGGCAAGGCTATAGACATCATCCCCGAATTCGCAATCCTGCACCACTACATCCCTGACGCCGCCAGACATTTCGCTGCCGATGGCTACACCTCCGCCCGAGACAATCCTGACATTCGAGATTCGTATGTCTTCGCTGGGGATGCCGACTTTACGTCCCTCTTCATCGCGCCCCGACTTCACGGCAATGCTGTCGTCCTGGCTCGCGATAAACGAGTTGAAAATAGCGACATGCCGGCAGGAATCAGGATCAATGCCGTCACCGTTGAGTATGCCGTATCTGCGACCCTTTTCATCGAACTTCGAATGTATCTTCACGTCATTGACCGAGACGTTTTCGCAATATGCGAGATGTACGCACCAAAACGGAGAATGGCGTACGGTGATTCCACGGAGATAAAGCCTGTCGACATTGCGCAGGCAAATCGCGCTTCCGGGAAACGGTATCACACCATGCTTGTCTCTAGCCATGCGTAACGGCCTGCCGCTCGCATCAATAACGCCCTTTCCGGCGATTGTGACGTCGTGAAGACGTTCGCCGTTGAAATCATTTCCTATCAGGCTCGCATATCGCGGCAACTCCCGCCCTTCCGCCCGATAGACCGCAACTGGATAATCAACGAGATTGGTGCTTCCGACGATCCGGCATCCCTCGTCAAGGAAAAGCGTCATGTCGCTCTTAAGCCGGATTGCCCCAGTCTTGAACACCCCTCGGGGCACACGAACAGTCCCACCCGGCGGACACGCCGCGATCGCGGCGGCAAACGCCCCGGTGTCCAGCGTTTTGCCATCACCCTTTGCGCCAAAATCAAGAATGTTGATCGTCCGCGACATCCGTCTGGTCTTAAATCTGGTTTCTCCGCGCAGGCCAACGCATCGCCCATTTCGGCAAAAAATGACCCTGACCGCATAATCTCGATTCGGTTCCAGCCCGTCAAGAGTACAATCGGTCGTCTTGACTTGCGCAACTTCTATCCCGTCAAGCTCGACGGAGAAGAACTCAACCGTATCCTCGCTCTTCGGTTTCGTCCACAGCAATGCCGCGCTCGTGCTTGTGACAGTCTCGTCCGGAACAAGAAGATGCGGGCCTTGCGCAGTGTACGGCCCCCAAGCCAATGCCCGCGATGCGGACATCAAGACCAGTAGCGACAACGTCAGCGCACGTCTCATGGGGCAACCGCCCTCCCCTCTTTCGCGCGAATGGAATCGATGGCCCTTATGACCGTCTCGACTTGCGCACGATATGCGCATTCGAACGACTTGCGCGTTCCGGCATCGGCGTTACGCGGCATCGGCTTGAAATCCACCGCGCGAAGGGCATCCTCCAGCGCAGGCGTCGATGCCTTCGCATCGCGGATGATGCGTATCTTCTCGGCGTTCTCGAACGAATCGCGCAGAACCTCCCATCTCACGGACGACCTGCATCCCGGATAGACGATGAAACCCTCGCCTGGCTCGTTACGCGGCGGACAGCTGCTTGCATCCCGGTTAACGTCCTTGGGCCATGACCAGGCCGACCAGCAAAGGAATCCGGAATATCCCTTCGCCGCCGCATACAACCCTTGCCACGCGCATTCGCATAGCGGACTCGTCACCCATCTGTTCGGCTTTTGCGGATAGTTGCAGACATAGAAGGTAGTCGTGAGCGACGGATCTTTTCCGCGTTCGCGCACGGCCGCAAGGAAAGCATCGTCCATGAGCCCCCCCCGCAGCGCCTGGGAGAAATTCTCGATCCCGAGCGCAAGGAAATCCATCGCCGGCTTGTCGCATGCGAAAGCGATCTTGAAACCAGGTCCTTCCCGCCGTATCATCGAAACCGTCGCCTTGGCCTCCTCAAGGCTGTTTTCATCAAGCGCCATGTATGTATCCTCTAGCCATCCCTTCTCCTTGAGATGCGCCGAAAAATCCTTGAAGAACACGCTCCAGAACGTAGCGTTTTCGTCCGATATGACAGGCACCTTGACCTTGACCAGATTGCCTGATGCTCCATCCACGTACATGTGGGAATTGCGCCCGTCTCGTTCGGCCACCGTGTAGCAGTGTATTTGCGGGCCGAGACCACGCTCCTTTGCAAAAGCGACCCACTTGTCAAAGACGGAATAGTCGAACGCCCAAGTACCGTCCTTGCGCTTCGTCCGCAAGATCTGCGATTGCCAGCGGCGGGAAGCATCGCGGCAAGGAGTATACCAATGCAGATGCACCGTGATGGTCTTCTGCCCGGCATCGCCCAGTTCCCGCACCAGAGGATCAAGAAGTCGCCAGTGCTCGTCGCTCCAAGGTTCAACGCCATGGTGGTTGGCCACCGCAATCGGCGCTTGCCAGAAGTCCAGGAAAAAACGCCATTCGCGCGGCGACGGAAGCGTCCAGCCAAGAACGTCCAGCGAAAGACGCAATACGAAATCTTCCACGCCGTCGCCACTCACCGTGACGGTTCCATCGTATGTACCCGCCGACGCATCGGCAGGAACGCGCACCTGTACCCACAACGGTCTGCACGCATTGACCGGCATCTCGTCCAAAGCGTCACCGCCAAGGATCTCGCCGACGGCATGATAAGGAGTATCGACGACCGCCTCGCGGGTGGTGTAATGCGCGGTAGCCATCACATTTTCCACGAAGTGCATCTTCACGTCCGTCGGCGGGATAATCGTGCCGCGAGGTCCTTTCAAACCCTCGGTGGAACATCTAACATTCTTCACCTGCATGTCGGTCCATATCGAAAACTGCGCGTTGACACGCTCGTTGCGCCATGCGACACCCTTCCAAGCGCACCCGAGGCCCTTGCCGATCGTCTTCGCGTTCTCCGCCGTAATCCGTTCGAGCGGCGCAACCGTACCTTGGATTCCGCTCACAGGCTCGTGGCGACACGGCTTGAGCGTGTCGTTCGGCGTAAAGACATCAGCGGTGGCTACACCTAGAAACAAAGCCGCCGTCAAAGTGAAGATTGATTTCATCGGGCGGAATTATATCAAACGACGTTCCGCACCGTCAAACCCAAACCAAATTTCAACTCCCTATTGCGCATTGGAGAGGGATTCGGTATAATCTTCCCATCCATTTGCAAGGAAAGGAATGATGTACATGAACAGATTGTTTGCCGGTTTCGTCGTGGCGTCCGCCGCCATCTGCGCCTGCGCAGGCGCCGAAATCAAACCCTTCCCCACCTTCGCCCCGCCGCGCGCGGTGACCAAGGGCCCTTACGACCACTTCCTCGCCAACTACTTCGCGATCAACGCGTGGAGTCCGGACAACCGCTATCTGCTCGTCCTTGAGACCGCCATCCAGGACAAGCTGCCCGACGGCACGCCCTGCATGCTCGGCCTTACCGACCTGGAGGACAACAACCGCTTCATTCCCATCATGCCCATCCGCACGTGGAACTTCCAGGAGGCCGCCATGGCCCACTGGCTGCCCGGCGAAAAGGACACGTTCGTGGTCAACGACATGCGCGACGGCAAGTTCGTCGCCGTCGTCCGCAACTGGAAGACCGGCGCCGAGCGCATCATCCCGTATCCCGTAAGCGCCGTCTCGGAGGACGGCACCTGGGCGATCGGCATCAACTACGCCCGACTCTTCATCACGCGGCCTGACTACGGCTACGCCGGCGAAGGCCAGGATCCCAAGAAAGGCGTCGTGTTTCCCGAGGACGACGGTCTCTTCCGCATCGACCTCAAGACGGGCGAGGTCAAGCTCATCGTCTCCTGCGCCGACGTGAAGAGCATGGTCCCGGAAGTGCATTCGAAGGACGGCATGAGCTATCTCTGCCACACGGTCATCTCCAAGGACATGAAGCGCATCTACTTCCTGTCGCGCTCCGTGGAGGAATCGTTCGAGGGCGTCAAGAAGTTCAAGGGCGTCAAGTGGCAGACGACCGCC
>JAEEGL010810461.1_pt1 | contig 10716 bp, 10 predicted proteins | sample 9134231 | NCBI WGS metagenome assembly JAEEGL01 (sample SAMN16246548, study PRJNA631951) | gut metagenome | biome: gut microbiome; feature: rumen; material: fiber-attached | host: Bos | place: Iran: Karaj | collected 2018-10 | reverse complement strand
TCAGTTCCGGTGCAGCACAGACTCATCATGAACTGTGGATATACAGGCTATGCAGGAGGCCTTCGCGTAATTGAGGACATTTACGACAGAGTTCTTGCAACTTACAGATAAACAATAAACCAAAAGAAAAACAGAGGAGAGTATGAAATGAGACAGATTGCTATCTACGGAAAAGGCGGAATCGGAAAATCCACAACAACACAGAACCTTACAGCAGGCCTTGCAGAGCTCGGCAAAAATGTAATGGTTGTAGGCTGTGACCCCAAAGCAGATTCAACAAGGCTTCTTTTGAACGGCCTTGCACAGAAGACAGTACTTGATACCCTTCGTGAAGAGGGTGAGGTAGATGACCTTGACCTTATCATGAAGAAGGGTTTCGGCGGAATCAGATGTGTTGAGTCCGGCGGACCGGAGCCCGGTGTAGGCTGTGCCGGACGTGGAATCATTACATCAATCGGTATGCTTGAGGACCTTGGTGCATACACAGATGATCTTGATTATGTTTTCTATGATGTCCTTGGAGACGTAGTTTGCGGTGGTTTTGCAATGCCCATCAGAGAAGGTAAAGCGAAGGAAATATATATCGTTGCATCAGGTGAAATGATGGCTTTATATGCAGCTAACAATATTTGTAAAGGTATTCAGAAATATGCTCTTAAGGGTGGAGTAAGACTTGGCGGAATCATCTGCAACAGCAGAAACGTTGACAGAGAGCATGATCTTTTAAATGCATTCGCAAGAGAGCTTGGAAGTCAGCTTATCTACTTTGTGCCCAGAGACAATGAGGTTCAGAGGGCTGAGATCAACAGAAAGACTGTTATCGATCACAATCCCAAGCACCCTCAGGCAAAAGAGTACAGACACCTGGCAGAAGCTATTGAAAACAATGAGCAGTTTGTAATTCCCAAGCCCATGACACAGGAAAGACTTGAAGAGATCCTTATCGAGTTTGGTCTTATGGAAAACCTTAAGGACAGCTACGCGATTTGATGAACATAGATAAAGGTTGGTGAGTTACTGATGATAATTAGAACAGCTTTTGCCACCAGCGATGGAACAAATGTAGACAGACATTTCGGAGCCGCTGAGAGGTTTGACATATATGAAATAAATACAGAATCCGAGGATTATAAGAGAGTCGAAATAAGAGAGGTGGAGAGAGCCTGCCTTGAGCATAAGCACCATGATGAGCGGATGGATGCTGTAACAGATACAATAGAGGATTGCCATGCAGTTTTTGCTGAGTGCAGCGGCACCGGAGCAAGAACTGTTCTTGAGAGAAAGCACGTGCAGGCAATTGACGTTGACAGACCTGTTATAGCGATCATTCAGAATATCTTATATGGAAGGGTCAAGCTTATAGATTCAAGGTACACGGAGGCTGAAAAAAAGAGGAAAAACAACAATTTTTCCAAACTCCAGAAAAAGCATCCCTGCATGAGCGGTGGCGCAAATATGACCGCAGGAAGAATCCATCTTCCTGTGAGTCCTGCCTGCAATATACAGTGCAAATTCTGCACCAGACGTTTTGACAAATCACTGATAAGACCGGGTGTCAGCTCACTGGTATTAAAGCCTGAGGAAGCTATAGACACCATAAGAAGGGCAAAGGAGTTATGCCCTGAGCTATCAGTTGTTGGTATTGCAGGACCCGGGGACACACTGGCTACCAATAATGCACTTGAAACCTTTGCACTTGTTAAGGAAAACTTCCCTGAGCTTATATGCTGCCTTTCAACAAACGGATTTTGTCTGCCTGCGAAGGTTGACAGGATTGCCGAGATTGGGATCGAAACAATTACCGTTACGGTGAACGCTATTGATCCTGAAATCGAGGCCAAGATCAATGAATTTGTTATCGATGAGAATGGCGTTAAACATGAGGAAATTGAAGGAGCAAAGCTTCTTATAAACAACCAGCTTGAAGGTATTAAGCGCGCAGTCGAACTGGGAATTGTTGTAAAGATAAACAGTGTACTTGTTCCCGGCGTTAATGATCAGCATATCGAAGAGGTTGCAAAGAAGACTTCTGAGCTTGGAGCTTCAATTCTTAACATAATTCCTCTTATTCCACAGAATGGTATGGCTGACATACCGGCACCAACCTGCAACGAGCTTGATAGCGTGAGACAGAAGGCAGGAAGGTACATAGAGGTGTTCAGACATTGCCAACACTGCAGAGCAGATGCGCTTGGAATCCCGGGATCAGGAAAAGACCTTCATACAGAGTTATACAAGGATAGAAATGAGGAGGTGGCTGAGACCTTTAGCCACGGATGACATTAAGGGGAGATGACCTGTTTAAAAGGGTCACATATTAGGAAAATGAGTTATGTAGAAATCAAAAACTTACATAAGACATATCATACTCACGGGGAAGAGCTTGAGGTTTTAAAGGGAATTGACCTTGAAGTTGAACAGGGAGAAATATACGGGATTATCGGTTTTAGTGGTGCAGGTAAGTCAACACTCGCAAGATGCATCAACAGACTTGAAACTCCTGATGGTGGTGAGATCAGGGTAGGGGGAGTTGATATTTTATCGCTTGATAAAAAGACTCTTCTTCAGGAGAGAAGGAAAATCGGTATGGTTTTCCAGAATTTCAACCTGTTTGATTCAAGAACTGTATATAGGAATATCGCCTATCCTTTGGAAATAAGCGGATTTCCGAAAAACAAAATAAAGGAGAGAGTGCTGGAAACAGCCGAGCTTGTGGGGCTTTCAGATAAGCTGGATGCATATCCCGGAGGACTTTCCGGAGGCCAAAAGCAGAGAGTTGGTATAGCAAGAGCACTGGTCAATAAGCCGGAGCTGCTATTATCCGATGAAGCCACATCAGCCCTTGATCCTCAGACCACAATCCAGATTCTGGATCTTTTAAAAGAAATCAATAAAAAGTCAGGAATAACGATTCTAATGATCACCCATGAGCTTGATGCCATAAGGTACAGCTGCAATCACATGGCGGTCCTTGAAGAGGGAAAGATCATTGAAAAGGGAACGGTTGCAGGAATCTTCAACAATCCAAAGAGCAGAACAGGAGAGCTTTTTGCCAAGGTATTTGCTGAATTCCAGAACATAAGCCTGACGGAAGGAGCCGGAATATGAGTTTACTTGATTCATCATTATGGGATGTCATTAAAGCCTCCTTCAATCCGGATATCTGGAAGGAGCTGATAACACCGGTTGGAGAGACGATTTATATGACCATCATTTCGTCCCTTATCGTATTGGTATTTGGAATAATACTAGGAATTTTCCTGACGATCACAAGCCCTGACGGATTACTTCCTCTAAGGACACCATATGTGACAGCAGGATGGATCATAAATGTCTTAAGATCCCTTCCGCAGATGGTAATGATAATCCTGATGATACCTGTTGCCAGGCTGATTTTTGGTAAATCATATGGCACTAACGCATGTATTATCGCCATATCTGCAAGCTGTATTCCAATGTACGCGCGAATAGTTGAAAGCTCACTTCTTGAAATTGGCAAAGGCAAAATTGAGGCTGCAAAGTCCATTGGAAGCACGAACTTCCAGATAATCTCAAAGGTTATCATACCTGAAACCTTACCGGGACTTATACGAGGCTTTACAGTGGCAGTTATTTCCATCATATCTATGACAGCTCTTGCAGGAATGTTTGGAGCAGGAGGAATCGGTGATATTGCAGTGAGATTTGGCTACCAGCGATTCCAGCATGACAGACTTTTTGCCTGCGTATACATACTGGTAATACTTGTGCAGGTGACACAGGGAATAGGAAACCTTGTATCAAACAGAATACTAAGGACGAGAAATCTTATTTAATCACGGTTCTAACGCTGATAAAGCGAAAAGAATAAACATAAACGCAAAGCACCTAAGGAGGAAAAAAACATGAAAAAAAGAACTTTATCTATCGTACTTACAACCGTAACAGCGCTTGCGCTTATTTCAGGATGCGGAAAGAGCGCAGCTGACACATCAGCAGATTCTGTAAAGGCTGTTGAGGAGACAACCGAAGGCTCTGCAGAAGCAGCAAACGAAGTTGCAGAAGCAGAATCAGAAGATGCTGCAGAAACACAGGAAACAATAGTACTTAAGGGAATTGCTGACCTTGTGCCTCACTCTGAGATCATTGAGTATGTAAAACCTAAACTCGCAGAGCAGGGTATCGAGATTGAGCTTGTTTCAACAGCAGCTGATTCAACAACAAACGAAAAGCTCAATGCCGGTGAGATCGATTTTAACTACTTCCAGCATGATCCTTACCTTCAGTCAGAGATTGAAGCAAACGGCTATGATCTTGTAAATGCAGGTGACATCCACGTTGAGCCTATCACAGCTTATTCAGATAAGTATCAGTCAAAGGATGAGATTACAGAAAATGCAGTTGTTGCAATCCCTAATGATGCAACAAACGAGTACCGTGCACTCAGAATCCTTGAGCAGAACGGCTTTATCAAGTTGAACGATGGCGTTGCTGATTCACTCAGTGCTTCAGTTGCAGACATTGCTGAGTACGTTATTCCACTTGAGATCGTAGAGCTTGATTCAGCTCAGATCATTCCTACAAAGGATGACTACGATTTCTTTATCACAAATACTAACAAGGCACTTGAAGCCGGCATCACATCAGCTAAGCTTTTCAGCGAAGGCGCAGACAGCCCTTATGCTAATATCATCGCTGTAAGAACTGAGGACAAGGACAACCCTGCAATCCAGGCACTTGTAGCAGCTCTTAAGGAAGCTGACACACAGGAATTTATCGAAGGCAAGTACGATGGCGCAGTTATCCCTGTAAAGTGATGTATCTTAATCATCTTTGGTAATAATGGTTATTGAAAAATAATCCTTATTATAGTGAAAGTATTTGTTTTTCTTTTGGTGAGGAAAGGAGTCTTTTGTAGTGAGGAAACTCATTGCTTAGGGCTCCTTTCTATTGTATGGAAAAGTGGCAAAAATGAAGCAAATGCGTATGATATAATAAAAAGCCCAAAGAATTCAGAGAAATATGTACAAACAGAAGGACAACAAATTCTTGATCAATAGTAATGAAAATGATTTTTATGATAAATATTTAAAACACCTAAGTTCTCAGCAGCTTGAGGCAGTAAAGACCATAGATGGTCCCGTACTTTTACTGGCTGTTCCGGGGAGTGGAAAGACCACAGTTTTAGTAAACCGCCTGGGATACATGGTTTATTGCAAGGGGATCGACCCGCAGAGCATTCTGACACTTACCTATACAGTCGCTGCAACAAAGGATATGGCTGAGAGATTCAGGTCTATATTTGGTGAAGATATCACGCCATTCCTTGAATTTCGCACCATTAACGGAATCTGTGCCAAGATTATTCAGCACTACGGCAGGATCATCGGAAAAAATCCCTTTGAACTTGTTACTGACGAAAAGCTCACAGGCAAGATTCTTACAGACATTTATGTGAAAACAGAGGGAGATTATCCCACGGAAAGCGACATCAAAGGCGTAAGAACCATGATTACCTACTGCAAGAACATGCTTCTTTCCACCGAGGAGATAAAAAAGCTGGAAAAAGACGCTGATTTTGATGTACTTGCGATTTATGAGGCTTACAATGCAGAGCTGAAAAAGCGCGGACTTATGGACTACGACGATCAGATGGTCTATGCCTACAGAATGCTTAAGGGCTCACCCGAGCTCCTTAAATTCTATCAGGAAAAATACCGCTATATTTGCGTTGATGAGGCCCAGGACACATCCAGGGTTCAGCACATGATAATAGGCCTTTTGTCAGGTAAAAACGGCAATCTTTTCATGGTTGGTGATGAGGATCAGAGTATATACGGCTTCAGGGCAGCATATCCCGAAGCACTCCTTAACTTTGAAAAGGACCATCCAAAGGCAAAGGTCCTTGTAATGGACCAGAACTTCAGGTCAAATGCCGCGATAGTTTCAGCTGCAGATGCTTTTATCAGACACAACGAGATGCGCCATGAAAAGCACATGCAGGCAACAAGGCAGAAGACTGCGGATATAAACTACCTTCAGCTGAACAGCAGGAAAAATCAATACAATTACCTCGTAAAGGTAGCTGAGGATGTGAAAAATCAGACAGCAGTTTTGTATAGGGATAATGAGAGCGTAATTCCGTTGGTTGACCTATTGGAAAGACAGGCTATACCTTACCGCATAAAGAACGCTGATATCAGCTTTTTCACCCACAGAGTAGTGATGGATGTAGTCAGTATCCTGAAATTCTGCATGGATCCTTTTGATACAGACAGCTTTATGAGGATATATTTCAAATGCCAGACTTACCTTAAAAAGGCACAGGCAGAGAGACTTTGCAGACTTGCAGAAAACAGCGAAATCCCGATTCTTGATGCGGTTGAAGAAACACAGATGCTGGACGTTCATGTTAAGGGAAAATGCAGATCTCTCCGCACGCATCTGTCAAATATGAGGTACGAGGAGCCATATAAGGCGCTAAACAGAATTGAAAAATTCATGGGATATGGCGAGTATCTTGAAAATAACCACATAGATACCAACAAGCTGTTTATCCTTAAGATGATTGCTCTTAATGAGCGCACGATAGATGGGCTTTTAAGGAGGCTTTCCGAGCTTCAGGAGGTATTTAAGAGCAAGGAACCTGATTACAGTGCGCAGTTTATTCTTTCAACCATTCACTCCAGTAAGGGCCTTGAGTACGACGAAGTTTACATCATGGATGCCTGCGACGGAGTATTTCCAAACCAGCCGCTTGCAGGGAAAAGTCTCTCTGATAAGCAGGAAGTAAGGGACTTTGAAGAGGAGAGAAGAATCTTCTATGTTGGTATGACGAGAGCCAGAAACAGGCTTAATATCATCACTTACAATGATGAGAAGTCCACATTTGTAAGAGAAATCACACAGATTCCAAAAAGAGAACGGGAAAAAGAAGGGCTTACCACCAAAAAGAGCTCGAAGGCATCCATCAAAAAGACATTATTTACAAACAATTACGCTAAAAAGGCAATACATAACAACAATTATGCTAAAAAGCCTAAAAATGGCACTTCCGCGGAATATCCTACAGAGCTTGTCATTGGTCAGAGAGTTACTCAGCCAAAATACGGAAGCGGCTATATCACTGATGTTGACGTAGATGAATTCGATATTCCAACGAAGTTTTCTGTGGAATTTGAGGATGGTGAAGAGCGCAAATTTATCTATCCGTTTGCGTTTGAGAGTGGAATGAAGGTTGTGAACAATCACTAAAATAATTGCGAATTGTCAGAAAAAATATACATCATTAATGAACTGTCAAAATTTTCAAAAAATATGTTGACTTTGTTTTGGAGCTCAAATAAAATGACACTCAACAAAGGCAAGGGCGTCGTACCAACCAAGAGGTGCGGCGCCTTTCCTGTTTATAGGGAATTGCTGGATTAGTTATATCCAGCGCACCCGGACGAGGGCGTCTGTCATGATTGACAGACGCCCTTCGTCATATAAAGCCTTTGGAAGCTTAGACAGCAATAGTAAACACAACAGAGGAGGTGCAGCATTATGAAAAAAGTGGAGATTATCACAAGACCGGATAAGTTAGACGATCTGAAGGAACTTTTGACCAAGCACAATTGCCAGGGCATGACGGTGTTCACCGTAATGGGATGCGGCAAACAGAAGGGCTATGTGGCGGAAATGAATTTGCCGGAGCTTACCTGCAACCTTCTCCCCAAGATTTTTGTTATGACAGTAATAACTGATGATGAACTTGATGGAGTGCTGACAGACATAGTTGAGTTTCTTGGTTCTGGCTCAGTCGGAGATGGTAAGGTTTTCATTTATGACATTTACGATGTAATGAGAGTTAGAACAGGTGAGAGAGGTGAAAAAGCTCTTTAAACCGGGAGGTGACCATATGGATAATGCAATCGTATCCTTGAAAAATGTCGAGAAAGTGTTTGGTACTAACAGAGTTGTAAAAAAACTGAATATGGAGATAAGGGAGGGGGAATTTCTTACATTACTTGGACCATCGGGATGTGGTAAAACAACAACTCTTCGAATGATAGCCGGTTTTGAAGACTCTACCTCAGGAACCATAAAGGTTGAGGGAGAAAGAGTAGAAAACAAGGAGCCATTTGAAAGAAATGTAAATACAGTTTTTCAGAATTATGCACTGTTCCCACATATGACCATTTTTGACAATGTGGCCTATGGTCTGAGAGTTAAGAAAACCGACAAGAGCGAGATAAAGGCAAGAGTAGAAGAAATGCTTGATCTGGTGCAGCTCACCGGATTTGGAAAAAGAAAGCCTGATCAGTTATCAGGTGGTCAGAAGCAAAGAGTTGCAATAGCAAGAGCACTCATCAACAGACCAAGAGTTTTACTTCTGGATGAGCCACTTGGAGCGCTGGACTTAAAGCTTAGAAAGCAGATGCAGATAGAGCTTAAGAGACTGCAGAGAAAGCTTAACATCACCTTCGTATATGTAACTCATGATCAGGAAGAAGCACTTACAATGAGCGACAGAATAGCAATCATGAACGGAGGTGTTCTGGAGCAGATAGGCACTCCTGCGGAAATATACGACAGGCCAAAGACAAGATTTGTTGCTGATTTCATCGGGGAATCCAATATTTTTGAGGGAGTTGTATCCAAATCAGAAAAGGGAGTTTTAAGCGTAGCTACTGAGTGTGGCAACGGCCTTGTAAGATCAGATAGTTTTGCTGATGGCGAGTTCTTATATGTATGTGTAAGACCTGAAAACATGAAGTACAGCAAAGAAAAGGTCGAAGGTTTTTCCTTAAAGGGTATTGTAAGAGAGCACATTTACGTCGGCAATATGATCAAAACAATAATCGCATTACCCAACGGAGATGAGATAAAGGTTAGCAAGTTCGCATCACATGATGTTGAAGAAAATGGCACAGTCCTTTACCTCCACTGGAATCCAGATACAGCAGTTGCAATTAAGAGAAAAGACGACAAGCTGATTGAATTCCTGAGGGATAAACAAAGCGAGGTGATTGCATGAGAAAAAAGGTACTTTCCCGAGTTCCGGTGATAAGTATGGTTGGACCGGTAACTATGTGGGTTTTGATTCTGATCATGGTTCCGGTGGCTTATATCTTTTTCATGAGCTTCCTCACAAGAGGTACTTATGGCGGTGTTGTATACAAAGCATCAATAGATGGTTATAAGACACTGTTTGATATCAAGTACATGGAGGTGATTCTAAAGTCAGTCGGAATATCCATAAGGACCACAGTTATCTGTATTTTGCTTGGTTATCCATTTGCGTATTATATAGCAAAACAGCCCTCCAAGAGAGCGGCACTTCTTGTCCTTTTAATGATGATACCCTTCTGGACAAGCGGTCTGGTAAAGACTTATAGCTGGATACTTTTATTGAATGCAACGGGAATTGTGAACAATACACTGATGAATCTTGGAATAATCAATGAGCCGGTTCAGTTTTTGTATAACGAATACGCGGTTACGCTGGGTCTTACCTACGGATTTCTCCCATATGCGGTTTTACCGATGTACTCATCAATTGAAAAGCTGGATAAATCATTCCTTGAAGCATCAGGAGATCTTGGGGCAACTCCCGTAAAGACTTTCTTTAAGGTGACTTTACCACTCACAGCCCCCGGGATATTTGCAAGTGTAATACTGGTTTTCATCCCTTCACTTGGAGCATATTTCACAGCTGACGCACTGGGCGGAGGAACATCATTACTTATTGGAAATCTTATAAGAAATCTTTTCTCTGTATCAAAGAACTGGCCGTTTGGCGGAGCTTTATCAGTGATTCTGGTTATCTTTACACTACTACTATTGTTTGCATATAGCAGAGTGGGAGATATGGATGATCTTTTCTAGAACCGGAGGTGATGGCATGAATGTAATTGAATATCCCAAAACCAGCAAAAGGATAAGAAAACAGAAGAGAAACACAATTCTTTCCACAATATATGCAGCGATCATTTATTCCTTCATATATATTCCGGTAATTACACTTATCGTGTTTTCCTTCAATGATCAGGAAGCAAATACAGAGTGGAAGGGATTTACGCTTAATTATTATACGAAGCTTTTCCAAGATGCAGAGCTTATGGAGATTTTCGGACTTACGCTTTTTATAGCAGTAACGGTCACAGCTCTTGCAGCAGTTATAGGAACTCTGGGAGCTGTAGGACTTTCAAAGTTTGAATTTAAAGGCAAAAAAGCAATTGATTCAGCACTTTATATTCCAATTATCATTCCGGAGGTCGTGTTAGCAGTTGCGATGCTATGCACCATGAGCCTGGTGGATTTTCCGACAGGGACACTTGCCATAATAATCGGACACACAACAATGACACTGCCATACATGGTCATCAACGTAAGATCCAGAATGTCAGGCTTTGATAAGTCGATTGAAGAGGCGTCCATGGATCTTGGGGCAAACAGATTTGTAACTTTTATTAGAGTGACATTACCAATGATTATGCCAGGTGTATTGTCCGGTGCGTTTTTGGCATTTACATTATCACTTGATGATTTTATCATCAGTAACTTTGTCGCAGGACCTGGAAGCGTAACACTTCCGGTAAAGGTTTATTCCATGCTGAAAATTGGAATTAGACCTGAGATAAATGCCCTGTCAACACTGATAATAACTGCTTTTATCATAGGCTACATCGTGGTTAATGCAGTTAGTAAATTAAAAAAAGTAAGGTAGGCAAAGGAGGAGAGTTATGAAAAAAG
>JAEEGL016804737.1_pt1 | contig 10717 bp, 13 predicted proteins | sample 9134231 | NCBI WGS metagenome assembly JAEEGL01 (sample SAMN16246548, study PRJNA631951) | gut metagenome | biome: gut microbiome; feature: rumen; material: fiber-attached | host: Bos | place: Iran: Karaj | collected 2018-10 | reverse complement strand
ATTTACTTCACCTCCATCTTATAGAGGTTGCATGCTTCTTCTCTGGCCTTAGCCTCGAAAGCCTTGTACATGCTGCCTCTGTCAATTGCTTCGTCGAAGTCGACCTTGTAACCGTCGAAGTCGGGGCCGTCCACGCAGGCGAACTTGGTCTTTCCGTCTACGGTGAGTCTGCAGCCGCCGCACATGCCGGTTCCGTCCACCATGATGGGGGACATGGAAACGATGCAGGGGATGCCGAAGGGCTCGACCGTCTTCGTGACGAATTTCATCATGACGATGGGTCCGATGGTGATGACTTCATCGAACTGTTCGCCGGATTCCAGGAGTCTCTTCAGGGGTTCGGTGACCAGCGCCTTTTCGCCGTAGCTGCCGTCGTCCGTGCAGATGATGAAGTTGTTGCTTGCCGCGCGGAATTCGTCCTCGAGGATCACGAGATCCTTGCTGCGGAATCCCAGGATCGCCGTGACGTCAGAACCCTGTTCGTGCAGAGCCTTGACGATGGGGTAGGCGATGGCGTTGCCGACGCCGCCGCCGACGACGCAGACCTTCTTGAGACCTTCCAGATGGGATGCGACGCCCAGAGGACCTACGAAGTCCTGGATGTATTCACCCTGCAGCTTGTGGTTCAGCTTCTCTGTGGTCGCGCCCACGACCTGGAAGATGATGTCCACGGTGCCTGCCTTGCGGTCATAGCCGGCGATGGTGAGAGGGATGCGTTCGCCGTCTTCATTCACGCGAAGGATGATGAACTGTCCTGCAAGAGCTTTCCGTGCGACCATAGGTGCTTCTATGGACATGAGCGTGACGGTGGGGTTCAGCTCCTGCTTTTTAACGATTTTGTACAATGTTGGTTCCTCCTTATTTGTATTGCTGACCGTTGAAAATCGGTGTTTAGCACACTTGTTATTATTTTATCACACTGCGGTAGGCAAAGCAAAGAAATTCGCCGTTCAAAAAAAATGCAAATATTGCCAAAAATGGGATTGACAAAGAATGGAAATTTGCTAAACTAATGGTAAATACATGTGAAAATGGGAAAATGAGGTAAACGACGATGAAATGGAAAAGCATCGCGGGCATCGCGCTGGTCATCCTCAGCGTAGCTGCCATGTATTATTGGGAAACGCGCGGACGGGACAGTTTTCTTCTTGTGCCTGTGCTGGCCGCTTTGGACGATATCGAAGCCGGCAAGATCGTAGGCGAGGAGGATTTCACCGTGCTGCGGGTCCCGCCGGAGACTGTCGCCGCGGCGACGCTCACGCCTTCCGAGGCGGTCTACGTCTACGGACAGCGGGCAGGCCGTCATATCCGCAGGAACCAGCAGGTAGCGAAAGAGGATTTCGGCTCTGCCGCGGCGCAGGTGCCGGAGGGAAAGTCCGTCTACGTGGTGCCGCAATCCTGGATCTATTCGAGAAGCAGCAGCCTGAGAGCAGGGGACCGCGTACTGATCTATGCCATGCCGGAGAAGAAACCTCTCGGCGCTTATACGCTGGCTTTTGTAAGAGATAACGCGGAGCAGGAAGTCTTCGACACGAATCTTCCTTCCGGAGTGCTGGAACGGACGGCTCCGAGTTCGATCATTTCCAGTCTGGAGATCCTGTGCACCGAGCAGGAGTATTTCGCCCTGTTCGACGAGGTGCAGCTGGCAGGTCCCGGCAGCCTGCTCATCGTGATGGAGGGGAATCTATGGGCAGGATCGTAACGTTTCACGGCATCGACCATAAGACAGGGGTCAGCCAGACGGCGCTCGGCACGGCGGAATCGCTGGCTGAAAATTATCCGTATCTGAAGATCCTCCTGATCCATATGGAGGGACGCAGCGGACGGGAATACGCGCCGCAGATCCGGGAAAGCCTGGAAAGCATACGGCCCTATCTGCAGGACCGCGTTCTGGACGGCCGCGACTTGGGGGAGAAGGTGCAGTACAAGGGGAATCTGTACATCATCGGGGGAGATGAGAACCCGGGCAGCGCGGAAGGATATCTGCCGGATATGGCGGAATACATGCTGGACGCTTTCGCAGCGGAATTCGACGTCGTGCTCTGCGACAGCGGAAGCGAGATCGAGCACGCCATGGCGCTCGGCGCACTCTTTTCCGCGGACCGCTTATATTTTGTCCTGTCGCAGTCGGAGATCTGTTTCCGGCGGGCGGAATGGCTCCTGCCGCTCTACGGCAAACTGGATCTGGCGGAAGGACGCTTTATCCTGAACCGCTGCGATAAGAACTCGCCGTTCAGCATATCCTACGCGGCGAAGCGTCTGGAAACGGAACAGGATCATATCGCCGGTATCCGGATGTCGAAGAGGGGGGTGGACGCGGAGATCGAAAACCGCAGCCTCTACAGTTACCGGGAAAACACGTACCGCAGGGATATCGACGCGGTCGCGGAGGATATCGTCCGCACGTTCGAACTCACCCGCGACGGAAAGGAGAGAAGATGGTTCAGGAAAAGTTCAGTTTCAGCGAGGCGCTGAAGGCCCGGAGCGGGCAGCGGGAACCGGCAAGACCCGCGCCGTCTGCGCGGCAGGCACAGCCTGTTCCTCCCGTCCCGGAATCCACTCCTGCGGGCAGATTCGACGTTCCGTATTCGGACAGCTGGTCGGATTACATCGATTACAAGGGTCCCCGCTCGAGACGCGGAGGACAGGAGGAAAGGTCCTTCCCCCAGCTTTGCGAAAAAGTGATGGATGTGTTCTTCCGGGACTGGGAGGAACGGGACAGCTCCCGTTCGGCGCTCGAGATACAGAAGCGCGCCATCATCGGATATGAAAAGGAGAAGAGTTTCTTCAAGAACCGCATCGCGGATATCCTGCGCGATATGGATGCGGCGGACGCGGCGTTTCCGCCCTGGTACGAATCGCTGACGGATGCCATCTACCATGAAAACTGGGGCCTGGCCGGTCTTGCGGAATGGTTCCGCCCGAACTACGCGTTCAGCAGTTCCGCCAAGATCATCGGCGAGAACATGTATTTCATGGAGAACGGCCGCATGGTGCTCAAACCCCAGAAGATCAGCAAGGAGCGCAAAGACCAGCTCATCAAGGCGTTCCTGCTCCTGACGCCGGAAGAGCGCATGGACAAGAGCTATCATGAGACCTATCTTCTGGACGGCACGAGAGTGACGATCTTTACGGCGCCGATGGCAAAGGCCGGTCAGGAAGCGGTCATCTTCCGCCGGTACGTCGTTCCGTCGCTGAGTTTCGAGGAACAGGCGAAGCGCGGCACGATCCCGCAGGCGGCGATCCCCCTGTTCCGGACGATGGTGAAGCTCGGCTTCAACGTAGCGTTCGTCGGCGCGGTCAGGACTGCGAAGACGACGTTCCTCAGCACCTGGCAGGCGCTGGAAGATCCCGTGCTGGAAGGGGTCATGGTCGAGACGGATCCGGAGATCCCGATGGATAAACTCCTGCCGGGCGCGCCGATCCTGCAGCTGATCGCGGACGGGGAAGAACTGCAGAAGATCTCCAAGAACCTGCTGCGCAGCGACGCGGATTATTTCATCCTCGCGGAAGCCCGAGACGGTATCGCGCTGGATACGGCTGTCCGCATCGCGAGCAAGGGAACGAAGCGCATGAAGATGACGTTTCACACGCGTTCTCCCAGGCTGTTTCCGCTGGAAGCGGCGACGGAGATCGTCAAGAGCACCGGAGGTGATCTGCATCTGACGATGCAGAAAGCGGCCGGAAGTTTCGACTACATCTTTCATTTCATCCAGTTGGCCGACAAGAGCCGCAAGCGGCTGAAGGGCATCTATCAGATGAACGTGGACGATCAGGGCGGTATTGCGATCGAACCGGTATGCGAATACGATCCTGTAGAGGATTCCTGGATGTTCCGCTATGCAATGGGTCCCGCCCAGGAGGAATACGGAAAGGAGAGCGACCATGTGCTGCTCGAGGAGATGCGCCGGCAGCTGAAAGCTCTGGAAGAGGGGTCGCCTTACCCGTCGGAGGGCTCCCATGGATAAGACGGGGCTTCTCGTGATCGGCGTCAACCTGCTGATCTATGCCATGTATTTCACAGGCGTATTCCTGTTTTCCGAGCAGGGCATTACGGCGGCGATGCGCAGTTTTTCACTGCGCCGGCGGCTGAAACCGAACGAAAGGGGCTTCCTCATGGACAGCGGACCGGTCGCCCATCTGAACCGCATCCTGTTCGCTGTGTTCCAGAAGGAAGTGAACGGCGCGGCCTTCTTTTTCGGCATCCTGATGGTCTTCTTCATCGCGTTCGTGCTGGGAATACGGCTGTTCCGGCTGGGCACGGCCCTGCTTGCCGCTCTGATGGCTGCGTCTCTTCCCGTGATGGGACTCGTCGTCCGCATGGAGAGCGACCGCACGAAGGGCAGCAGGGAAGGCATCAGCTTCGTTTCGGAACTGTACCGCCAGTACAGGATCAACAACAAGAACATCTATGCCGCGATGGAGGGGACGGCGTCGTCGACCGGCGATTTCCCCGTCTGCAAAAGGCATCTGTACCGCCTGCTTCTGCGGCTGCGCAGCAGCGGCGATCCGGATGAGATCAAAGAATATACGGATCAGTTCTCCTTCGCTATGGGAACGGTCTGGGGCCACATGCTGGCGGTCTGCATCCGCATGGCGGCAAGAAACGGTACGGACGTGTCCGCGGGGCTGGCGGACATTTCGGAACAGCTGAAAGCGGCAAACGCCAGAGCGGAAGAGCGGAGACGCATGAACAGCGAATCCGTCCGCATGACGCTGTTTCTGATCCCGCTGCTCTATATCGGCACCGTGCTGCTGTCCGTGTTCTATCTGGACGTTGCTCCGGGCGACTACCTGCGCAACCAGTTCGGTACCGGCGAAGGGCTCCTGTTTTTCCTGTTCATCGTCTTTCTGCTGCTCCTGAATCTCGTGATCCTGAGGGCTGTCAGCAATACGAAGATCGATTATTAGAGGTGTTTCGATGAAACTGATCGACCTGATCCCTTTTGCCTTCCTGATTCTGCTGTGGACCGGCATAGGGCTTCTGAAAGGAGGCCCGGCCGGCCGCAGCTTAAAACTCGAAGCGCAGCGTTACCGCAGCCGTTCGGAAGAACTGGCCCGCAGAAGCGCGCCCTACCGGAAACTGCAGCAGCTCTCCCTGAACCGCAAGCGGGAAGCCATGCAGCGGGACCTGGCAGAGGGTTTGTCCTATATCAAAAACCTCGTGGTGATCGGAAGAGGGGAAAACATGAGCGCCCAGCTTCTTCTGGAGGAACTGTCCGAGCTCAGCAAGGACCTCGGCCCCGTCTTTCTTTCCATGGCGCGCTGCGTGCAGCTCTTCGATAAGGAAACGGCTGCGCAGCAGCTTTACGAGGCTCTTCCGTTCAGTTATGCCAAAGATATCGGAGAATTTCTGGCGGGGTGGGAGGACGTTCCTCCTTCCGATCTGCTGAACACGGTGGAGGTCTACCGAAGCGCGCTGCGGGAAGACCGCCTGACCCGGCAGAAACGGCGGGATGAGATGATCTCCGATCTGGTGTATTTCCCCGTCGTGGTCAACGCCATGGCCGTATTGATGAATTTTATCTACGTCGCGTACTTCATTCAGCAGAGGGACGCGCTGAGCATCTTATTCAATTGAGAAAGGAGGACCGTCATGAAGCAACTCATCGTCATGATCGCAACGGTCTTGCTGGGCATAGCGATCGCAGTCGTCGTACTGGGCTTCTCCGGCACGGCTGAAGACCTGTCCAGCGGCGTCAATACCAAGATCTTAAGCACGTTTAACGGATATTACACTCCGGATTAGAGGGATAGACATGAAGGAACTGATAATACTGATCGCCTCTGTCATGCTGGGTCTGTGCCTGTTCAACCTGATCGCAGGCGACGCAGACAACAGCATATACTCCGCGGTGAAGGGTGTCTGGCAGACCGAGATACATGCCCGCACCCTTGAGGACGGCACGTTATGAAACAGTTTCTCGTGCTTGCTGCCATACTGCCGCTGATGCTGGTATTTTTCGTACAGTTTTCCATGGACCAGATCAACTCCAGCCGGATAGGCATTCTGTCCGATCTCGTCTACGCAGCAAAAGAAGAGGCTAAGCAGGAGGGTTGCTTTACCCAGCAGATCAAAAGCGAGCTGACTGCCAACATCTCTTCGGCGCTGCAGATCGACCCGTCGGACGTCAGGATCGAGGCCACGGATACGGTGCGCTACAGGATCATGGAAGCGGACGGATATGGAAACGGCGATTGGGAAAGGGGCCTGATCCATTACAGGGTCTCCGTCCCGATCGGGGAACTGATGGCCGGACGCAGGCTGTTCGGCATCAGGGAACAGGATAACGTTTATTACTACACGATCGACAGCTATACGGCCAGCGAAAAACTGCCATGAAGACGTTTCTGACGTTTCTCGGCCTGCTGGTCGTCTGTCTGAGTCTGCTGTGCTTTACTTCGGACATGGACCGCTACGTCAAATTACAGACGCATATGAAGGCCCTGGCGGAGGAATGCGCAGCCGGCAGCGTCCTGTTCACCGATAATGAGAGTTATTCGCAGGGTCTCGTCGTCTTCTGCGAAACCGACGCCCGGGATTATGTGGATTTTATGCTCCGCAAAGCGCAGAGCGATCCGCTGTTCCTGCACGGCGCCTTGACAGCCGAACTCCGGCTGTTCGACGACGAAAAGGGCTACGACGGGCTGATCGCCTATCATGTAAGGCAGATCCGGCCCTGCAGCGTAGTGCGCCTCTTCTGGGAAGGTCCGGATCTCTTCCGGCTGCCCTTCTTCAGCCTGACAGGAGCGGCCAGAACGGCAGTCTACGAGTGGGTGGATCATTGAGAACGAAGAGCCGCGTTCCGACATTAAGATAATCCGAACTTGATCATAACGCACACCTGCGGGACTGCGCCTTGAGACAACTGAATATGGACGACAGAAACAGATGATGCCTCCCGCCGTTGCGGGGGGCTGTTTCTTTGTGGTATAGTAAAATATCTGTTTTCCGTGAGCGGAGGAGGGCTGCTGCCTTGAAGAGACTGCTGTCTGTTTTTCTGGTTTGCGTGCTGGTCTTCAGTACCGGCGTCTTTTCGCATGCGGCGGACAGCAACGGGGCAACGGCGGCGGCAGATAAGCTGTACGGCCTGGGTCTGTTCAGCGGAACGGGCGTCGCGCAGGACGGGTCTCCCGTTTACAGCCTGGATAAAACGCTTACCCGCCAGGAGGCCGTCACGATGGTGCTCAGTCTCATGGGAAAGACGGAAGAGGCGAGGCAGACGGTTTCCCTGACGCATTTCACGGACGTGGACGCCTGGGCGGTCCCGTACGTCGGCTACGCCTATCTGCAAGGGATCACGGCGGGCGTCGGCGCGGATCAGTTTGGCGCACATCAGGCGGTGACCGCGACGGAATACCTGACGTTTCTGCTGCGCTGCCTGTCGTACGAGCAGGGAAAGGATTTCCGCTGGGATCGCGCGACGCTGAAGACGGACTGGATCGGCATCACGCGTGGCGAATACGCGGATCCGCAGGTCTTTACCCGCGGCGACGCGGTCATCGTTTCCGAACGGGCGCTGCACGCTTTCTGTAAAGAGAGCCGGCACACGCTGGCGCAGCAGGTGCTGGGATTGGCGATCGACGAACCGCTTTCGCTGCCGCAGACCGTAGCGGACTCTTCCTACACGTTCCGCCTTGCGGATGTCCCTGCCTATACCGGAGCGCCTTACGTGATCCTGAACGCCGGCATCCCTTCTTTTTCCGAGGAAGAACTTTCCCATCTGTCGTTCGAGCATTACGGCGAGTTGGACAGTCTGGGCCGCTGTACGGCGGCGCTGGGATGCCTGCACAAAGACCTGATGCCGTCGGGCAGCCGTCATTCGATCTGGTCGATCAAGCCCAGCGGGTGGAAGACGACCCGCTACGACGATCTGATCCCGGACAAATATCTGTATAACCGCTGCCACCTGATCGCGTTTTCGCTGGCAGGGGAAGAGATGAATGAACGGAATCTCATCACCGGCACGCGCAGCATGAATCAGGACGGCATGCGCGGATTCGAGACCCGCGTGGCGAATTATCTCAATCACTCCGACAACCATGTGCTCTACCGCTCGACGCCTGTCTTCGAAGGGAAGGAACTGGTTGCCAGGGGCGTCCACCTCGAAGCCATGTCCGTGGAGGACGGCGGCGAAGGCATCCTGCTGAACGTGTTCCTCTACAACGTGCAACCAGGCATCGAGATCGACTATCGCAACGGAAACAGCAAGGCGATGGAGAACGCGGCCGAGATCATCGCGAACCGCAACGCCGCGCCGGAAGGCATGGCGTACGTCGCAAATACGAAGACAGGCAAATTCCATTACACCTGGTGCAGCGCAGCCGAAGCGATGTCAGAGTTGAACCGGTACTATTCCAACGACCGGGACGAACTGATCCAGCTCTTCGAACCCTGCAGAATGTGCAACCCCTGATAAGGAGGCAGTATGAAACCGGATATTCAGGCAATCTATGACGAAAAACGAACAACGGCTGCGGAAGCGGTCAAGGCAGTAAAATCCGGAGACCGGGTCTACAGCGGCACGGCTTCCTCTACCGCGTACGGTTTACTGGAAGCGCTGTGGGACAGAAGACATGAACTGGAGGGCGTCACGATCATCAACGCGAACTCCTATCAGCGTTCCCCTGTATTCGACGAGACGGAAGACAATCCTTTCCTGTTCAGCACATTCTTCACCGGAGTCAACGAACGGAAGCAGAGAAGCCGCCTTTCCTATACGTCCGTTCATCTGTCTTTGGTGGATCTATGGAGCGAGACCATCGGCAAGCCGGACGTGTGTCTGTTCGAGGTCAGCCCGCCGGACGAAAACGGTTACTGCAGTTTCGGACCTTCCGGTGTGGCTCCGGGTTACCGGATGAAGGAGCTCGGCAAGACGATCATCCTTCAGGTGAACCGCAATACGCCTTATATTTTCGGGGAGTACAATCTGATCCATGTATCCGAGGCGGATATGATCTGCGAGATCGATTGGGAGTATGACCGCTTCGAGGTGATGGAGCCGGATGAGACTTCCAAAAAGATTGCGTCCTATATTCTCGAGGAGATCCCGGACGGGGCGACGTTCCAACTGGGGCTGGGTAATATCTCCACCGCCATCGGCTACGGTCTGCAGAGCAAAAACGAACTGGGCATCTATACGGAACTGCTCAGCCAGCCCATGGTGGAGCTGATGCGGAGAGGCAACGTAACGAATGCGCACAAAGGTTTTCTGGACGGCAAGACCGTATTCAGCTTTTCGCTCGGCAATCCCGATCTTTATAAGGAACTGAATTATAACGAAAAATTCTATGTGCTGCCGTTTTTCCGCTGCAATGATGCCAGAGTGATCGCGCAGAATAAGAATATGATCTCGATCAACGCGACGATGGCTCTGAACCTCTGGGGCGAAGCGGCGTCCGAATGCGTCGCCTGGAAACAGTATTCCGCTGTCGGCGGACAGTTGGACTTCGTCCGGGGCGCCCAGTGGTCGGAAGGGGGCAAGTCCTTCATCGCCACCACGTCCAGCATCGTGAAGAACGGGAAGCGCATTTCGAAAATCGTTCCGTTCTTCGCGCCCGGTACGCCGGTCACCACGCCCCGGTCAGACATTCAGTACGTCGCGACGGAATACGGATGTGTGAATCTGAAGGTCCTCACCATGGAAGACCGGACCCGTGCCATGATCTCCATCGCGCATCCGGATTTCCGCGAAGAACTGACGGAACAGGCGAAAAAGGTGGGATTGATCAAGTGAGGACGTTTCGCCTCTCTATGGGGCGATTTCGGGCCTTAGAACGCAAAAGAAACAGAGCAGGGAACTCTCCCTGCTCTGTATTATTTTGTATAGGGCTATTTCTCCAGCATCCCGATGAATTCCGCGGACGGTTCTTCGCCGTATTCGCAGATCTCGAACACTTCCACGTACCGGATATTTTCCGCGTCGTGGGGGAAATGCTCCAGAACCTCTGTCGCGTATTCGCTGCGGAAACGGGCGAACATCTTCCGGAAGCGTTCCGACAGATCCTGTATCTGCTTTTCTCTGGGCCAGTCGATCTTCTCCAGGTGATCCGGCCAGAGCAGCCAGTCGAAATACTGGCTCTCGTGGCAGGCGGCGGCCTTCACGACCGTGTCGGCCTGCTCGTCGATGGGGACGACGATATCCGCCCGGAACGGATAGGGTTTCCGGAAGGAATCGTGCCAGTACAGCATCACGGGCATGTACGTGAGGTTCGGCACGTCCGGGCAGCAGGCGGGCACCGTCAGCAGGTAGGAAGCGTCCTGCACGAGCAGGGCGGTGTTCCTGTGATCCGGGTGATAGTCGTTCGGCCGGTTCGTGATGATGAGATCCGGCGCGAATTCCCGGATGTAGCGGATCAGGCGTTCCCGGTTCTCCAGACTCGCCGTCAGGCGGGCGTCTTCCACGTCCCAGCAGTCGTAGCGTCCGCCGAACAGCGCGCCGCTGGCGGCCGCTTCTTTCCTGCGGATCTCCGCCAGTTCCGGTCCTGCCTGCTGCGGGCGGAACGTACCGCGCGACCCGTCCGTCAGCGACAGCATGCGCACTTCCCAGCCCTTGTCCGCCAGCTTTTTCAGCAGCCCGCCCGAACTGGTATCCGCGTCGTCCTGGTGGGCGCCGATGCTCAGCACTTTATATTTCTTCTCTTCCATGGAATCATCTCCTTTTGGTCTTGCAGATTCTATTGCTATTATACCAAAGCGCTGCGCAAAAAACGTTTT
>JAEEGL015332905.1_pt1 | contig 10717 bp, 24 predicted proteins | sample 9134231 | NCBI WGS metagenome assembly JAEEGL01 (sample SAMN16246548, study PRJNA631951) | gut metagenome | biome: gut microbiome; feature: rumen; material: fiber-attached | host: Bos | place: Iran: Karaj | collected 2018-10 | reverse complement strand
GTCACTTTCATCTGTCAATAGATAAGTATCTTTTGCTATGCTTGCATATAACATATCCGAATTTACCAACTTGCCGTGCGGTTCGGGAATTTCGATGAGTGGACACCAACTTGGTTTTCCTTCATTGCATAGTTCCATTTCAGTAAAATAATTGTTTTTTGCAAGGCATCCAAGTATTTCATCACCGTTGTGTTTCCATTTGCAACATGGACAATATTGACAATCTTTCGGCATCTTCATGCCCTTAATGTATATTCCCATTTATTTGTTCCTTTCATCTACCAATAATTCGTCATCCATTGTATTCTCTTTGTTTTTTGTTATTGCCATCGAAAAATTGCTATTAGAAATAATCGCTTCATACGCTTTAACCTTTGCTTCTAGTTCTGCCATTATAGCGACTTGTTTACTTTCTTGTTCATTACACCAACTATTTATTATAAGTCTTAATCGTGGTAATTGTTCTTCATTATTAATTCTTATTAAAGGCATATTGTTACCATACTCGTTTATATATGTTGCTTTACATAAAGTTTCAATTAAATCATCAATATTAACCATCGATTCGTCTATTTCTCCTTCGCTCTTTTATTCCACTCTCTTGTGATAACAGATTTGTTGACGTGAGCATCGGTAAATGGTTGAATTCTGCAATTTTCATTTTCGCATTGAATGTACCATTTTTTTAGATGCTCATTATATTTGCGAGTAGGAATTTCACCACAAAACGGACAAGGTTTTAATGTATTACTCATTCTTCGCTCCCTTCTATTACAGTTGGTGTATCTTGCAATCCTCTGTCTACACCATCCATATCCATATAATAGCCAGTTTCTTGTTCTGCTATTTTGTCATAAGCAACGCTCTCATCTATCAATCTGCCGTGCGGTTCAGTAATATAAGTAGCTTTTGCTTTTTCTAATTCTATTAACGTTGTTGGTTCTTCACCATCTCTACTACCAGCTATAGATTTTACACACTCCACTATACCATCGTTCTTTATCACAAGATAAATAAGTTCATCTTCTTTTGGTATATCAATATTTTTAATGTACACTCCCATTACTTCACTTCTCCTTACCTCTATACCAGGGACAATCTTCCCATTCGTGATTGCAGATTTTTTGCATTTCCTCTCATAATTCTTTCTTTATCTTACGAGTATAATATCCGTTAAGCATTCGCTCTCGTCTTTGTTGGAGATAATATTGCATCATCAAGAAAATTTCTACGCCTTTACTTTTACGTTTCATTTATATATTATTCTCCAATTTCTTCCAATAACGTTTCATGAATCCAAGGTGGTCTTCTATTTTCCCAATCTTTCCAATCTGCTTCGTTGTATTGAAATGACCAATCTTGACCATATATTTCAAACATAATCTTTCTTGTAGAATCAAACGTTCCATAAATTCTAACATACATACCTTCATGTTGTTGACCGTACCCAAACGTAAATGTCCACCACTGTTTTTTTTCCATAATTTACTCCTTTGTTTTTCAAATTGTAACAATATCTATGTTCGTCTTGCTATGTTTATATGGTGTGTTCATCATATTTCCAAAGCCCATTTAACTTTAACCTTTCCTTTTCAATATCACAATACTCTTTTGCGATTTCAAATCCAATAAATCGTCTGTTATTTTCTAATGCTACTTTATGTGTTGTTCCACTTCCACTAAATATATCCATTACAATGTCGCCTTCATTTGACCATGATATCATATGGTCTTTTACTAAATCTTCTGGAAAAATTGCTGGATGTTGATGTGCGATTTTGTCTTTTGAAGAATGACTACCACCTATAGGTTGATACCAAATATTAAATCTTGCACCATACTCATTTCTTACAACAGACTTACCACTCTTCCTTTCCCCATTCTTATTTCTGCCCGAAGCTCCACGCTCTCCGACATATAAATTCTTTCTATCTTTAATTAAATTTGTTGTGCATGGAACGCCTTTTGACAAGATAAACATATATTCAAAAACTTGGTGATACCTATTTTTACTTGGAAATGTAAAAGACCCTTTATTCCATATCATAGTATCGTGCAAATTAAATCCACATTCCATAAAGTATAACGCTTGTCTAAAACTCGTTCCAGTCTCACTTCCGTTAATGGTGGCATCGCCAACTATCCAAACACAGACTCCCCCTTGTTTGGTTACTCGATATAATTCTCTTGCGATACCTTCAAAATCAAAACTATATCCGTTTTTATATTCACGCAAATTGTCATAAGGTGGACTTGTAATTGTTAAGTCAATGCTTTCGTCCTTTAACATTCTTAACCCTTCTAAACAATCCATATTATTAGTTCCCCAATGTAGCTTCGTCATTTAATTATTCTCCATCTTTTTCTTATTACAAACACCCTCCACAACAACCCCAACGTACATTATCATTGAATACATTAATAAGCTCTTCACCATATGGTTTATATTTTTCTGGCAAATTGAACTCTACCAATTGCCATTCATCGTGGTCAATGTATTCTTCTCCATTAGCATAAAATCCACATGCTCCACCAGTTACCCAAAACGCATCATAATTTCCATCGGTTTCCCGAGATTCAAAGATATAATCATGTCCGAATCTCACCTCTTCATCATCGATGCGAAGTGTTAATACGCCACTACAAAAATTTGGATATGCGCCTGTATAAGATACGAATTCTACCATTTAACTATTCTCCTTTATCCATTCACAATAATCATCCCATAGCCCTATCTTATGAATATATTGATTTGCTTTTAACATTTCTTTTTTCATTTTCGATTTGAAATCTTTATCGCAACGCTCTCTAATAAAAGCATCTTGCAATCTGCTAATCTGTAAACCAGTCAACTCGCCCCTAGCCTTTTTATATTTATCCATATCTCGTTTCGGAATAGTGTATGGTTTTCTTGGCAAGTTCCTTACACTAAATGGCGAGATTGTAGCACCAGAAGTTTTGAGTTTCACAATAGGTGCAAGGTCGTCAAGGTGTTTTGCATCAAATGTAAAGAATATTTCTGTGCTAAGGATGTCACAACCATTGATATATCTATTTTCCATCAATTCTGTCACAATAATTTCAATAGATTTATCCTTACGCTCTCCAATCATTTTGTTATAATACGATTTCAAAATATTATTTCCAAGTTGTAGCTTAGGAATATAGCACGCAAGTTCGCTACCTACACAATGTTTAATTTCAATGCCAGCCCTTCCGCTTAAATAGAAATCACCAAATGATTCATCTAGCTCTCCATCTGCATCACGCACAAAATCGTTTGTTGATAAATCATAATGCGCTTTCACTCTATATTTTCCTTTATAATGTGTAGTCAAATAATTGTCCATATTTTGCTTCGTCCCTTTCGATTTCTGTTTTGAATTTCCTTTTCCAATTTTCTTGTGCACAATACCCTTTTGCATTTTTAATATGATGTGAACAAGTATCGTATAAGCACTTTCGTTCCTTATTTTTATTGAACATACACCTTACGCATTCGCCATCATATTCATACATAGGGCATTTGATTACAGTATATGATACAAGGTCATCAATCTCACCCTTTTTAGGTATATCGAATTTATGTTTGAATGCAAGATATCCTTTTGGTTTTTCATTTTTCCATTTAGGGCATAGGTCTGTGCATACGTTGCCACACGTCCAACAAAGGTGCACCTTCTCTTTAAAATCGTTCATTGTCTAACCCTTCTTTCTTCTCCATTTTATATAGCCACTTCCTTACATAGATTCTTGCAAGGTCGGAATCTTTAATTTGATTTGTAAACCACAACGCTACTTCTGGTTTCGTTTTTGCATCATGGATAGCGTCTGCTATTGTATAATTTGGTTGGTGAAATTCTTTACACATATCTATCTCCCTTTCTTTTTTTTCTTTATTATACCACATCTCAAATGCGTTGTCAATATCTAATTTCGATTTCGATTTTTAATTTTTGGTTGGGGGTGGTTATCCAAATTTGAATTAGCATCGAGGGTGGATATCCAAAATACGATTTCAAAATTCAATTTTTGAATCTATATTCAATTTCAATTTTCGATTTCCCATAGGGGGTAGATATCCGAATTGGCGTGGTGGAATTAGATTTTAATTTCAAAATTCGATTTCGATTTTCAAATTTTCATTTCTCCACGCATCGCTTAATATTGTATTAGTTTACATAATATCAATCGTATATAGTTGTTGCTATGTATTACGCCTTACATTATATGTATATATATCGTATCACATACGCACATTCATTTATATTGTGACATATCGTATATGTTTACATAATATATTTGCATACATTTTTTTTCAAACGAGTTTTTGTTCAAACATTACATTTTCTTGAGCGAGTTATTGTTACATAACGCCACCATTTATATATGCCAAAATTGCATTTACATTTCATATCTATTGCATAAAACGAAATAATGTGCATCAAATTACGTTTCTTGCATTTACATTTTACGCATTTTCAAACATAACGCTTTAAGTTTTTATCAAAATAAAATATCAACATTAAAATTGATTCATTATTGAACAAATCAAAAACACGCTTTCTGTTTTTAGTTAAAAAAAAATACATTAAAATCAAATAAAACAATTGAATTTCAAAAGTAAAAACACAAAATTTGTTTTTGTTTTTTTTCAAAATTTTTCAATTATTATATTGGGGAATTTTATTTCACGCGCTTTACCCATTTTTCTTTTCTTTCCATTTTTTTCATTTTGTTTTTTCACATCTCGCGGCGAAATTCCCCCGCACTTTATAATCACGCACTTTACCCCCTTTATTTTTCGCTTTAACACTTTATCATTTTATCCCTTTACCTTGCTAAAGTATCCAGAACATTCTGAATTTTCTGACAATTCTCACGATTATATTTATGCACTTTTTTGCATACTTATACACCAAACATATGTTCCAAACGCTTGTTCTTTTACCATATATTTCTTGTAAAATTATGGTAAATTAATTTTTCGCAGGTTGAGTGTTTGCGACTATAAACTTCCGATTAGTTTGCCATTCCGCACACCAATTTACACCAATTTGTAAATTGTGAAATATGAAATTTTCAATGTTCTGTATAATCTATTTTTGATTATGCCTTATTATAACACATATCTCACTAAATTTCAATACTTTTTTATGAAATTTTTTCAAAAATATTTTTCAAAAACCTATTGACAAATCCACAAAAATATGTTACTCTAATAGGGGGAGTCCGAGTCCGAGTAAAAAAAAAAAAGAACATTTACTTTTCCGCTTTAATGTGATAAAGTATATTTGTATATGTTCTTATATGCTCAAATATGAATATAGTGCTACGAGCCACAAAATTAAGTTTTGACGGTCTTTTATATCCCATAAGGTTATATATCCTATTTGTTCTAAAACACGCTCAAATCGAACGTTAGAGCTACCATATATTTCCAATTCATTGATTTTGAGATATTAAGTTTTGTATACTGTATACACAAGAATACAATGCTTTTATGCTTTAATGCACTAAAGTCAATGGGTAAAAATAAAAGAACGTTTAACGTTCTTTTATTTCCCATATGCTTATAAAGTGTAATGGCGTAAACTTTGATAAATCATGTTCGTTTCGTAGCATCAAGAATTTTTGGTTTACTTCGTTTACTGTATTTCCATCAACATGTTTTATAATTATTTTACCAATTGGTTTATAATTATCATCAACTTTGAAATAGTTGTATACTATTCTAAACATAACATACCTCCATAAAGCTCTAATTTTAGTTTTAAGCGACTTTTATATGCTCATTGATACTTTATATCATTTTGATATAAAAGTCGCTTAAATCGCCATTTTAATTGTTTAACGTTCAATGATAATCCTATTACATCCCACAATTTGATGCATTGCAATGTTAATTAAATCCACCAAATCACTATCATTATAATATACTTGCACCCGAACATCATTTTCATATTCATTATACTTTTTGTGATAATCCACATTATAATAATCATTTTCAAAATGCGTCATAACAATTGTCATGTTATCCATTATTGCCTCCGTACTTATATTATTTATTTTCCACATAACTATATTTTGGATTTACTGTCAAAATCTGGTAATTGCTTTTTTCTGCGTCAAATCTAATTTCGCCACCACATTTACCACATCTATACGCATGGTAGTTTTTGGTAAATCTACTTGACCGTTCTCTAATAAAAGTCTGCCCACAATCTTCACAATAGAACACATAATTATGTTTCTTTTCTCTTTTTGGTTTTTCAATTCCAAAGTTTTCATATGAATTACATCTTGTAATATCGTACTTTGTATTTGCGTTTACAATATTTGCCAATCTTTTCCATTCACCCTTATGCGTCATACAATCTTTACAAGTATGAAGAATTTCATGGATAAGAACGTTCATAATTGCATCGTCATTGGCTTCATCGACAAAAATCAAATGGTTAAAATTCAATTCATATGTATTGAGTACATTGTTGCGTCTGCACTGACCAAAACGATTTTTAGCACGATAGTTTAATTTTACATCGACAATATTTCCAGTTTCAATTCCTAAATCATGAACAACTTCAAGTGCTTCATTAAACATTGCCATATAGTCTTTCATTGCGTACCTCCCATAATGTACTATCTTTAACTTGATTCTATATTATCACAAGTCAATGTATTTGTCAAGTTCTTTTTTAGGTACAATCCTTTAATGCTTTAGTGTGCTAAAATCCAAACTCTTCAAGCGTAAAACCAAATGCCATCATTTCTCTATCACTTGTAAAATAATCGCCTCTGTATTCAATCAAATCTACCATGAATTTTTGGTTTGCGTGATGGTTCATCCATAACTCTGCATAATACATTGCTTCGTTTTCGCCACATACATTTTTATCATTGCAATGTGCATTATATAAAAATTCATACTCTTTATTAAATTGTTCTACGAATTCTTTAATCACATTTATATTATATCTGTTATCCATATTTATACCTCCATTTGTTCGTTTCAACTTGATTCTATACTACCATACTTTTATATATTTGTCAAGAAAAATTCACAAAATATTTTTATAAAAATTTTCTTAAAACTACTTGACAAATGCCAAAAAATATGTTAATCTAATAGGGGAAGTCTAAGTCTAATAAAAAAAGAAAATAGTCTGAATTTTCAGACTATTCCTTACATCCATAAACATCTCTTGCAAAATGCGGTAAACTCGTCATAAAGTTATTGTTCCACATTTTAGTATGTACCTTTTCTTTATCGTATATATAACATCCATGATTGTTATACCATTCATATCCAAAATCGGAAACACGTTTTACCTCATAAAAATTTGTACCATCATGGTATGAACATTTAACTTCAAAATGCCCTTTATTATCTGTAATTTCTATATAATCACAATCTTTGAGGCATTCACAAAACTCTTCAAAAGTGTTAAAAATATATCCACCTCTATAATTGCCATCCCATCTGCCAATGCTACCAGTCAATAACCATGCATTACTTTTATCAAAGAAATGTTTCAACTCGTATGAAATATCATACCAATACATTTCTTCAAGCTCATGCATTTCATTATAAATCATATCATCTGTGGCTTCATCTAAATGGTCAATATATTCACAATCCCACAAGTGCTGTCTTATTTCATCTTCGCTAATCCATCCATAATAATTTGAATAGAGTGTATGCTTCATAATTTACCTCCTATAATGTAAATGTTTTAACTTGTTTATCTAAAAATATTCATGTTAGTTTTTTCTTCAAACATTTCTTTAATATCATCAATTGTAATGACTTGATTTTTATAATCTTCAAATAATGATTTACAATCATCTACTGTGGAACAAATCTCATTGCAAATGCACTTTTCACAATCATTACAAAAGTCATCAAATTCTTCTTCGTTTTCTAAACTTTCAATTGATTCATTTAAAGTTTCTTCCATTTCATCTTCGGGCAAGTTTCCATCTTCTGTCAATCCGATGTTTTCATAGATATAATCACGCTCAAACCATATAAAATCGTTTACTTCTGTATCGGTCGGAACATCATCGCAAAATACCATTTCAAGAAAATTCATAAATTCATTTTCTTTATTTGCGTCTTGAATATCCGCAATAGTATCTACTGCACCGCTCCATACCATATCAGCAAGCTCATAGAAGCCATTAATTTCTTTTCTAATTTCCATTTTATTACCTCTTATTTAATAATTAAATTCTTCTTTCCTCGCCATAAATATCTTGTTCAAATTTTCCAATGACAATGAATCCGTCATTTTTTAATTGCGTATAAAACGCATTTCCATCTTCCTTTTGAACATCTTTTTTCCTTGTAATTGCGCATTTACATCCTACGACTTCCCCATTTTGATTCATATCATCGCAAACCTCAAATGATTCTATCCAATAATATGGTTCGCCTTTTGGATATGATGTATGAAAATCATAAACTACCCATGCTCTAAAATTACTTCTTTTTGCTAATCTGTAAAATGTATTACTATGTTTTCCAAATTGTTTCATTGTGTTTATCCTTTTCGTATAATTATCTTTAACTTAATTATACTATATCACACTTTGATTAATTTGTCAATACCTTTTATATCTAAAACTTTCGCCATTTTCAACAAATCTTTTAATAAAATAGTCTTTTGGTATGAATACCACATTGTTGATTTCATCATTATTTGCAACATCAAAATATGAAAGTAGTGGTTTAATATCTCCCATTGTTACACAATTATGTTTATCGAAAAACAATCTTGTATCTTCATCCATCATACCATTGTCAATAATATCCTGTACTTGTTTTTCAATACTATCACCGCACATATATTTTACAATCTTAATATATTTAATCATCATTTACCTCCTTAAAGCCATGCACTAATATCAATTCCTTCATCTTCAAGAACACATAATAGTGCTTCAATGACTTCATATTCATTTACATCATTATTTTCGCAAATATTAGCGATATTCTCAAAATCTACATCATACACTCTAATGTTCTTCATTATTCAACCTCTGTTTCAATTTCTTCTACTCTATATTCATCGCCAACGTCAAGTAAAGGATTTTTCGCAAAGCCCATTGGAAACTTATAAAAATATCCATCCTTTTCAAGTTCACAAACAACTTCACCATATTTGTTTACCAAACATACTTTTGTTTCAAATTTTGCCATTTCGTACCTCCTATTTGAATACAAATACTTCTCTATGAAATTTTCCGTCATTGCCTTGATAATTTGCAATATAAATATCAAACATATCATATCCCATTTCACGCAATTTCATTTCTGCCTTAATTTCATCGTCTTTTGTTTGACATTCAATGTATTCCTTAAAAATATCTTTACGCTCCATGTTTATACCCCACTTGAATATTTGACTTTTAACTTGACTATACTATACCATACTTTGTTATTGTTGTCAAGTATTTTTTAATAATAATTTTTTGGTGCGTTTTCAATTTCTTTGCGAGTAAATCCCATTCCCAAAAGTTTCTTAATCATTGTTTCTTCTTTAACATACCATTTCAATTCAATATCATGGTATGTAGAATTATAAATTTGATTTGACGGTCTTGTGCATGAATTCACTTTATATAATTCCAATTCATAACTATTGTTCATTGATTTAAGTTTATATCCATAATATGTTCTTCTCATCGTTTGTACCTCATTTTTTAACATTTCATTAATATAAATTGTTTCTTCATCATTATGCACAAGCCATGATACCAATTCACATTCTACTTTTATATCACGTCTATCAAGTGTTTCCTTCCACATATCATTAATGAACATATAAAAGTCATTTAACGCTTCTGCTTTTGCGTTATTTTTATTATTAGAAATTACGATTTCACGATACAGTTCTTTGCCTCTAATACCGCTCCAAATTGTGTTTGCTCTTCCATAAATTGTTACATAATACTTTTTCATACTCATTTTTTTATACCTCCTTATACACTTTATGTATAATATCATCATCGCCATATGTTTCTGTTCTAATTAATTTTACTTTATCATCTTGTAAAAATTTCTGCACACATTTTGGCAATTCACAAAATGGAAATTCAATGTTTTCATCTCCAGTATAATACATTCTGCAATCAGATATTTTATTAGACTTCATAGCTATAAAATATTCTGTAATGTTACCATTTTGTTCTATAGTCGTAACGTGTCTAATATTGTCTTTTGTTAATCTCATTTTCATTTTTTTATATCCTACCATTCCACACTAATCTATTACGATTTGAAAATATATGCTTCGCCTTTTCTTCGCATATCCTCTGTTTCTCCATAATGATAGAAAAAATCTGTAACTTTTGTATCCATAGTATCTTTTTCATATTCTGCCATATAAGTTGGAAACATATCATACATAAAGGATTTAAATTCTTTTTCATTCATTGTGTTTAGTTTCCATTCATTATTAATCAATGTTTGAATAAAAACGTGTGTCGTATTCATTCCTACAATTCTCATTTTCATATTGTGTACCTCCATTATCTACAATACCACTATACCATATTTCAATCCCATTGTCAACAACTTTTTTTTAGCCAAATAAAATAAAAAAAATATCACTAATTTTACCACTATTTTATAAAATTACGTTCGACAAATCGCAAATTAAAGCCTCGCTAAAATCAAAGAAACGTTGAAATTTCAACGTTTATAGCCATT
>JAEEGL014002046.1_pt1 | contig 10717 bp, 4 predicted proteins | sample 9134231 | NCBI WGS metagenome assembly JAEEGL01 (sample SAMN16246548, study PRJNA631951) | gut metagenome | biome: gut microbiome; feature: rumen; material: fiber-attached | host: Bos | place: Iran: Karaj | collected 2018-10 | reverse complement strand
TAACTGCTTTGGAATCTTCGATGGCGTTGTCTGTTTTTTCCTTAACATCCTTGTACATCGAAGTGGTGCGATCGCTTGCATCCTGCGTAGTCGTCTTAAGGGACTGTGCGCGGCTCATGATCTCTTTTGCAAGCTCTTCACCCTTAACGGAGAGTTCTTTAATATCTGCAGCTGCATTCTGCATGTTGCCGATATTGCTGTTAATTGTCTCAACGGTTGCGCTTGTTTCCTGCATGCCTGCAGCAAGCTCTTCGGTAGTAGCTGAGTTGTCCGTACAAACGCTGTTGATCCTGCTGGAGATATCGGTCAGATCGCTTACATTGTGCGATACTTCTTTGGATACGGAATCAATATCCTTGACCATGCCGCGGAGTGATTTACGCATGTTGCCGATCGCTCTTGCGATCATACCGCATTCATCGCGTCTTTTCAAAAGGACAAGTGCATCCGGATTGTGTGAGAAGTCAAAGCGTGCTGTCTGTATAACAATATTGGCAAGCCTCTTGATCATCTTGGAGATGCGGCTGCCGACAAGGTATGCAACGATACTGCAGACAACGATGATGACGATCGCAATGAGAAGCAGGAAGTTACGTGTATTGTTGATATCGGCCAATACTTCGTCTTCATCTGCTGTAACAACAAGGATCGTGTTGTTATCGAGAATGAAATACCCGGCATATTTGTATGCGCCTTTGTAGAGGTAACGAACGGTTTCCGGAGCAGGTTTCTGACCTGCGGCCAGTTTTGCAACCAGACCTTTTACGACTTCGTTTTCAACCGGCTTGCCGATCTTGTCTGCAGTCGGATGGTAAACCATTGTGCCGGTGCTGTCTACCGCATATGCATAGGAGCTTGGAAGACCTTCGATCTTTGCATCGGAAAGGAATGCGGAATAGTGGCCTTCAACAAGTTCTCCGGTGTCACGTAAAACCGTGTTAAGACTTGTCCCGTAAGACTTGGTCAAGCTTAGGATACTATTCTGCGTGTTCGTCATGATCGCGTTCTTGCTGACCGTGATGGAGGTAACCAATAGGGCTACAGAAGCGACAATAAGAGATAACACCGACAACATAACGACTTTAAAGCCGATAGAGGACGTCGACCTGACTTTATTGTCCATTTGGGGGATGGTTTCATTTGCCATGGTTTCAATTCTCCTTTTCGTATGAAATTCGTTTATGCACAATATGAATAGTGCACCTATAATTTATGTTACCATAACGATAATGAAAAATAAAGTTATTAAAATTCTAAAAAAGTCTATAAATTGACTTTTGTGCTATTTCTTTGTTGCATTTTTACGAGCTGTCGATAACATGAGCTTGATTCGGTTGAGCTGGTTGACTTCACTTGCCCCGGGATCGTAATCGATCGCAACGATATTGGCGGTAGGAAAGTGTTTACGAATCTCTTTAATGACTCCTTTTCCGACCACGTGGTTCGGGAGACATCCAAACGGCTGTGTGCAGACGATATTTTCGGTACCCATATGAATGAGTTCAAGCATTTCACCCGTTAAAAACCAGCCTTCCCCTGTCTGGTTACCGATCGAAACGATCGGCATCGCATAACGCACGAGGTCACGAATAAAGGGTGGCGGGTCAAAATGCACACTCTTACGGAATGCCTTTGTAGCGCCTCCGCGAAGGAACATTAGTGCACGGATACCAAGAGCTGAGTTTCTTGCCGCACGAACGCTTGTCCCCAAGTGCTTCGCTTTGTAGATCTGGTTATAGAAACAGTAGAGCATGAAGTCCAATAGATCCGGAACGACCGGCTCTGCACCTTCGGCTTCCAACAGTTCTGCCAGATGATTGTTTGCGGCCGGCAGGAATTTGACCAGGATCTCGCCGACAATACCGACACGGGGCTTTCGCTCCTCGCTGATCGGGATACGATCGAAATCACGGATCATATCTCGGCAGAGCCTTCTGAACTTCAAGAGGCTGACATGCTTTGCTGTGAGAAAATCAGTCGCGACCGCCAGCCACTTCTGATGAACGGCATCGACGCTTCCTTTTTCCAATTCATAAGGACGCATTCTGTAGACGCAGCGCATGAAGATATCGCCGAAAACGGCGCCGCATGCAACGCGCTTCATCATTTTCAGATCAATCTTGAAGCCGGGGTTGCTCTCAATGCCGCCAAGATTTAAGGAGATGACGGGAATGTGCGCCATGCCGGCTTTTTCCAGTGCGCGTCTGATAAAACCGATATAGTTGGTCGCGCGGCACCCGCCACCTGTCTGTGACATGATGACTGCAGTCTTTTTCAGATCGTACTTACCGGATAAAAGTGCATCCATGATCTGACCGACAACGATCAGGGACGGATAGCACGCATCGTTATTGACGTATTTCAGACCTGTATTAACTGCGCTGCGATTGTCGGTCGGCAGGACTTCGAGATGATAGCCGCAGGCATTGAGTGCAGGTTCCAGTACTTCAAAGTGGATCGGTGACATCTGCGGGCAGAGGATCGTATAATCCTTGCGCATCTCTTCCGTAAAGGAGACCTTTTTGATCGATACGGGACGGATCTCACGCTTTTGTCCTGTTTTCTCTTTAACGCGAAGAGCCGAGAGAAGAGAGCGTACGCGGATCCTTGCTGCACCCAGGTTATTGACTTCATCGATCTTAAGACAGGTATAGATCTTGTCGGAGCCCGACAGGATGTCATTGACCTGATCTGTCGTCACGGCATCAAGACCGCATCCGAAGGAATTCAACTGGATGAGGTCGAGATTGTCGACGCTTCTGACATAGCTTGCCGCAGCATAAAGACGCGAGTGGTACATCCACTGATCGGATACGATGAGCGGGCGCTCGGGCTTTACAAGGTGAGATACGGAGTCTTCCGTAAGGACCGCGATATCGTAGCCTGTGATCAGTTCGGGAATACCATGGTTGATCTCGGGATCGATATGATACGGACGTCCGGCGAGCACGATGCCGTGTTTACCGGTCTCTTTTAAATAGGCGAGCGTCTCTTCGCCTTTTCTCTTCATATCTTCACGCGCTTTAGACAGCTCATCCCATCCTGCCTGTACGGCCTCTTTCAATTCTTTATGAGGGATGTCTTTAAAACACTCTCCAAGACCCAAAAGTATCGTATCTTTGCTTCTGAATGACAGGAACGGATTACGAAAATCGATGCCGCCCTGATCGATCTCGTCGATATTGTTTTTGATGTTCTCCGAATAGGACGTCACGATCGGACAGTTGTAATGGTTGTTCGCTGCCTTGAACTCGTCGCGCTCATAGAATACGGCGGGATAGAAGATAAACTTCACGCCTTCCCGGATAAGCCATGTCACGTGACCGTGCGCAAGCTTTGCGGGATAGCATTCCGATTCGCTTGGGATCGATTCGATCCCGAGTTCGTAGATCTTACGGCTTGATACAGGCGACAGGATGACACGATAACCGAGCCTGGTAAAGAACGTATGCCAGAACGGATAATTCTCGTACATGTTCAGTACGCGCGGGATCCCGACGGTTCCGCGGGGTGCGTCTTCCGGTTTCAACGGTTCATAGTCAAAAATGCGTTTCAGCTTGTACGCAAAGAGATTCGGTACGTTGTTCTCATTTTTCTTGTGGCCGATTCCTTTTTCGCAGCGGTTACCCGAGATATAACGTCTGCCGCCGGAGAATTCGTTGATCGTAAGCCTGCAGTTGTTTGTACAGCCGCCGCATTTGGCCATCTTGGTCTCAAAGGTCAGGTCGCAGATCTGCTGGTAGGAGAGCATTGTTGTCTGATAAGAAGGGTCTTCCGCAAATCGTTCACGCGCGATGAGTGCGGCACCGAACGCGCCCATGATACCTGCAATGTCGGGCCTGATCGCTTCACATCCTGCGATCTTTTCAAAAGAACGCAGTACGGCATCATTGTAAAACGTACCGCCCTGCACGACGATCTGCTGTCCGAGTTCCTTCGCATCGGAGACTTTGATCACCTTAAAGAGTGCGTTCTTGATCACGGAATACGCAAGTCCTGCGGAGATATCCGCGACGGAAGCGCCTTCCTTCTGGGCCTGCTTTACTTTGGAGTTCATAAAGACCGTGCATCGCGTACCCAGATCGATCGGATGCTTTGCATAGAGTGCTTCTCTGGCAAAATCCTGCACGCTGTAGTTTAAGGATTTTGCGAAGGTCTCGATGAACGAGCCGCACCCGGAAGAGCATGCTTCGTTTAAGAGCACGCTGTCGACGGTGTGATTCTTGATCTTGATGCATTTCATGTCCTGCCCGCCGATGTCAAGGATGCAGTCAACGGACGGATTGAAATAGGCGGCTGCATGATAGTGAGAGACTGTCTCCACTTCGCCGTCGTCTAAGAGAAATGCCGCCTTCATGAGTGCTTCGCCGTATCCCGTGGAGCAGGAGCGAACGATCTTTACATCGGAAGGAAGCTTTTCATAGATGTCTTTTAAGGCCGCGATCGCAGTTTTCAGCGGGCTGCCGTTATTGTTGGAATAGAACGAGTGAAGGAGCGCGCCGTCTTCTCCGACGAGCGCGATCTTGGTTGTTGTTGATCCGGCATCGATACCGAGGTATGCGTTGCCGCGGTATGTGCCAAGAGGCGCGGAAGGAACCGTATGCTGCGCATGACGTGTGCGGAAGCGTACGTATTCTTCTTCAGTCTTAAAGAGCGGATCGAGACGTTCAACCTCGAATTCCATTTTGATCTTCTCGGAAAGCTTTGCGACCATCTCGCTCATCGTATAGTGTACATCTTCGTGATTCAGGGCAGATCCGATCGCTGCAAAAAGGTGTGAATCATCGACATCGATCACATGTTCATCATCAAGTTTTAATGTGCGTACAAATGCCGCCTTCAGCTCTGAAAGGAAATGGAGCGGGCCGCCAAGGAACGCAACATGTCCTCTGATCGGTTTGCCGCATGCAAGACCGCTGATCGTCTGGTTGACGACAGCCTGAAAGATCGAAGCCGCAAGGTCTTCTTTGGTCGCACCGTCATTGATGAGCGGCTGAATGTCTGATTTTGCAAAAACACCGCATCGCGCGGCAATGGTGTACAGAGAATGATAATCTTTTGCAAATTCGTTCAGGCCCGATGCATCTGTCTGCAGGAGAGATGCCATCTGGTCGATAAAAGAGCCGGTACCGCCCGCGCAGATGCCGTTCATGCGCTGCTCAACATTGCCGTTCTCAAAATAGATGATCTTGGCATCTTCACCGCCAAGTTCGATCGCGACATCCGTTTTGGGCGCAAAAGTCTCCAGAGAGGTCGCAACAGCGATGACTTCCTGCACAAAAGGGATCTGAAGGTGATTGGCAAGTGTCAGTCCTCCCGAGCCTGTGATCATCGGATAGAGCGTGCATTCGCCGATCTGCGACTGTGCCTTTGTAAGGAGCGAAAGCAGCGTCTCTCTGATGTTGGCAAAATGTCGTTCGTAGTCCGAAAAAAGGATCCGGTTCTGTTCGTTTAAAACGGCGATCTTAACGGTCGTAGAGCCGATGTCGATGCCGAGAAAAGCATGATCTGTAGCCATTTTTATGTATTCCTTTATCGTATTGCCCTGTACGGGCATCATAAACCCATATAATTATAAGAGAGTATACCGCCTGTAGGCAAATTAATATTTGGTAAAAAAACGTAAGGACGGTGCGGTCATTTACTTTTATTTGGGGCGATGATAAAATGAGATGATTATGCACATTTGCTCTGAGATGTGCGACGGAAGGGAAAAGGTTATGAGATTCATTGACAGGCTGGAAAAGCGCTTTGGCAGATTTGCCGTTCAGAATATTTCACTTTATCTTTTGATCTGCTATGCATTCGGTTATGCGATCGGCATGGTCAATTCGGATTTTTTACGGTATTTGTGGCTTGATCCCACAAAGGTTCTGCAAGGACAGGTATGGCGTGTGTTTACCTGGATCCTTGTCCCGCCGGAGCGTTTTGATCTTTTAACGCTGATCATGCTGTATTTCTACTATTCGATCGGTACGACGCTGGAACGCACCTGGGGGACTTTCCGTTATAATCTGTTTCTGTTTACGGGAATGTTCTTTACCGTGATCGGCAGTTTTCTGGCGATGGCATATCTGATGTTTACGCTGGGTGCCGATCTTGGCACGATTGGTGCGGTCTTTGAACTGTATTCGATCGGCGCCGCATTCAACACTTTCTATGTAAATATGTCGATATTCCTGGCGTTTGCGATGACGTTTCCGGAATCGTCCGTGCTTCTTTTCTTCATCATACCGATCAAGATGAAGGTCATGGGTATCGTGTACGGCGCGCTCCTTGCGTATCAGTTCTTTGCATCGGGAGCGGTAGGGAGGATCATTATCGTTGCGTCACTTTTAAACGTACTTATTTTCTTCCTCTTAAGTCATAACATGACGCACCTTCGTCCGAAGCAGATCAAACGGCGGATGGAGTATAAGAGGGATACGCAGCCTCATGGCATTACGCGTCATAAATGCGCGATCTGCGGACGCACGGAGCTTGACGGTGATCTTTCTTTCCGTTTTTGCTCGAAATGCAACGGCAACTACGAATACTGCCAGGATCATCTGTTCACGCATGAACATGTGAGATAACGGGGAGATACGATGGAACAAAACGAACAGCTTTTTGCAAAAATACTTGCCGACATCACAAAAGAGGCGAAAGCGGCCGGAAACGTGATATCGGAAGAGCGGATAAAAGAGGCGTTTGCCTCGCTTTCTCTGAACGACGAGCAGCTTGAGATGATCAAAGACTATCTTGAGAAGAGCCGGATCTCGGTCGGCGGGGATGCGGATCCCGATGCGCTGCTCGATATGGACGATATGGATTATCTCGGGACGTATCTGGCCGAGCTTGAAGCGATCAGGATCGATGAAAGGATGCGCGACGGGATCATTATTTCAGCTCTGGCCGGTGATCTGTCGGCCAGAAAGGATCTGCTGACACTCTTTTTGCCGTACGTTGCGGATCTTTCCAAACTGTATGCAGGTCAGGGTGTGCCCGTGGAAGATCTTGTCGGCGAAGGCAATGTCGCACTTGCCATGGGCTGTGAGATGCTTGACTGCGTGGAGAAGAGCGAAGAAGTGGAAGGTTTTCTCGGGAAGATGATCATGGATGCGATGGAGCGGATCATCTCTGAGAACGGCCGATCCGCAGAAAAGGCAGGCAAAGTGGCCGACAGGGTCAATAAAGTCGCGGATGCGGCAAAGGATCTTGCAGAAGCGCTCCTTCGAAAAGTCACACCGGCGGAACTTGCTGCGGAAAGCGGCATGAGCGAAGAAGAGATCAAAGAAGCGATGCTTCTTTCGGGATACAAGATTGAGGATTTGGAATCATGAACATACAGAATTGTAAAGCATATGAAATGATCAAGAGACAGAACATCCGGGATCTGAAATCGGACGGTATGCTGCTGCGTCACAAAAAGACCGGCGCGAAGGTGGTTCTTTTGTCCAATGATGATGACAACAAGGTTTTTTATATTGGTTTCCGGACACCGCCTACCGATTCGACCGGTGTGGCACACATCCTGGAGCATTCCGTTTTGTGCGGCTCCGAGCGTTTTCCGTGCAAGGATCCGTTTGTAGAGCTTGCAAAGGGATCTCTTAATACGTTCCTGAATGCGATGACGTATCCGGATAAGACCGTGTATCCCGTTGCAAGCTGCAACGACAAGGATTTTAAAAATCTGATGGATGTTTATCTTGATGCGGTCTTTCATCCCAATATCTATCATGAAGAGAACATTTTCCGTCAGGAAGGCTGGCACTACGAACTGGACGGGCCGGAGGGCGAGCTGACATTAAACGGTGTTGTTTATAACGAGATGAAGGGTGTTTATTCTTCGCCCGATGACGTACTTGACCGCGAGATCTACGCATCGCTTTTCCCGGATACGCCTTACGGCGTGGAATCGGGCGGTGATCCCGATCACATTCCCGAGCTGACGTATCGCGATTTTCTGGATTTTCATGCGCGTTACTATCATCCGTCCAATGCTTATATCTATCTTTACGGCAATGCGGACATGGAAGAGCGTCTGAACTGGCTGGATGAGCAGTATCTCTCACATTATGATGCGATCTCGATCGATTCGTCGATCGGTACACAGGCTGCATTTGATAAAGTGCATGAGATCGTAAAGTCATATCCGGTGACAGAAGAAGAGACGACAGAAGGGAAGACCTATCTTGCATACAATAAGGTGATCGCAACCAGCCTTGACCGGGAGCTTTATGTGGCTTTCCAGGTGCTTGATTATGCGCTCTGCTCGATCCCGGGAGCACCGGTAAAGCGTGCGTTGACGGATGCGGGGATCGGTACGGAGATCTACAGTGTTTATGATAACGGCATCAAGCAGCCTTATTTTTCCATGGTCGCAAAAAATACCGACCCGGATAAGAAGGACGCGTTTGTGCGTCTTTTGGAAGAAACGCTTCGCGGACTTTCCGAAAACGGGATCGACAGGAAAGCGATCCTCGCTGCGATCAATTATTACGAATTCAAATATCGCGAGGCGGATTTCGGTTCGTATCCGAAAGGCCTTATGTACGGGCTGCAGATCCTTGACAGCTGGCTCTATGACGAGAGTCTTCCGTTCATTCATATCGAAGCTAACGATACGTTCGCTTCGCTTCGTAAAAAGGCGGAGAACGGCTACTTTGAGGACCTTATCACAGAATATCTGCTGTCCAATCCGCACGGCAGCGTGATCACATTAAAGCCGGAACAGGGGCTTGCGAGCAGGAAAGAAAAGGCGCTCAAAGAAGCACTTGCAGAAAAGAAAGCGGCGATGCGTGAGGATGAGATCCGAAATGTCATTGAAACGGCTGCGGCGCTGACGGCCTTCCAGGAAGCGGAAGATTCGCCGGAAGATCTTGCAAAGATCCCGCTTCTTACGCGTGCGGATTTAAGGCGTGCCTGCTATCCGTTCCAAAACAGGCTTGCGGGCAGGAACGGGACGGATGTTCTTTTCCATGATATCTATACGAACGGTATCGACTACGTGACGCTGCTGTTTGACATGACCGGGGTGCCTGCGGATCTTTTCCCTTATATCGGGCTCCTGCGTGCAAGCCTTGGCATGATGGATACGGAGCACTATGCATACGGTGATCTGTTTAATGAGATCAACATTGAAACGGGCGGGATCACGATGGATACGTCCGTATACCAGTCGGTACGTGATCTCGGCGATCCGAAGCTCTACTATACCGTGCGCGTAAAGGCGCTGCATGATAAGCTTCCGCGCGCATTTTCATTTATGAAAGAGATCCTTTGCCACACAGGTCTTCATGACAGGAAACGCCTTCGTGAGATCCTGTCCGAGAAGATCTCGCTGATCAAGGCAGGTTATATGAGCGCCGGCCACTCTGTTGCGGTCCTTCGCGCAAAATCTTACTATTCACTTCCGGATGCGTACAGCGAAGCGCTTCTGGGCCTTCGCCAGTTCCGCTTTATGGAAGAGCTGGACCGTGATTTTGAGTCGCGTGCGGATGAAGTGATGGATGCGCTTACGAAGCTTACACATGTGATCTTCCGTGCAGAGAATCTGTTTGTCGATGTGACTGCGGATGAAAAAGATGATGCATCCTATTATGCATGTATTGACGATTTTAAGAAGGGACTGTTCTCCGATCCTGTTACGGAGGGCAGATTCATACCTGAGCTTTCCAAGAAGAATGAGGGTTTTACTTTCTCATCGCAGGTGCAGTATGTCTGCCGTGCGGGTAACTTCAGGAACAAAGGCCTTGATTATCACGGGGCACTCCGCGTGCTTCGCATCATCATGGGATATGATTATCTTTGGACCAATGTCCGTGTCAAAGGCGGTGCATACGGCTGCATGTGCAATTTTTCACCGTATGGCGACTGCTATTTTGTATCCTATCGTGATCCGAATCTGGAAAAGACGATCGATGTCTATAAGGGAGCTTCTTCTTTCGTGAAGAATTTTGATGCGGATGAGCGCGGCATGACTAAATATATCATCGGTGCGTTCAGTGAGACGGATCAGCCGTTGACGCCGTCCGGAAAAGGCATCCGTTCCTTATCTGCGTTTATGACGGATGTGGATGAAGCGATGCTCCAGAAGAATCGTGATGCGATGCTCGATGCGACTCCGGAGACGATCCGGTCTCTTGCACCGTATATGGATGCATTTATGTCTGATGAATGCCTGTGCGTAGTCGGAAACGATGCACGGATCAAGGAGAACGGATCGCTCTTTGGAACGATCGCTCCGCTTTATTCGAATTAACGGAGGATTTAAAATGGTAAAGAAATGGCTGACAGCGATCTGTATGATCGTGACGGTTAGTATGATCCTGACGGGATGCGGCGGGAACTCCGACACTGCTTTGTATGAAGCAGCAGAGGAGGCAGCTGCGCCCGATGTGCCGAGAGAGAGCGCCAAAGCAACGGCGGCTTTTGCCACGGAAGATATGGCAGATCTTGCGGAAGGGGCATCTGCGTCCTATGCAAACGGTGACGGCGGATCTGTACCGGGCGTTAACGAAAATGTGAAGAATACAAAAACCAAGCTGATCCGTGATATGGACCTGACGATCGAGACCAAGGAATTTGACGCGGTTATGAGCAGGATTCAGGCCGATATCAAAGCACTTGGCGGATATGCGGAGAATCTTTCCGTATCCGGACAGAAGGGACGGGGCCTTCGGTATGCGAATCTGACAGCAAGGATCCCTTCGGAGAAGCTGGATGCTTTTGTGAG
>JAEEGL013621477.1_pt1 | contig 10717 bp, 4 predicted proteins | sample 9134231 | NCBI WGS metagenome assembly JAEEGL01 (sample SAMN16246548, study PRJNA631951) | gut metagenome | biome: gut microbiome; feature: rumen; material: fiber-attached | host: Bos | place: Iran: Karaj | collected 2018-10 | reverse complement strand
TCATCATTTTAGTATCAAAGGAATATAGCTTTGCCACATAATCCTTTTTACCAGAATCGCATGCCATTTGGGCTCTATCGCAAGCCCCACTGATACTTACGCTATCATCGTCATAAATATATATACCTATGCGGAGAATCAGTTTCCTCTCGATATCTAGTTTTTCGTTTGCTTCAATTAGTTTTGCTGCACCTAATCTGGCACTTTCCTCATCAGTATAGATACAAAAATGGTCCGCAGAAAATCTGCTGCAATTATCATGACTAAAGATTTCTATAATCTCATCTGAAAATGCTTTTAAGAATTTATCGCCTATTTCAAGCCCATACTTTTGGTTGTATACCTTCATTCCATTAAAATCTATAAACAGAATGGCTGGTTTTTTACCATTTTGACGTATTTCTTTACATCCAGCATCTGCCAGCTCCAAAAAATATGACATAGACGGGAGCCCCGTCAAATAATCATGTCCAACTCGAATATTATAGCTTCTTTCCTGCAGTTGACTATTTAGAATGTTTACAAAACTATCCTTAACATTCTTGCCATCATCTACATATTTTCCACAATCTGAGTACCATATAAATTCAAGCCAAGCATCATCTTTCTGTATGTGCTTGCCATAAGCGTGAATAATTCTATATTCGTCTTCTCTTTTAGCCCTATATAGCACATCAAATGGCTTATCATCCACAGCAAAGTGATATGTGGTATCTCCAAGAATTGCAATATCATCTGGGTGCACGTCTCGGTATATATTGTTCTCCAAAAGCTCATATACATCGCTTTTGTCAACTCCCTGATAGCCAAAAAGTTCCCTAAAGCCTTTTGAAAGAGCGATAATTACCCCCCTTTTATTTACGAACTGATAAACCGCAAAGGGCACTTCACTATTCTCAAGAAAAAGCTGTTCTTCTTCAGTGTACATAAATCTATCCAAGACAGCACCTCCTATAATGACATCAACATTATTCAAAGGAGTAATAAATCAGGTCATGTTCTCTTTATCCTCTTCTTACCAGGACTAATTGCATTCTGAGGGCAAACCAACAGGCATAAATGACAGCCCACACATTTGCTACCATCTAGCTTAGGTGTACGGTTTTCAAATTTGATTGCCTGATGACCTCCATCATTGCAGGAAATCACACAGCGTCCACAGCCAATACATTTATCTGAATCAAACTTAGGAAAAAGAATTGTATCTCTCTCGAGAACATCTGTTGTATCACTTACGGAATCCAAACCTGCACCAATAATGTCCTTAACAGAATTGAATCCCATCTGTTCAAGATACAAATTCAGTCCAGCTTTTAAATCATCAATTATCCTGTAGCCATACTGCATTACAGCAGTTGTAACCTGAATTGAACCTGAACCTAATAAAATAAATTCAAGGGCATCCCTCCAGGTTTCAACACCACCCATTCCACTGATATGCATTCCCTTTAGAGCCGGGTTCTGTCCAAGTTCCGAAATGAATCTTAAAGCAATTGGCTTAACTGCATTTCCACTGTATCCTCCGAGAGCTGATTTTCCGCGAACCGCTGGAGCTGAAACAAATGTAAATGGATTAACACCTGTAATACTTTTTATTGTGTTTATGGCAGCAAGACCATCAGCCCCACCACGCAGCGCCGCCTCAGCAGCAGGGCTCATTGTTGCCACATTAGGAGTAAGCTTTGCCAATACTGGAATCTTCGTTCCTCGCTTTGCAGCTGCAGTAAACTTCTCAACCAGCTCAGGTATCTGCCCAATATCAGAGCCAAGACCATCCTCCTGCATATTAGGACAAGAGAAATTTAGCTCAATTGCATCTGCACCGTTTTCTTCACAAAGTCTTGCAAGTTCCTCCCACTCAGCCTCGTCCTGTCCCATTATTGAAGCCAAAATAAATTTAGTAGGATACTTTTCTTTTAATCGCCTGAAGATTTCCATGTTTTCTTCAACACTATGATCAGACAGCTGCTCTATATTTTTAAATCCAATAATAGTTCCATTATCTCCAGTTATAGCAGAAAATCTTGGAGATGCCTCATGAATATCAAATGAGCAGATTGTCTTAAAGCAGGCACCAGCCCACCCCGCCTCAAAGGCTCTGGCACACATGTCATAGGTTGATGCAACTACTGAAGATGATAGTAAAAATGGATTTTCTAGTGGTACACCACAAATGTCACACTTAAGACGGTTCTCATCCTGTGGAAGAGAAAGCCCCTCCTCCACCGCCACATCCTCTATGATGGCAGAGATTATTCTCTTTATCTGAACCTTACCGGAATTGACACTGGCTTTTTCACATGGAGCATCACAGCTGATGCAAGGATTATTCTCAGGCAATTCTAATGTCGCCACATCTTCATTATCAAACCATACGCGTCTTAAGGCATCCCCCGGCTCCATCTCTTGGCAAGCCTTGTTACAAGGCGCATCAAGACACAACATACATGAAATCATGTCTGACCTTTTAAGTGTTTTTGATATAACCATGCGACTCCCCCATTACATTTTCCACGGATATCAATAATCGTTTAATTCATAGAAGAAAACATATGCAAATAAGAGAGTTACTATATCAGTAACTCTCTTATGATTTTCCCATACGGAAATACATAATTCAATTCAATTAACAGAATCTACACAGATTCCATTTTATTTGTCTTATACCTCTTCTACAGAAGGCTCTACTTCTTTCTTTTTCTTGAGGTAAGTCTTGATAGCGCGGTACTCAAGGAATGCAATAAGTGCAATTAGGAGTACGTCTACTGCGTATAGAAGCTTAACCCATGCAGGAGAACCTGTCTGAACTGCCTTGTCATAAGCACGGCTGTTTACTACTGTGTAAAGTATATTCTTCGAAGCCTGTCTCATAGCGATTACAGAAGTTGCAGATTCCTGATCAGTAACTGTAGATTGTGGGGTTTCGTACGTTGCAAGCATAAGGTCGCAACCGTTTCTGATCATTCTATCTGAATCCTGGTAACCATAACCACCGAAGTAATCTGTTTCTGCAAGACCTCTAAATCCCCATTCATCACGAAGTACTGTATTAAGAAGTGCTGAGCAAGCTTCTGCTGGAACAGTACCAATGTTATTGAAGGCAACCATTGTTGCAGCTGGATTAGAGTTCTTAAATGCGATTTCAAATGACTTTAAGTAAATCTCACGGAGAGACTGCTCATTGAGCCATGTGCAGAGGAAACCTGTACGGTTTGTTTCCTGATCGTTTGTAGCAAAATGCTTTACGTAAGAGTATACACCGTGTTCTCTCGCACCCTGTACTGCATTTGCACACATCCAACCAGCAAGAACACCATCCTCTGAATAGTACTCGAAGTTACGTCCTGCAAATGCACTTCTGTGAGTGTTTGTAGCTGGAGCGTACCAACCAGAAACATCCATCTCATCAGCCATCTGACCGATTGAATCACCAAATGCATGTGCTAAATCCTTGTTCCATGTGCATGCAATCATAACTGCTGCTGGGAAACCAATAGAACCCTGTCCTGTAAAGTTGTTGTTGATTGAAGCAGGACCATCACAATCGTAAGTCATTACCTTGCCGATTGAATCAACTGCTGAAGTCTCATATCCTCCAAGTGCGATAAGAGTATTCATATCAGAAACTGTAAGTTCGTCAAGAAGCTCATCCCACTTAGCATCGTCATAATCTACACCACGAAGGTCTGCAAGCTCAACGCCATTGTCAGCGCCTGTTGTAGGCATAGCATCAGAATCATTATTGTAATCTGTTGGATCGTAATTTGTCTCGTTGAAGTATGTAGCCTTAAGGTCATCTCCAAGTTCAAATGATGTAGGAGCTGCTGTTGCTACATCGTAGTTAGCAAATCCATCTGCTCTTGAAAGGTATTCAAAGTTTTCACCCTTAGCAAAATCAAACTGATTTGTTGCTGCAACCTGGTCAGATTCTCTCTTGTTTGACTGGTCATAAACAACCTTTGAAGCGATTGTTACGTCATCAGTTTCAATCTTGTTGTGTGAATCTGTGTTGATAGAGATTTCATACGAACCTGCATCAAGTACATAGCAGCCCTCTCCATCAGCATCGTAAGAAGCCATATCTTCTACTGCAAATGAAATTGAAACTGTCTCAGAAGCACCTGCCTCAAGAAGTGAAGTCTTTTCAAAAGCAACAAGGTTTGCTGCTGACTTCTCGATTCCGCCGTTCTCATATGGTGGGTTGTAGTAAACCTGAACTACATCTTTACCTGCTACATCACCTGTGTTTGTAACTGTAACATCAAATGAAACTGTCTTTCCATCTGATGTAACATCACCCATCTCCTGAGTAAATGTTGTGTAAGAAAGTCCATAACCAAATGGATATACAACTGTGCTATCATAATCGAATTCCATGTTGCCAGCCTCTGCCTCAGCGAAAGCTGTCTCATAGAATCTATAACCAACATAGATTCCCTCTACGTAGTTTACGAATGTTGGATAAGACATACCGCCTTCTGCAAACATATTCTCATATCCAAATTCTGTCATGTTTGTGTAATCGAAATCACCAAAGTTGTTAGCTGTAGGTGTTGAAAGAAGGTCAGCTACAAATGTATCTGCAGTCTTTCCTGAAGGATTTACCTTACCTGCAATAATCTCTCCAAGTCCGTCAAAACCTGTCTGACCTGTGCCTGGGCAATAAAGAACTGACTTAATCTGTGAATAATCATTCACAAAGCCAAGCTCCATAGCGTTAGCTGAGTTTACAACAACGATAACTTTATCAAAGTTTGAAGTTACTTCATCAAGAAGTGCCTGTTCTCTATTTGTAAGTTCAAGGTATGACTTAGAAGCATCTAAATCATCTGCATACTCAGAATAGCGAACACCTGTAATACCAAACATTCCTGAACCATCATCATGGAATGTATCTTCTCCATCATATGACATAGGAAGATCTGCACCTTCACCGCCTGAACGTGCGATGAAGAAAATAGCTGTATCAGAATAATTCTTAGCATCTGAAATGAGGCTGCCATACTCTGAAACCTGTGGTTCTGGAACTGTCCAATCCTGTCCCATCATACCTACTGAAGGTCTTGTATCTCTCCAACCAGTGTAGAAGTCTACCAAATCCTGGTTGTACTCGATTCCTGCATCAGAAAGACCTGTGAGGAAATCTACAGTAGGATAAGCTGCTGAAAGGGCACCTGAACCTGTTCCACCATAAATTGGATTTGTAGAAGACCATCCAAATACGTTAACCTTTGAGCCTTCTACAAGTGGAAGTGCCTTATCATCATTCTTAAGAAGGACTACACCTTCCTCTGCTATCTCTGTACATAATTCCTTTGCATCATTAATAGATGCCTCAGTAATCTTGCCACCACCCATGGCCATGTTTACCATTGAATAAAGTGGTGAAAGCAAGATGTTTGAAACTACAATTACAAGTGTAAGTGCAAATGCAAGCCATGCTTGCTTTCTTACAAAGCCTTTGAGTGGCTTCTTAAATTTTAGCGCTGCAACTGTAAGTATTATTGCAAGTGCTAGAACTACTCCCAAAATAATGAGCTGAGGCTGAATTTGTTGGAGGACCGCCTTCACGTCCTCTGGATTAATACCTAACATTCTCTCTTCTCCTTCCTTTTATTGAACGGCCTTTGGTGTCTCTGGGAAAATTATCTTATTCACAAAGAAGAAGACAACCATTGACACACCGCCGTTTAATACTGTTGTTCCGATGTTGTAGAGCCAAGCTGCTACAAACTTTCCTGCTACAGCAACCCAGATACAGTTGATTGAGTTAACAATGCAGGTGATTACGATAAAGGCTAAAATGTACCATGCAATCTGTTTACCTGGCTTATCGTGATTTCTGAAAACCACAAGTTTCTGGATTGGGAAGTTGATTACTTCTCCAATAACCATTGCAATCATATAAGCTGTAAAATATGCAAGGCCACCGTGTGCCTGATCGTATCCTAAAATGTTCCACTGGAAGGTCTCACCTGCGATGGTAAGAGGAATTCCAGGCCAGCCGAAAGTCTTGTCTCCCATAAAGGCGAAGGCTGCTGGTAAAAATGTAAGTAATAAGTATTTGAATACTGTAATTGCATTACTTACCACAACGAATAATCCACCTTCGCGAACCCACTTAGCTACTGCAGGATGCTTATCTGCAAAATTGTTCCAAATATTCATTTCTAGTCTCCTTTATTATTCCTTATGGCTTAAACGCTCTTCGTATTTTTTATTTGCGCGGGCATTTTTAAAATAACCACCGATAATTCCACCAAGACCCTTAAAGAAATGTCCGTTTGCAATAGTTACAATTGACTCAGCCATATCTCTTGAAACAGCTCCTGCTGTCATCTTGCTCATTGCTCTGAATGGCATGTTGTAGATGAACATAATGTTCAAATCAGGAACCCCCTTTTCATATGACTGATCAAGCTTGTTCTTTAATACCTTATACACGAATCTGCAAATACCGCTCTTGGCATCCTTCATCTGGCAAAGTGCATCATTTATATCAAGCTCTCCAACCTTTTCCTCTGGAAGTGGATTGCCATAAAGCTTTTCGAATTCCTCGTAATGAACGTTTCTAACCTTGCCTGACTTATAGCTTGGAAGAGAATCTATATCATATGGAAGCTCTTCGATTGTGCCAGTCTTTGTAATAAGTCCCTTAAGCTCAATACTTGAAACATTTGAACCAATGTAAATCTGGTACTCACCGCCTTCAATTTCCCACTTATTTGATACAGTTGAGAAATAACGGAAAGTTTTGTCATCAAATGGAATTTCAACTTCTACTGACTCACCAGCCTTAATCCATACCTTCTTGAAGCCTTTAAGCTCCTTCTTTGGACGGATAAGTCCTGACTCTTCCTTGCCCACATAAAGCTGTGCAATTTCAGCACCATCTCTATCGCCTGTATTTTTAATGGTGAACTTGACACCCTCTTCCCCAACATAAAGCTTTGAATACTCAAATGTTGTGTAGCTAAGACCAAATCCAAATGGGAACTGAACTGCAACATCTGCTGTATCATAGTAACGATATCCGATGAATGGTCCCTCGCGGTACTGAAGATTTCTCTTTTCAGTGTCTGAATAGTTAGCTACTGAGCAGTCTGCAAATGCAAACGGATAAGACTCTGAAAGCTTACCAGCTGGGATTTCCTTGCCTGTAATAAGGTCAAGCATTGCAGATGCTCCTGCCTGTCCTGTAAGGTATCCGTGAAGGAGTGCCTGTAATTTATTAAGCCATGGCATCTTTACTGATGAACCTGCACTCATAACACCGATGATGTGCTTGTTATAAACTGTAAGGCTCTCAAGCTCTTTAATCTGATACTCAGGAACGTCCATAGACATTCTGTCTGCGCCTTCGCTTTCAGCGATTTCATCTAATCCAAAGAAGAATAAAACTACATCTGCCTTTTCTGGATCATCTACTACCTTTAAATCATAGTTCGAAATCTGCTCTTTAATCGTCTCAACCTTTGTAGAGTTAACTTGTGAACTTCCTGAGCCCTGATAACGTGGCTTATCCACAAATGGTCCTCTAAGACATACTGTTGTTCCTGCCTTAAGTGGAAGGATATCCTCATCATTTTTAAGAAGAACTGCTGAATTAATAACAGCCTTCTTTGCAATTGCATGATGCGCCTCTTTATCAAAGCCCTTTGTATGGTCGTTTTCCTTGAAGTAAATAGCAGCTTCGATAATAGGAAGAATTGCTCTGTCGATTTCCTCTTCTGTGATTCTGCCTTCGCCTTCTGTAGCAGCTTTGATAAGCTCTCTTGCTGAATCAAGACCAGGATTTGGCATTTCTACATTTGACTGACATCTAACACCTTCAACATGGTCATTGCTTGCGCCCCAATCAGTAACTACGATTCCATCGAAGCCCCATTCGTTTCTTAAAATATCTACAAGAAGATGCTCGTTTTCATTGGCATATTTGCCGTTTACCTCGTTGTAGGCAGACATGATTGTCTTTGCTCCGCCTTCCTTAACAGCAATTTCAAATGCTGTAAGGTAAATCTCACGAAGTGTACGCTCGTCTACTACAGCATTCATAGCCATACGACGATATTCACGAGAATTAACTGCAAAATGTTTTGGGCATGAATAAACATGCTTACTCTGGATACCTCTTACATAAGATGCAGCCATCTTTCCTGCAAGAATTGGATCTTCACTAAAGTACTCAAAATTACGTCCACATAATGGAGAACGCTTCATGTTAAGGCCTGGTCCTAAAAGTACATCTACATTTTGAGCAACTGCCTCCTCACCAAGAGCTGCACCGATTTCCTCTCCGATGCTAGGATCCCAGCTGTTGGCTACTGTTGCTGCAGTAGGAAAACATGTAGCTGGAAGAGAAGCATTTAACCCCAAATGGTCTCCTGCACCTTCTTGACGACGCAAACCATGTGGTCCATCAGAAAATGTGATAGACTGAATCCCCAAACGTGGTATATCTCTTGATTCCCACTCGTTTTTACCGCTTAAGAGGGCGGCCTTCTCCATCAATGTAAGCTGTGAAATGATTTCTCTAGCGTCCATTTATATCCTCCATTTTTTGCCTGCCGGAGATATCGGCTAGCCACTAGTCCGCTGGTTACGGCTACAATCAATGATGTTTCTACACTCAGCTTGGAATGCTTTGCTTTAGAAACATCATTAATTGCAGCCTACCAGCTCATTTTAAATGGCCAAGCTGTTTTCGTACCGGCTGTTATTAAGATGAGACTAATTTAACACGACGGTAAAAAAAAAGTTGCCCCGAAGGACAACTTGTAAAAAATCACGGATAACTTGCATAACAATATTATCGTGTTCCATATTTAGCTAAAAATTCATCCAGCGGCAGAGGCTTTGAAAAATAATAGCCTTGCAAATATGTACAACCAAGCTCGTACATTGTTTTGGCCATTTCTTCGTTTTCAATACCCTCTGCGGTAATCTCGAAACCGGATTTTCTAAAGGCGCTAATTTCACTAGGTAATACATAATCAGGATTCTTGCAATAATCCCACACAATACTCATATCAAGCTTTATATTGATGAATGGAGTCTTACGAAGTCTTGAAATATTTGAATAGCCTGTTCCATAATCATCAAGAACAAATTTAAATCCATTTGTGGTCAACTGTGAAATCTGCTTATCTATCAACTGTTCATCTATCAGTGCTTCTTCTGTTATTTCCAAATGGATAAACTCGCCATCAGCTCCTGTTTCGCTAACATAGCTTTTAAGTGTATCTACCAAGTCCATTCTCATAAATTGAACCGGTGACAGATTTACATTTAAGAAAGATAAATGCAGCTTTTTCAAATCAGAATTTATAGAGCATTCGCAGCACTTTCTGAATACCTGCTTGCCAAGCTGGTTGATTTTACCATTCTTTTCTGCGATAGGAATAAACAAGCCCGGTGGAATAATATTTCCCTCAGAATCTCTTATTCTGGCAAGAGCCTCCGCCCCGACAATTTTTCCTGTTTCGCTATTCACTATAGGCTGCAGGAAAATCTCAACCTCATCATTTTCTATTGCCTTATCCAACGACCTGATTATTTCTCTTTCTTTTGTTATTTTTTCAATGCTACTGTTATCTACTTTTTCCAGGAAATCATTACTTCCTTTTTCTGCAACATTGAATGCCTCATCAAAAATACGAATGATTGTTTCAAAAGGAATTTCCTCATTTTCTAAATGCACAACGCTTGCACCTAATGAAAACCAGATTTCAGTGTTTCTTGAAACCCAAGGCTCCATGAATCTATCTTTTATTACACTATATACCTCGCTCCAATCCCTCTTATTTTTCTTATGGTCAAACATTATAAAACTACCGTTTCCATAATAAAAAACTAAATAGTCTGGGAATTGTCTGTGCATATAAGATTGAACCAGATATACTCCCTGGCTTGTTTGCTTTGCACCATAAAGCTCTAATTTTTCAGAATAGCTTCTGTCGCAGATAACAATTGCATCTATTGGCTTAATGCCATTTAATTCAGATAAATACTCTCTTAGTGCTACTCTATTAAAAATATATGTGCGTTCTTCCAATAAAATATCAGGATTTTCAAATCCTAAGAACAGTACTATAAATGCAACCAAAATAAAGATTTGCTCCAACAGCCATGCTGGAAACAGGTATCGTGCAAGTAAACCCAGTAAAAGCACTGTGTTGCATCCAGTAAGGATTTGGATTTCTCTTTTTCTAAGAACCTCTGATTGTCGATATACTATAGCCACATAAGTAAAAATGATATAAATTCCCCACACTACATAAAGTAAATAATACAATGGAGCGCTATGATAGCCTGTCTCATCAATATAGTAAAACCATTTAGTCCAAGGGGCACTAAGAATAATAAGATTAGTCAAATTTAGCGGCAGCTGACTTAGGAAAACAGTACCAGTATTTTTTAAGAAACTTGAATTTAAAACTACAGCTGCAAAATAGAAGAATGAATAACCTGCGCACAAGAAGAATATGAAATATGCAGTATTAAGAATGTAAAGAACAGCACTACTATAAGACTGATTGTTCATATCAGCCATCGAGGATGCAATATCAAGCGTTATACTTAAATAAACCATAACAATCAGGTATACAAATGTCCTATTCCTTTTTACTGGCAATCTCGGAAGCGAAACATAATGTCCAATAATAACAGTAAGAATCATTAAGCTTGGGATTGCATAGTCCATATTCCACATAAGCAG
>JAEEGL013571015.1_pt1 | contig 10717 bp, 8 predicted proteins | sample 9134231 | NCBI WGS metagenome assembly JAEEGL01 (sample SAMN16246548, study PRJNA631951) | gut metagenome | biome: gut microbiome; feature: rumen; material: fiber-attached | host: Bos | place: Iran: Karaj | collected 2018-10 | reverse complement strand
ATTGTGATGAGCGTTGTCATAAATGCTTGTTTGAAAAAGAATCGATGGGACTCTTTTGTGTAGAATTTCTTTGAAAAGGTTAAGAATCCTACAATAAGCGTTGAAACGCCGATGAACAGATATTGAGAATAGTTCTCATTCCAATATGTTCGTCCAAGTCCAAATCCTAAACAGACAAGCGCGTAAATGAAAAAGAGATTATTAATTCTTACCATTTTTTTATTAGTTTTTATTGATCTGTTTTGTTTACTAATAATAGTATACAGAACAGAAAATCAAGAATCAAGATAATTTAATTATATAGGAGACATTTTCCTTATTTTTTTAATTCAATAAAAAAATTAAAAAGTGTATAAAAAAATGGGAAAAAATTGCTAATTTTTAAAAAATTATATATAATAAGGTATGGACTTTATTTATTGTTGTATTAAGATGTCTGAAATTAAAGAATATTCACAATTTGTTGAGGAAAAGGGAAAGATTAACTTTGATTCTCAAGAAGCCCAAAAAGTAATGAGCTCTGTGAAAAAAGAATTAGAATGATTAAAGGCTATTGTTGCTAAAAATCCTAGTAAATGATGGGAAAAGAGTAATGTAGATGAGGCATTAAAAATTGTAGATGATCCTACGAAGTCCTTTTATAAATTAGAAGCAAATAATAAAGTAACATATAATTTAGATAAGGTATCTTCCTATCTTTCTGTTGTATACAATAGGATTCTAAAGCCAGGATGACCTAAAAAATATATCGATCAAAAAAATGAAAAGATATTTAGATGAACTATACTTGCTGTTCAAATAGCTCTTGAATCAATTAAAGATAAAAATTGAAATAGTAAAAAATATGATATTTGAGTTATAAATTGAATACTTGATAATCAAACAGTTTCAGCATTAAAAAAGTTCCAAAAAGATTATCTATGAATTAGTGAAATGGACTGAAAGCCATGAAAGAAAACTATTTGAAAAATCTTGTGAATTCTTAATGCTAAATTAATTCAGAGCTGAAAAAAACCAGAAATACAGCAGAAAAAACCAGAAATACAACAAAAAAAACCAACTGTTCAAACTAAAAAACAGGATATTCAAACAACAAAAGTGGATAGATTAAAGTGATGAGCAGAAATCATTAGAGATTGAAAAATTGCATATGTTACAGTTGAGCCAGGAGATACAACTCAAACTATTCGTAATAGAGTAGGTGCAATTCCAGAATTCTCATATTTAAATAATAATATTTATGCACCAATTAAAGCTGAAAAATGAAGAAGTTATGTAGGATTTAATATTAGAAATGATAGTTTAAAAGCTTGAAATAAAATTCCAGTACCTATTGAAATAAAAGAGAGACAGAAAACTGATAAAGAATTTTTTGAATCATCTAAACAAGCAATTGATAGAATACTAAATTGAAGTAGTGAATATAAGGAGAAAGTAAAAAAATTAGTTAATTCTGTGTGAAAAGATAATGTTGCTCTAGTTATGACTGCGTTTGCAAAAAAGGAAACAACATGAAAACCAAGTGAATTAATATGAACATGACAATTATATCGTTATGAAAATAGTAAGCGTTATTCAATTTCATATTTCCATATTTTGATGGAGTGAGCATGAGCAAATGCAAGGGATAAATTATGATTTAAAGATAGTGATCTTTATAATCCAATTAATGCTTGAATGTTATTCTTATGATACTGGTCAGAGGTAAAATGAGATAAAATGGAAAATTTCTTAGACCCAAGGAAAGCTTGATGGGCTGTAAATGCTGCTAGTGTTTATAACTCTAAAATAAAGAATTCATACTGAGCATCATTACTAAGGCATTATGAACATGCAAAGAAAAGTGTTTAAAGATAATTAATAGAATTTTATATTCTGAAGCATTAAAATGGTAGAGATAGGTGATTATTCAAAGTATATTGATAGTAATAAGCAAAGTTTAAGTCATATTGAGACTGAGAATGTTATTAAATCAGTACAAGCTGAATTAAATTGATTGAAGAACGAGGTTATGAAAAATCCTTGAAAAAACTGATGGAATGTCGAGACTTTAGATGCTGCTGCTGATTTGGTTGATGATTTTTATACTATTGAAAATAATCAAGTTACTTACCACCTTGATAAGGTTTATCAATATTTAACAATTGTATATAATAGACTTGATAAAACGACTTGACCTAAAAAATACAGTGATCAAGTGAAAGAAAAAGTTTTTGATTGATCAGTATTAGCGATACAGATTGTTTTAAAGGCGCTGTCTTCAGATCCAAAGAATTCAAAGAATTATAATATTTGATTTGTTAATTGAAACATAAATACATCAAGGGAAGCAATTAGACAATATCAAACTGATTGTTCATTAAAATACAAAGATGGTAAACCATGAAAAGAAACTATAAAAAGTATTTTGAATTCTATTAATAAATTAAAGGAGAATAAAATATTAGAAGTGAAAGAAAAAGAAATTGTTTACACTAATGTTAAAAATATAATAGAAGAATCTATTAATAGAAGTCCTGCTCCTTGATTTTTTGGAGAAGATTTGGTAGATGCAATGACAAAATATCTTGTAGAATGAAAAATGGATTCTAAAGCCGATGAAAAAATTGAATCCAGAATAAAAAGTCTTTCAAATCAACCATGAAGTCTAAAACTAAGGTACTTATTGCTTCATGCAAAAGATCCTATGAAGTGAAACATTGCCGTATTAAAGGAATACGAAAAAATAATGGAAACAAAACCAATGATATTCAAAGATGCGTCAGATGATGCGGCTGAAATAGATAAAATAGTAGGTACTGATAAAATATCAAATGATATGTTTGAGCAATTGTTACATATTGAGTGAAGTCAAGGATATATGGCACATGTTCATGCAAAATTTTGAGAATCATTTCCAACTTGACCTTACGGAATGGTTTACAAGCATATTGATAATAACTGAAATCTACTTAAGAATATAAAACCGTTTAAAGCTTGAGAATATGTTAGTAAGGAATGGGCTCTTAACAATGCAAAAGCTTTTTACAATAAAAGAGCAGCTGAATGGAAAGATTCACTTAAGGCTAAATGATGTGCATACACTCAAGATATGCTTGATGCTTTGGTTTCAGCATCTTGATGAACTGTAAGATCATATAATAGATTAAAAGAATTTGTTCTTTCGAATTGGAATAATAAGGATAAGATTTATAATTATATGATAAGTTTCGCAACAAGAGATAGTAAATGAAATCGTTTAAAATGACTGGTAAAACGTAGAAAATTTGAAGCCAATTGGTTTAAATGAAATAAACAACCATACGAAAGTTATAAGGCATAAGCCTAAATAATAAACAAAAGTAGAATGGATAAAATCATTCTACTTTTTTAAAAAACAAAAAATAATCAAAAATTTGCTAAACTGTTAATTTCATTTATAATAACAAAGTATTATCGTTTGTATTTATTCTTTATTATGTATCAAATGCCTCCAGAGAGATATGAGCGTCCAGATATTGAGAATATGAATATTGATCTAAAATCATTTAGGGATGAAATGGATAACCTTCAAAAAGATGTTTTTGTTGAAAGTAACTTACAAAACGTTGTAGAGGAGGCTTTTAAGTATTCTCCCGTTGATTATAGAGTTAAAGAAGGAATTTTTAAGTATATAAAAGATTGAAAACTAAAAACTGGAGAAAATCAAGAATATGAAGAGTTTGTAAAAAGGATGATGACAAAGCGAGATTGAAGAAAACTAAAATACATATATGATAATGCAGATAAAGATTTATTTGATGTAATGGTTGCCATAAAAAGAGCTGACGAAAAGAATTCGTATGTAATAGAACCAATTCAACCAAAGACACAACAACTTAAACCAAAGCCAATACAACAAATCCAATTAAAACCGCAACAACCACAACAAAAGCCACAGCAACAGCCTCATGTAAAACCACAAGTAAAACCTCCTGTAAAGCCACAACCAAGACCTCAACCAAAACCTCAACCAAAACCGCATCCTCAACCTAAAATAGAATTTCGTAAAGATGAATGACTATCTTCAATATTAAATGGGGTGGGTGATGCAATATGAAACTTGGCAGATAGAGTATCAGATAATATATGATCTGCAAAAGATCAAGTTGTAGATGCTTTATGAACAGTATATGATAAACTTTCAGATTGGGTAGTATCTGCTTGGACTGATGCAAAAGATGTACCAAGTCAACTTATACCAACATTATGACAAATGTTTAAAGAAGCAGAAAATTGGATGGATACATCATATAGATATTGATGAACCGGTAAAAAATGAATAGATTGTTCTGCATTTGTTTCAAAATTATTAGCAATTGCAAATTGATGAGAGTATGTACGCTATACGACTTCAACATTAAAAAGTCAATGTAAAAAAGTACCTTCACAAGAAGCAAGAGCGTGAGATTTGCAATATTCAAATAAGTGAGGGCATGTAGAAATGATTGTAAATAAACCTTGGGAAGAATGATGAAAATGGTTCGTCAATACTCTTTGATCAGCTAACTCAAGACCATTTGATAAAAATTGAAAACGTATCACTCATTCTTGACCATGATATAGAAAAAGAGCCCTTTCAAGTACTGTATATAGACCAAAAGTCTATGATAAAATAACACAAACTGCATAGTAAAAATTAAAAATAAAAAAAACTAGTAATCGTTTGAGATTACTAGTTTTTATATAATAATAAAGAACTACTATTTAACAGCAGCTTTAAATTCAGAACCAGCTTTGAAAGTAACAACGTTCATAGCAGGGATCTTAATTTTTTGAGAAGGATTTTGAGGATTAACTCCAGTTCTAGCCTTTCTCTTAGAAGCTTTGAAAGTTCCGAAACCTTGAATTCTAACTTCACCGTTTTTCTTAACACCTTTCATTACATTTTCGATAAAACAGTTAACTAATTCAGCAGCTAGTTTCTTAGAAACTCCTAATTCAGCAGCAAGAGCTTCAGTTAATTGAGTCTTTGTCATTGTTAATGTTATATAGGAAATAAAATAATATAACAATGGACACTATAGGAGATTTCTTATAGAATTCAAGACAAAATGCGGATTTTCTTTAAAATTTGTCACAATAGCAAGCATATTGTGGCTTAATTTGCTCTATTGTTAGGATATCTGAAGGTGACATATGGGGCTCTGGTAGTGCTAATCAAGCATCCCCCATTGCATCAAATACTAATTCACTACAATATGATTTATTATTTCAAAGTAGATTTGATTTTGCCGAGGCTAAGAAACTTCACTTTTCAGGTTTAAATCATTTATCAACATCCATTCACACAATAGCATCTGTAACAATTGAAACTTTATCATATTTTTCTCAAATCCTACTTTTAGCACTATATATAAGATTTGTAGCTTTTCATTCTGGAATATCAGCAAGTAAGAAGTCGCTGGAAGAATAGTTAGATTTTATATATTCTTTTAATGTTGTTTCATGCACTCATCACTTTAGAGTTGATTGAATGATTTTTGCATCAGTAACGACTCAGTTATTGTCTTTAATAACATCTGAAATAATCAAAGCATGGCACCACCTTGATCATGAAACAACTTGAGTTGCGTATTTAAAACTTCATGATTCTCATTCAGTATCAAGAGCGTTTGTTAACATTATTTGTCATGGTTTACATTGTTGTAGCATTAAATTGAATTGTGATGGATTCTCAATTCATTTTCATGAAAGTTCTTCTTGTGTTCTCTTATCTTTAATTTTTGATATTAGATAAGTTAGTTTAGATCTTCTTTCGCTATCTAATACGGTATCAATAGCAGATTGTAAATATTCAAAATCACTTTCATCTCATTCGTAGTTTAATCATTTTCTGATATCAATTACTCTTCATTTCTTTTTCCTTCAGAAATATGATTTTATGATTTCTATAAAACTACTAACAGCTCAAGAAAAATCTCATTTCATTAAACTATTTGCCAGTTTTATTTTCTGATCTTCAAAATTATGAGATTCTTGTTGTAGCTCATCTTCCTGTGAAATAACATCTCTAATACATTGTTGTACTCATTCAGAACATTCTGTTAATTTTTTTCAACTTTTTTCTCATATAGTATCGATGAGTCAGTTAATTCATTTCTCATCTAGTTTGTAATTTCTTGGATTTACATCTGAAATTTCCCCAGTCCATTTGTTCATACTAATTACTGAATACCCAAATTCATGAGAATCATCGTGAATCATTACAGAAAAGGCATTGGAGTTTTTTTCATAGGGATGAATATTAGATTCTCGAGAATGAAAAGAGTTATCATGTGTGATAATGTTTTTGTTTCCATCTTTTTCGAGTTTTACAGTTGTTATTACTAACTCTTTCTTATTTTTATCAAATATTGGAATGATAATAAAATCATTTCATTTATAATGATGAAATTGTAAATACTTTTGATATTCAGGGTGCTCTTTTATAGTGTCCGCATAGTCTTTATAAAGACTTACATTTGTTCTTAAACAAGAGAGAAGTAAATTATTCTCTAGTTCAGAAATTTCACATTTAGTAGTACTTGATATGATATCGTCTGCTAGTTTAGCCATTTCTTCTTTTGCTTTTTTCCTCTCTGCAACGGCTTCTGGACTATTGTAAGCAGCAATAGATTCTGGACCGAAGAAATGATCAAGACCTTCACTAATAGTTTGTGAACTTTCAAAAGTATTTGTGTCTTTATTATCTTTTACTCCACTCATTCTATAACGTAATAACTAAATTCTCTTTAATTATAGTTATAAAGTAGTGAAAATGCAAAAATTCATAAAACAATAAGAGTATCGTAAACACGATACCCTTAATAGTTTTGAGTTTAGTAATTATTCGAGGTAACTGCTATTTGTATATTATCCTCTAAATGGACGATCTTTGTATCTTTCGAGAATATAGTTCTTGGACCAGAGATCTTTTCTGTATATATCCTTTTCTTTTTTTAGGAATCCAACGATACAAATAGAGAGTAGTATGATATCAATAAGTATTATAACAAATACTAATATATCACCAAACGCTCCTATAATCTTAATTGATTCAATGTATTCCCAAAGAAGATGACCGAGAGTGTAGGAGAGTATCCATGAAAATATCATGAGTAGTGTCCTAATGTTCGTATTTGTTTCCCATAATTTCCAGGCTTTAATCCTGTAGATTTGTTCATCTCTGTCTTTTGCATCAATAAATGTTGATGGAATCCAGTGAGGACAGCTTTTATACAGATAGATACAGGCAAACACGAGTGTGAGAATAGATACTCCTACAAGAGCATAATCACCTAGGCTATTAAACCTACAAATGAAACCGATAACTAATCCTATTATAACAAGGAAAGTTAGGTAAAAAACTTCTGCCGGCTGTTTCATAAGCTTTTGTGTTTAATATGTTTAACTTTTTGTTTACTATATATGTATAATAAGTATTAAGTAATCTAATATCAAGCAATATTGTTTCTATTGACTCTTGTGAAATTTTGTATATATAAGATGTAACACTTATTTTATTTAACTGTATTTAAATAATGGAGAAGAATAAACTATCAGAAAATTGAGAAGTTATAAAAAGAGGAAGATGAAGACCTAGGAAAATTAGAACAGATGAGGAATTGTTACAAAATCTTAAGACTAAAGAAGCACCTATACCTGATTGGAAAACTTTAAATATAAAAGATGTTGTAAAGTTTAAAGAAGAATGAAAATTTGAAATGAAGGATATTAAGGAGAATAAAAAGTGAGAGAAATATGTAGTTATTAAATGAAGAAAATATTATGAATATTCATGATGAGCAGAAAGACCAGATTCTTTTTATAGCATGAAATGAAACACTTTATTTATTTGAGATAAAGTTGAGTGAACTAATTTTTGGGATTGAATATACATAAATAGTTCAACATACATACAAGGAAGTGTTTATATAGAAGAACGTAAGGCAAAATATAGTGAAATTAATAAAGCTATCCATTTGTGAGCATTATTAAAGAACAGGTCTTATACTTTAAGTGAAACATTAACAACTATACAAAGAAATTGAAAAAAGGTAAAAATAACAAAGGAAATGGTTGATAGATATTGTAACTGATCTGCTTCTAAAACTGAGGAACTTTGTATTAATTATGCAAAAAAAACAAATCCAGAATTTTTTGCATACATGGAGGATCGTATGTGATAAATATTTTTATAAAACAAAAATCTTTAACTATCACTAATAGTTATCAGAGAATTATGTTTTATTCTTGAAAACCTTGATTAAATGAATAATAAAAAGGTGTTTTAGTCTTTATATTAATTAAAATATGGTAAAAAAAGGATTGGTTATGACACTCGTTGCATATTTTTTTATTATACAGGCTTTTATAGCTTGAGCAATATGGCAAGACTCTCATTTTTATACATTAGGATTTGTTAATCTTTTATTCTTTATCTTGTTCTTTTTCTGAATTAGTGTATTTAAATGAGAAAACTGAGAAAAAAAACAAGAAAAATCTATTAATTATCCAATAGTAAAAGAGAAAATTGAGCAAGAAAGAGTTGTATCTGAACCAGTAGTTGCTCAGCCAGTTGTTGAAGAACCAGCTGTAGCAGAGGAGAGTGATTCTTTTAGAAGAGTTAGAACTGAAAGACCTATTTCAGAATCAAATATTGAATATATAAAGACTAAAATTAATCGCGCAAAAAGAAAGCCTTTAAGAGAATGAAGTCCAGTTTATCGTTTCTTGGTATTTCTTATTGCTGTATTTTGACTTTGAGGTGTTTTATATGCATTCTGGGATTCATTAGATTTTATTGCTCTTACAATTTGAGCGTTAGCTATGCTTATTTTTATAGGAGTATGTTTTAAATCTGCTAATCTATGGAGAAAAAGTTTGTTCTCATCAATATATTTCCTTCTTTTTTTCCTCGTATTGTTAATTGGAGTATATTGAATGATATTTTCAGCTGAAAAATTGAAAGAATCTATTTCAACATTCTTTGATGGTGTTAAAGGTGATGAAGTGGTAATGACTTGAAATAATCAAGAGGAGAAAGAAGATACAGGTTTCTTATTAGAATCAACATGATCAGTAATTAATTTCTCATTAACATGAGAATCAATTTATTCTACTTGAGAAACTTTTACAGGTGAAGAAATAGTACCTGAGGTAGCAAATACTCCAGCTGTTGAAACAACTAATACTGAAGCAAATGAACAAAAAGTTGAGCAACCTGTACAGCCTGTTCAACCTGTTGTAGAAGAAAAGAAAGAAACACCTGTAGCAAATAACAATAGTCCAACTTCTCAGGTTACAATTATTGAAGCAATTAAACATCTTGTAAAAGCATATAATATCCCATTATCAAAATCTACATCTTCTAAGTTTACTCATGTAAGTAAATCAAGTTCAATGTATCCTTATATGAAAACTGCATTAGAAAAGAGAATGATTTGAACAACAACAGATCCTAATATGATAGTAAGTTGTGATGTATATATGGTTATGAAGTGAATAGCTGAATGATGGAATATAGCTAAGTCAGAGAATCTAAAAGAGAATTACTGGAATGTTGCAGAATCAAAATGATTGTTGAATTGATGTACAAAATGATCTAAAGTTACTTATGCAAATTTATAATTAACATATAAAAGCTAGTGAAAACTAGCTTTTTTTTATTAAAAAATTTTCTGTAAATGGAATTAAGAATAGTTGACATTATAATCTTTTCCGTTTTATGAAAAAATAACTTGAATTTAATCTAGCCGTTGCTTATATTTTTATTGTTTCATTGAAAGGTTGTGAAGCCTAGACCTCGTCAGTGGAAGCGAAACTAGGAAAAAGAAGACAGGCTCCCGTAATTGGTCGGGTTAAAGTTGGCACGGAAGACAAATTCTTACCTTGTAAAAGTGTCTCTAAATGAGGCAAGAAGTTTGATTTATGTTCGATAGTGGGTTATCCTAGCTGCCCATAGATGGATTATAACAGACTTGAGACCACTGTTCCGTTTAAAAGGAGAATATGCTGATACTTGAGGCAAGTAGAATGGTTTACAATGGGCTGCAAGGCGCCTTGTATATGGTTCTGTTGATTACCATTCTCCCTTACTGTTTTCGTTAGGTTTCAGAGAGTTGGTTTTTTTACTGGCTCTCATTTTTTTTATAAAAAAACCATACAAGCATTATACTTGTATGGCTCTATATGTTGAAATGATTCAAAAATTATTCACTAACACATCAGCTTTCAGTAGCAGTAGCTGTTTCATCTAATTCAATTCCTGCTTTTTCTAGCACACATGAATTTCAATAAACTTGACCATCTACTCAACAAACAGGTTCGTAAATCATAGTACATGCTGTATCATCACCAGATATGATTTCATCTTCCAATTCTCCAGTATTTGTGCTAATTGAAATATTAAGAGCACTTCATAAAGCTGATGATCCTGTTAAATCAAAAGCTATATCAGAATTATAAAGTTCAACACTTTCATTAATAATATTTTTAACGAGATCAAAGAAAAAGTAAGCTCCTTTTTCTATAGAATTAGAACCAGTTGCTTCATTAAACATAGCTTCCATCTCTCCAGTAGTGATTCCTTCGAAATAATTATTACCTACATATTGACTTATGGCATTGAATCTTTCTTGATCTATATTTTTGAACTCTTCTCATGTAAATGTTGTCTCTGCCCATTGAACAAATTCTTGTGCAGGCATTTTAACGT
>JAEEGL012461401.1_pt1 | contig 10717 bp, 8 predicted proteins | sample 9134231 | NCBI WGS metagenome assembly JAEEGL01 (sample SAMN16246548, study PRJNA631951) | gut metagenome | biome: gut microbiome; feature: rumen; material: fiber-attached | host: Bos | place: Iran: Karaj | collected 2018-10 | reverse complement strand
CGCAATGCAATAAAAGCCATTGTCTCTTTGGGCGAGAAGGCGCATTGCGGTGGAGTAAAGTCAGAAGACCAGCCTTTAACGGTAAATGCCGCCGTACCACGATGTATGGTATCGGATGAGCGATCAAAACTTTTTTGTGGAATAAACAAAACGTAAGGACAATTATGTTCAAAAGTTTCTACGGGTTCCACCTTGTGGATGCGTATCATAAGATGCGCCATGAAGTGTATCAACCTGGAAGAGTGTTTAAAAAGTCGGTAGAGGCATTGGTCGTCGCTATTGTGACACTGGTGTTGTGGAATCTGCCAAGTAGTTTATTCGGTATAGATGGTTTTAATGTGGTGCAGCAACGCATTATTGCCATCTTTGCCTTTGCCACTCTGATGTGGGTGTTTGAAGTGGTACCATCGTGGGCCACCAGCATCGCCATTATCGTGCTGATGCTCATATTTTGCAGCGATTCGGGCTTGAAAATGTTATGCAATCCTGATGATGTGGGGCCATTGTTGTCGCACAAAGGTATCATGGCATGTTTCGCCGACCCGGTTATCATGTTGTTCATTGGTGGTTTCACCCTTGCCATTGCCGCCACAAAAACGGGGCTTGACGCCCAATTGGTAAAGTTGCTGCTGAAACCATTTGGTACAAGAAGCGAAATGGTGTTGCTGGGCTTCTTGCTTATCACAGGTCTTTTCTCTATGTTCGTCAGCAACACCGCAACGGCTGCCATGATGCTCACGTTCCTGACACCTGTGTTCAAACAGTTGCCTCCTGAAGGCAAAGGGCGAGTCGCCTTGGCTCTGTCTATTCCTGTCGCTGCCAATCTCGGAGGTATGGGAACGCCTATCGGAACACCACCTAACACCATTGCCTTGAAATATCTCAACGACCCGGAAGGACTTAATCTTGGATTAGGATTTGGCGAGTGGATGCTGTTTATGGTTCCTCTCGTATTGGTGCTCCTACTGATAGGATGGTTTCTAATCCGTTGGATGTTCCCGTTTACACAGAAACGTATAGAATTGAAAATTGAGGGAGGCATGAAACCTGGCATCCATAGTAAAATTGTAATTGTCACCTTTATTTTCACGGTTTTACTATGGCTGCTCGATTCCGTAACAGGCATCAACAGTAATACTGTGGCATTGATACCGCTTGTTATTTTCTCAATGACTGGCGTGATAGGCCGTCGTGATTTGGAAGAAATCAACTGGAGTGTCATCTGGATGGTGGCTGGCGGTTTTGCGCTTGGATACGGTCTCAATCAATCTGGGTTGGCCGATTTGGCTGTCAACAGCATACCTTTTGGTAATTATTCACCCTTCTTGGTCCTCGTTCTTTCCGGTGTTATCTGTTATCTTCTTTCCAACTTTATTTCCAACTCAGCCACGGCAGCATTGCTCATGCCAATACTCGTAGTGGTATGCTCTGCAATGAGCGACAAACTTGGAAGCATCGGAGGCACTGCAACATTGCTTATCGGTGTAGCCATCGCTTCAAGCAGCGCTATGGTACTGCCCATCTCAACACCGCCTAATGCGCTTGCGTATGCCACAGACTTGGTAGAACAGCGTGACATGGTGCGTATTGGCATCATCGTCGGTATCATCTCCATGGTTCTCGGCTACGGACTTCTATATTTCATAGGACTGATTCATGTATTTTCATAATAATGTCATATTGAATCCACCCCTATTTTAGTCTTAATTGGATGTATTATTATATAAGTTCGCGGGAGACCATGTCGTGAGATAGCATCTCCCACTTTTTGTTAAACGCCATACAAATGAAATCAACAATTGTCATTTACGAACATGAACATGAGGCAGGGAAATGTATTGCCAAACGAATTGCATATTATCTTGGCGCGCAAACCACTTGCACACATCATATAGAAAGACCAATACTTGAAACGGTCGACAACTTCATTCTTTGCTTGTCGCCCCGATCTGGCGGAAAATTGTCAGATGAATGGAACGATGCTATTGACGAACTGACAAGCCATGACCTCACTGGCAAGACTTTTGCAGTGTATGCAGAAAATACAGGTGAGACAAAAGTGCTAATTTCACCAGTCATCAACGAAGTATACCGTCGTCTGTATCATCAAAACGCGCGTGTCGTGACATGTACGGACCGACAACAGTCTTCTATGGCTATTGATGCGTGGATATGTTCGATATCTCCAAATTTTTGATTATAATATATCGAAATACAATATTATTTCGTACTTTTGCGGCATGAATAAACGTTTATGTCGCATCTTGGCTCTGGCCGTTTCGGTCGTCGTATGTTTATCGGCCTGTCATTCCAATGATGGGAATGATGCTGATAAAGACCACAAACGAAGTGGAAATGATTCGACGTCACTTAGGGTAGGGGTGACACCCACCCTCGACTGTCTGCCTGTTTACCTTGCTGATGAGTTGGGCCTCTTCGATCGTCAGCAGGCTGATGTGCGGCTTGTCCGCTTCAATGCTCACATGGACGGCGATGAGCAGTTGCTCAACAAATCCATTGACGGAACCATTTCAGACTTGGTCCGTGCTGAACGTTTACAGGCAAAAGGTATGGCATTGGAGTATCCCATTGCTACCAATACCTATTGGCAACTTATCACCAACCGCTTGGCTCGTATCACGCAACTTAACCAGTTGGGCGACAAAATGTTGGCCATTACCCGTTATTCTGCCACAGATTACTTAGGCAATTTGGCAGTTGACAGCGCTAAGCCCAAAAACAATGTCTATCGCATACAAGTCAATGATGTGTTGATTCGCCTGAAAATGCTCGAAACCAACTCTATGGATGCCATGCTGCTGACTGAGCCTCAAGCCACACAGGCCAGAACGGCAAAACACCCGGTATTGATGGATTCGCGTGATAAAGATCTTCGTTTTGGAGTGTTCGCCTTCCGTGCTGGTGCATTAAGAAATCATTCTAAACGACAGACACTTGACAAATTTATAAATGCGTATAATCAGGCATGTGACTCTCTCAACATCAAAGGATTCAAGCATTATCGAGATATCGTAATGCGCAATTGCATGATTGAAGAAAAAGTACTTAAAGCATTGCCAAAATTGAATTTTGAACATGCTGCTCCACCTCGCGAGAAAGATATTCAAGCTGCTAAGAATGTGAGATGGAAAGACTAATGAAAGGAGAAAAACATGGATCAATTATTATTTAGAAAAATCCGCCGCCATCTGAACCGGGGGGAACTATTGGTGGCAATGAATCATATTCAACCATTGTTGGAAACCGTGTGCATACCAAGCCTCAATGAGCGTTACGAGAAAATCAAACAGGATTATCAACTTGTCATTGAGTATATGGCAAAAGGGGTTGATGACCCGCAACGCGAGGATGTTTATAAACGGTTACTTAAAAAGGCTGACGCATTGCTCTACAACATTGAAAATGCCATTGCAGTAAGAGATGTCAGGGCATTTTCTGATGCATTCTCAAAAGTGAGCCGAACCCAAGTAGATTTTCCGCAAATTAAGTCAACGCTCGAGCAGTTTGTCGCCAATGTGGCGATGATAGAACTTGAGCCCGAGGATAAACAAAAGATACTTGCTGAAAACATTTATAAAGAACATCAAGATTTTGTGGATGTGGTTTTTGATGCCATTTGGGTATCGGACCTTTGGCGCGAGGATGATTATGTTTTTTGTTCTCAGCTGATACTATCTCCTACTATTGATACAAACGATGCACTTCTATTGACCAGTGCGTTGACCCTTTCTTTGCTGTTTCATTTCGACATGATGAAATCAGAGACTTTGCGTAAAGTTTATACCGATGCTATGGATGTGGCATTGAGGCAGCGCGCTTTTGTGGGATGGGCTTTGACATTGCCTGAATATACACACTTGTATGAAGGGGTGATACCTGTCGTTAAAGCATTTTGCGAAGATGAGGATAATTGCAAGCAGTTGGCGGAACTCCAAATGCAAATCTATTTCTGCATGAATGCAGAAAACGACCATATTGAGATACAGCGCGATATCATGCCCAATCTTATGAAAAATTCCAATCTTAAAATTACCAGATTGGGTATTGAGGAGAAAGAAGATGATGAATTGGAAGACATCTTACACCCTGATGCACAAGAGAAAGCAATGGAAGAAGTGGAGCAAAGTTTCCAACGAATGCTTGATATGCAGAAATCAGGGGCTGATATTTATTTCGGCGGTTTTTCTCAAATGAAACGGTTTCCGTTCTTCTATCGTGTTTCCAATTGGTTCGCCCCCTTCGACCTCCATCATCCAGAGATTCAGTCAAGCGTTGAGAAATTAAGCAATAATTTATTATTGAACCATCTCTTTGATTCTGGACCGTTCTGCGACTCTGATAAGTATTCTTTCACTTTGGCGATGAAAAGCGTTATTGACAAAATACCTGACAATATGCGCGAGATGCTTGATAATTCGGATGCACTTGGTCCTGTCATGCCACCTGAAGAAATAAAAACGCCTGCTTATAAACGCAGAATGTATTTGCAGGATTTGTATCGTTTCTTCAAATTGGCAGATGCCCGACATGAGTTTCACAATCCCTTTGATGAGGGTAACCATGATGAACAGAAAGATGCTCATGAGTTATTTTTGGCTAATAAACTGTTCAAAAACACATCTGTCATAGAGCAGATGCCCGCCCTTTGTGCTTTTCTCGTTAAACGCAAAAAATATAATGCTTTGGAGGAATTGCTGCAAAGCCTTGACTGTCATGATGTCAACACGTATATCTATCAAGGGCTGATCGCCATGACTAAACGTGATTTCATCCAGGCGGCCGACAGCTATGCAAAAGCATTGGAATTGGAAGCGGACAATAAAACGGCCTTACAAGGATATGCTAAAGCCTGTTATTATTCAGAAGATTTCCAACACGCACTTGAGGTCTATAGACAATTATCACAATTGGTGCCCGATCATTTGCCTACTAAAAAGAAATACTGTATCTGCCTAATTCATACCGGTCAATCCGAACAAGCCGTCAAACTGTTATATCAGATGGACTTCGAACAACCCGGTGACAGGTCTGTTGTGCGAATTTTGGCTTGGGCATTACTTGTGGCAGGGAAAAAAGAGCAGGCACAGAATGAATATCAGCGCCTTCTCGACGAAGGCGTCCCATCTTCTGAAGATTATTTCAATGCCGGTCTGTGCGACTGGGCAGCAGGTGACATCCTCTCAGCATCTGCCAAGTTGAAAAAGTATATGGAGCGTCAGGTGTCGAAGAAGTCAATACTCGCCGATTTACTAAAGGAAAAAGAAATGCTCAGTACATACGGCATTACCGTCAATCATATTATTATGATGGCAGATATGCTTAATAGACCTGCTGAGGAATGAACCTCATCCGTCATTTTCGTTAAATTCGGTTAATACTGAAAAAATATTCGACTGTTTAGAGTAGTTTTTGATAATTATATACTACTTTTGCAGTCGAATTTTTTCAAATACATAGATTTTCAACTTTTGAAAGTCTGACATCAACAACAATATTTCATAATAATTTTCATATATACTTTATATGTATAGTAAAGACGATTTGTTATCGAAAGATGCCAATGAATTAATTGGCATCGCAGAGAATCTTGGAGCATCATTTAAGTCTTCTGACAGCAACGAGACGATTATATATGCCATTTTGGATAAACAGGCTGAATTGGAAAGTAGCAAAGCACCTGCAGCAGCCAAAAGGAAAAGAACCCGTATCGTAAAAAAGGAGACGGACAAAGTATATTCTGTCAACGGAAAAGAAGGGGAGAATTTCGATGTGAAGAAAAATAAGAATCAACAGGAACCCCTGCCTTTGTTTAAGGACGAACTGCCTGAGCAGATTGTTGAGCCAGAACAACCTGTTGTAGAGGAGGTAAAACCTGCTCCGAAGAAAAGAGGAAGAAAGTCTAAAGCAGAATTACAGGCTATTGCTGAGGAAAAAGAGAAGCAATTGAAAGAACAATCGCTTTTGATGGAGATGGCGTCCCAAGAGAGCCAGCCTGAATCCGAACCGCAAGAGCAAAGTGAATTCGAACCTCAGGTTGAAGAACAACAATTTACCGTGCCCGAAGAACAGTTTGCCACAGGACCCTCTAATGATGAAGAGCAGTCGGAACTTCTTGCGCAATTGCAAGCTAAAGTCAACTCTCGAAACGAAGTTGAGCAGAATGAGGAAGTGGAAGAAGAAAGACAACCAATCGAGGATGCCGTTTGGATTGATGATCCGGGCGATGGCACAGACTATATTACTGTCGTTGACCTGCCAATTGAGGACCAAGGCGCACTGCCAGATTACGACATCTTTGACAATCCCACTACACCCATTGCTCAACCCCAAGTCGCAATACCGCAGCAACAGTGTGTCAATGTGAAACCGGCATTTGACTTTGATGATCTCATCACGGCCAATGGAGTTTTGGAAATCATGCCCGATGGTTACGGATTCCTCCGTTCAAGCGACTACAACTACCTCTCTTCACCTGACGATGTATATGTGTCTGGTGCTCAAATCAAGCAATACGGCCTGAAAACAGGCGATGTGGTCGCTTGCCGTGTGCGTCCGCCACACGAGGGAGAAAAGTATTTCCCATTGACCAGTGTTGATATGATTAATGGCAAGGCAGCGCAGGATGTGCGTGACAGAATTTCGTTTGAACATCTTACACCGCTTTTCCCTGAAGAGAAGTTCACGCTTTGCGGCGACCCGAAAACCACCAATATGTCCACCCGTATTGTCGATCTTTTCTCTCCGATTGGTAAAGGACAGCGCGCACTCATCGTGGCTCAGCCAAAAACTGGTAAGACTATTTTGATGAAAGATATAGCAAACGCTATCGCCGCTAATCATCCTGAGGCATATCTCATGATGCTGCTTATTGACGAGCGCCCTGAGGAGGTGACTGACATGGCTCGTACCGTCAATGCAGAGGTTATCGCATCAACATTCGACGAACCTGCTGAGAGACATGTGAAAATCGCAGGCATAGTTCTTGAAAAAGCAAAACGTATGGTTGAGTGCGGCCACGATGTGGTTATCTTCCTTGATTCCATCACGCGTCTTGCCCGTGCATACAACACAGTGTCACCTGCCAGCGGTAAAGTGTTAACGGGTGGCGTTGATGCGAACGCACTGCAAAAGCCCAAGCGTTTCTTTGGCGCAGCACGTAACATCGAAGGTGGTGGTTCGCTCACTATCATCGCCACAGCACTCATTGACACAGGCTCGAAGATGGATGAGGTTATCTTTGAGGAGTTCAAGGGTACCGGCAACATGGAGTTGCAACTCGACCGCACCCTCTCCAACAAACGTATCTTCCCGTCAGTCAATCTGGTGGCTTCCAGCACGCGTCGTGATGATCTTCTTCAAGATAAGACCACGCTCGACCGCATGTGGATACTTCGCAAACACATTTCTGACATGAACGCTATTGAGGCCATGAATACTATTCATGGAAGAATGCAAAACACTCGTGATAACGACGAATTCCTCATGACAATGAATTCATAAATCAAAGATTATATGAACGAAAAAGGGTGCCCAATGCACCCTTTTCTTATTATTGTAAATATATCTATGTCAAACAAACTTGCTGGTATACAACGAAAAAAGAGAAGTCATTAACAAACTTCTCTTTCTGTGTTGCGGAAGGTGAGGGATTCAAACCCCCGATACCCGAAAAGGGTATACCGGATTTCGAGTCCAGCGCGATCGTTCACTCTGCCAACCTTCCTCTTTTAATAGCGGATGCAAAAGTACTGCATTTTGTGAGAAATCAAGAGAAATACACTGACTTTTTTGCGAATTTAACGGTTGTTAACGGATTTCAGCGGGTTGAAATCTGCAAATATCCTACCAATTGATCGGTGCGCCCACCATTCTCGCGATAATAGACCAGTGCCTGATATTTGTTCTCTGTTTGATAGTAATTTCCTTCATTCTCTACTTGATACGTATATCCATCTGGGTCAAGCATCAAATATTGATAAGAGTAATACCCTTGTTTCAATAGAACTGTTGCCTGATAACTTTTCGAGGCTTCGTCATACTCCATTTTGTATTCGGGAAGGAAACGGTCATTCGTCCAATTACCATTCAAGTAAATATCATTCTCATATTTCTCTGATGGTTTTTGGAAATGAACATAGACATAATCAGACATTGTGTCGTTTTCGATATTGTCACTGTTACGGATGTAGAATGCGCCATTTGCGTCTTCGTCATACAGATAATTAGGCCGAACTACGTCGGGGAAAACAAAAGCATGATACATCTCGCCATCCCAACGCACCAAGTCTATACCCATGGTGGGATGGTCATTGTCCAAAATCTCAAATTTATGATATTCGTTGCCTGCGGTAAAAATCAGGTCTTTGTTATGCTCCCATCTCAATCCGTTTGGTGTGACATATTGGTAATCAGTGTTGACCCGCGCATTGTCGCATCGACCGTTTTGCATGACCACTGTTTTAATTTGGTCACGAGGTGAAATTACTTTCAAATTACCATAATTCAGTTGCATGTTCAGTTGTTGGTGAGCATTGTTGAAATCGACATCGGTGTTTGTTGTCACTTCCAGCATTACATCCATTTTCGGGTCAACAACCATAAAACAGGCTGTGAGCATGGGTTCTTCGTCATTGTTCTCATCATAAACGGTCACCTTATAATTGCCGCTCATTTTCAAACGGCAACGCTCATTTGGAATTTTCAGGCGATAGTGTGTATACAGCACATTGGTATTGAATGATTCTCCAGTGTCATCAATCGTGTTACCTTTGGTGAATCCGTCAATATAATCGCTTTCAAACAACTCCTTTGACTCGCTCCAGTCAGCCTCGCAATGGGTGATGGTGTAGGTGTAGCGATGATATTCATGCGTCATATCATCGAAACTGATGAAAATCGGTTTACCGTGAAGCATCGTTACGGGAGGAGACAACCAGTCTGTACCTGCGACGACCTGTAACGAAGCGATGCGGTCACTGATGATTTCATTCCGTTGAGCGCAGAGTGATTGCCATGCGGTCATCAATAACAATATGAGTAAAGCTTTTCTCATGTGATTAGGGCTATGTTGATAAGAATATAACGTTTTTTCCTTCCGAATATTGCCATGTAGAGTCTTTCTATTATAAATAATCGCATATACATGTACATATTTCAAAAAATATCATTACTTTTGCACTCAATTATGATAACAGTTAAGGTAAAAGATCTTGTTCTCAGACAGAAAGCCGAAGAGGGTATGGACGCCTTCGTCGGCGTATTTGTCGATGCTGTCAATGAAGCCATAGGCGGCAGTCTGACAGCTGAAACCATGTCGCAACTTAATGTCGATCAAATCACTTTATTGGCGTGGAACGCACTCCACGAGGAAGTGATGGATGGAGGATTCGTCCAATTGATTCACAACGGTTACGGCGGATTTATCTTCAGAAACCCATTTGCCAAAATGATGCGTTTATGGGGTATTGACGAATTGGCAAAACTGGTAAACAAGGCCCGCAAACTCTATGACAAATATCATGAGGAGATAGAACGCGATTATTCTGATGAAGAGTTCATGGCTCTGTTTGAGCGGATGCCTGAGTTTGATGACCTTGATGATGATTTTGTGGAGAACGAGGAGCAGTGGATGAATCAGGTGGCGTGTTACATCGACGAACATATCGACCTTTTTGCCACGATTGAAGAGTAACAATGAACAAAGAACAATTAGAACTCAGAAAAAAGAGTCCTGTACAGATAAAGAACAAGAAAGCCTCATTTGAATACTTCTTCGTTGAGACTTATACGGCAGGCATTGTGCTCACGGGTACGGAAATCAAATCTATCCGTTTGGGCAAAGCCTCATTGGTTGACACATATTGTGTCATCATTAACGGAGAAATGTGGGTCAAAGGCATGAATGTGTCGCCTTATTTCTATGGCTCTTATTCTAATCATGAGGCGAAGCGCGACAGAAAACTGCTGCTTACCAAACGTGAGATTGCCCATCTGAGAGAAATGACGAAACAGGTAGGATTCACGATTGTGCCTACGTTGGTCTTTATTGACCAAAACGGACGTGCTAAGATGGATATCGCCCTGGCTAAAGGAAAGAAGCAATATGACAAACGGCAGACAATGAAAGAGAAAGAAGACCGCCGTGAAATGGACAGGGCTATGAAAATTTACAAATAACTGCGATGAACATCGGGGAAATCATTAAACAGCGTATTTTGTTGCTGGATGGCGCCATGGGCACCATGATACAGACATACGGTCTCACTGAACAAGATTTCAGGGGTGACCGTTTCTCTGATATTCAGGGCCAACTGGCAGGAAACAATGATGTACTTAATATCACACGCCCTGATGTCATTGAGGACATTCACCGCCGATACCTTGTGGCGGGAGCCGATCTTATCAGTACCAATACGTTCAGTTCGCAATTTGTGTCACAGGCAGATTATCAAATGGAAGATGTGGCTGCCGAAATGGCGTATGAGGGTGCAAGGATAGCCCGAAGGATGGCTGACGCATTCTCCACCCCGCAAAAACCAAGATTTGTATGTGGGTCGGTTGGGCCTACAAACAAGACCTGCTCGATGAGTCCAGAAGTGACTAATCCGGCCGCTCGCGACATGGATTACGACACTCTTTTAAGGGCATATTACGAACAAATCGAAGCATTGGTGAAAGGTGGTGTTGATACGATACT
>JAEEGL012200654.1_pt1 | contig 10717 bp, 5 predicted proteins | sample 9134231 | NCBI WGS metagenome assembly JAEEGL01 (sample SAMN16246548, study PRJNA631951) | gut metagenome | biome: gut microbiome; feature: rumen; material: fiber-attached | host: Bos | place: Iran: Karaj | collected 2018-10 | reverse complement strand
TGAAACAACCGGCTTCCCCTTCTGCAGGAAGCGGACCACGTATACATCGCGGTCCACCGGGCCGGTCTCCTTTTCGCAGCGGTTGCCGTTTATGGACGTGGTGGCCTTGCCGGTCTCCAGCACAAAGGGCTTGAACGGCCCACCGATGGCCTTTACGGCATTCTCCGTGACGGTTTCAACCATCCTGTCCTTCCACGCCCTGTTGGGCCCTCCCGTGACATTGGACGCACCGCCGCAACGCGGCGCCGAATGGGTGTGGATATTATGCATGAGAATATTGTCCACCTCCAGGCCGGAGCGTTCCGAAATCAAGTTCCGGATGGTGTCCGAAAGGGCAGGGGATATCTCCATGAGATCATTGGAGATGATACATACCTTCTCCCCGGCCTCATCCCTGAGGACAAGGCAATGGGTATGGATATGCTGGTGGATGCCGTCGGAAAGCTTGCTCCGCGCGGCGAATCCGGCAAGCATGACATGCTCGTCTTCGGTAGTGGAAATATCAGCCGAAGAGTAGTTCATACCAAGACCACCCCCCTTGCAGCCGGCGAGGCTGCAAAGGAGGATGGTGATTATGACTGCCGAAAGGGATTTCCTCATTATCAATTGTATCCGGGATTCTGTATGATGGAACCTTCGCTCTTGGTGATTTCAGGCCTCGGGATCGGCATCAGGTAGTTGCTTCCGTTTGCCGGGAACATTTTCTTGGCAGGCATGACCCCCTTGGCGCAGTCACCGTAGTCTATTGTGTAGGTCTGGCCCAGCCAGGTGTAGTCATAAGTCTGTCCTTCAGAGTAATAAACCATATTGTTGAGTTCCGAGGCGGGGTCGTAAATCCTTGGCATGCGGTAGACAGTGTCTTTCTTTGCACCGTCCAGGACCATGACGAACAAGCCGTAAAGGTCCACATTCTCATAGAAGTCGGCCACCTTCCAGCGGCGTACGTCAAAATAGCGGAACGCCTCGAACGCAAGTTCGATACGGCGCTCGTTGACAAGGCGGTCCCAGAGATTGGTACCGGAATCCTCGATATGGGGCATCATGACATCCTTGCGGTCACGTATCTTGTTGATATAATCCCGGCAGATTCCCTCCTCGCCCACCATGTAAGCGGCTTCCGCATAGTTCAGGTAGATCTCGGCAAGCCTTATCCAGGGATAGAGGACCGAACCGGTCTCCTTTTCGGAGATCTGCACCGCAGGGTCATGCCACTTGTGGAGCTTGTAGAAAGTGGTGCTGGGATACTCTCCCAGGTCAAGCGGCTTCTTGGAATAGTCCAGCATCTTGGTTGCACCCTTGGTCTTGTCAAAATCGTCACGGGTCTTCTTTTCATATAAAAGGTAGAGCTCCAGGTTGACGGTCTTGAGGTCGCCGTCGGTGTTGGTATAGCTGAACGGATAGAAGGGAGCGGCCACGGTCTTGTAGAAACGGGGGTCGCGGTTGGCGAAAGGATGGGAAGGATCGTATCCCGAGCCCTCCTCGAACCACATCTTGCCGTTTTTCATGGTATACTCGCTCACCATGGCCTGCGTGGGCTCCATGGAACTCCAGCCGCTGTAGTGCTCCGGCGGATACAGGAGCTGGCCCTTGTGGACGGTATAGCCGAGGGGTGAGAGGAACTTGCACCAGATGTTCTCAGGGCACTCCACGTCCTTCCATATCTGGTCATACGTATTTGCAAGCTTGTAGCCGTTGGCCTCAGCGATCTCCACAGCTTCCTTGGATGCGTCGAACGCCCTGGTCCACTTGTCCTGGCTGTACTTTCCACGGAAGATGCCGCCCTCGGGATTTTGGGGGTCATTGAAAAGCGGGGATGCGGCAAGTAGGGTCAGCCTTGAGCGCAATGCCTTGGAAATCACTTTATTGGCACGTCCGGCGCGACTCTTCAAAGGAAGCAGGTTGTCCGCCTTGTCAAGGTCGGCGAGTATCTCGTCAACGCAGTAGTCATAGTCGTTCCTCTGAATTCCGAACTTGTCGTCCAGGCCGAATGTGTACTTGATCATCGGAACTCCGGCATAGCGTTCCACCATATTGGTATAAATCCATGCCCTCAGGAAATACACCTCGCCAAGCAGCCTGTCCCTCTCTTCCGGATCCTTGTCTATTTCGGTACCGGCCTCCACCCTGCTGATGAAATAGTTCATGTCGCGGATGTACTTGTACGCACGGTTCCAGATGTTGAGGACGGTGGTCCTGGTATTATGTGCAGCGCCGCCTTCTTCCATGTAGACGATGTTGTCCGGATCCATGCTTCCCATGGCGATATACCTTGTGGAAGTGCCTCCGTAACGGAAATACCCCTCATCGGAGATGCAGCCGATGTTTCCCTCCTGAAGGAAATCGGGGAGCACCGAGTACATGGAATTCACATGCGCCTCGGCAAGTCCCACGCTGTTGAACACGGCATCCTCGGTCAGTTTGTCAAGCGGAGTCCTGTCAAGGAAACCGTCTTTGCACGCCGCCGCGGTGAGGACCGCTGCAGCCAATATCAATATATTGAATGTCTTTTTCATATCGCCGTCGAATTAGAACGTTATCTTAACACCGGTGTTGAATATCCTGGTCTGCGGATAAGTCTGGTAGCCTTCGTCGTTGTTTTCCGGGTCAACGCTCTTCAGGGAAGAAATAGTGAGGAGGTTATAACCGCCCACATAGAAACGCATCCCCTTGATTCCCACTTTGAATCCGAAAACTCTCCTGGGTATGGAGTAGCCGAGCTCCACATTCTTCAGACGAAGGAATGCCGCATTGCGGATGTAGAAGTCGGAACGGTTGACCGAGCCAAGGCTGACAGTGGAACCGATGCGGGGATAGTCCGAATCCGGGTTGTCAAGGGTCCAGGCCTTCTCGGCGGCCTCTTTCTCGACGTTGTACGATACCGGATCCATCAGCGGGGCATAGTAGAACCTCACGCGGCCCTGTCCCTGAAGGAGGAGCGAGAAGTCGAAGCCCTTCCAGCGGGCGTCGAAGTTGATACCGTAGACAATCTGGGGAATCGACGAGAACGGACTGCGGTAGCGGTCGAGCGTAGTGATCGAGCCGTCACCGTCCTTGTCCTCATATTTGAGGTCTCCCAAAGTAGCGCCGCTCATGTGAGGGTAAGAATCCAGTTCCTCCTTGGTCTTGAAGACTCCGAGCACGTGGTAATACAGGCCGGAGCCCATGGGGAGGCCTGTCAACTTCATGTAGTCGTGTCCCTCTGGCCATGGTGCCTCGTCCATGAATTCAATCCGGTTGCGGGCATAGAGGAAATTGCCGGTGACATGATAGGTGAAGTCACCCACCTTGTTCTCATGCCCCAGCTGGAGTTCCACACCGGTATTGCGTACGATTCCGATGTTCTCCGAAGGCAGGCTGCTGGTCATGCCGGAATAATACGGCACAGAAGCGTTGCGGGTGCAGAGGATGTTGGAACGGCGGGTGCGGAACCACTCGATTTCCCATGTCAGGAGACCGTTCTTCACGCTTCCGTCAATACCCACGTTCCATGTCTTGGCCACCTCCCAGGTGACATCCACATTTGGAATGGTTCCGGGGAGGATCATGCTGACCTCCTTGCCTGCAAGCATGAGCTTGTAGCCGCTGGCAGTGGTATAACCATAGGTGGTCAGGTACTGGAACGCGTCGATCTGGTCATTACCCTGCTCGCCGAACGAAGCGCGAAGCTTCAGGTTGGTTAGCCAGGGGATGTTGTCCTTGATGACGTTCTCCTCTGACAGCCTCCAGCCTACGGAAACACCCGGGAAGAAGCCCCAGCGCTTGTCGGCGGGGAAATTCTCGGAACCGTCATAGCGGAAAATAGCCTGGAAAAGATACTTGCTCATGTAGTCGTAACCCACACGGCCGAACCAAGAACGCCGTGCGGTTTCCCAAGCCTGGCCAGTTGCGGAGAAATACGTCTTGTCCGCATCGCCGGCAAAGAGCTCGTCCAGGATGTCGGAATTGTAACGGTTGCGTCCGGCCATCAGGTAATCCCTGCGATAGTGGCTCTGCTCGAAACCGGCCAGGGCTGTCACATGGTGTTTCCCGGCGAAGGTATGGTCGTAATTGACGTTGGCGTTGAGGGTAAGGGTGGAATAGTGGTTCTGGTACTCGTTGAGGGTGGGCGTGGTCCAGTAGTCGTTGAGCCTCTCCTCATAGAGTTCCGTAATCTCGTCAAACTTGTAATACTTCCACTGCTGATGCCACTGTTTGCGGAAATTGGAACGGACGTCGTAGGCGACCTTGCCGTTCACGGAGAGTCCGGGAACCAGGGAACTCATGTCCCAGCTGGCTGAAATAGTGGAGTTTATGGTGTTTATGGTGCTGCGGTTGTAACCGGTAAGGTCCTGGACCAGGACGGCGGGGTTGAGGCCGCCGCGGAGGAGTCCGTTGGGATAATAGGTGGCACCGGTAGGCTTCATGCGGACCGCATTGTAGAAAATACCTGTTTCATCCGAAGCGAATGCCGAGTAGTTCTTGTGCTGCTGGCGGGCCTGGATGTCGAATCCCAGGGTCAGGCTCTTGGTAACCTTTATATCTATGTTGGAACGCAGGTTTATCTGGTTGTAATTGGTTGCGCTCTTGACATAGATACCGTCCTGGTACTGGCCGTTGAGCTGGACGAAGTATGCCACCCTGTCACCGCCGCCGTTAATGGTCACGCCGTACTTGTGCTGCGCTGAGACAGGCTTGATAATCTCATCGAGCCAGTTGGTGTTGGGGTAGAGGATAGGGTCGTCACCGGTACGGTAGTGCTCCAGCTGGGTGTCGTTGTACATCCTGGCGGCACCGGTGATGGCAAGTTCGGCGTTGTACGCGTTGGTATACAGGACAGCATCCGCCATCTTGACGAGCCTTGTGGGCTGCTGGAGTCCGAGGTCATAGTTGAAGGTAATCCTGGGGGCGTTGTTGAAGGCTCCCCTCTTGGTTGTGACCAGGATGACGCCGTTTGCGGAACGGGCTCCGTAAATTGCCGCGGAAGCATCCTTCAGGACAGTGACACTCTCGATTTCATCACCGGTGAGACGGCCGAATTCATCGCTTCTGCCGGGGACGCCGTCGATGATAACGAGCGGGGTATTGGTCCCAAGTGTACTGCGGCCGCGGATGTACATGATGGCGTCGTCACGGCCCGGTTCTCCGGAACGGTTGTTCACGATAACTCCTGAAAGACGTCCTGCCAGTCCCTGGGACAGGTTGACAGACGAGTTCTTGACCAGGGCTTCACCGGACGTGGTTGCCACGGAACCTGTAAGTGTGACTTTCTTCTGGCTGCCGTAGCCGATTGCCACCGCCTCTTCTAGGATCAGGGTATCGTCCTTGAGAGACAGGTTGATGGTTTTGCGGCCCTGCACATCGGACTGTTGCTCTTCATAGCCGATGAGGCTGGCCACAAGAGTACCGTTTGACGGGACATCCCTAAGGGAGTACCTGCCGTCCGAGTCGGTCAGGGCTCCGTTGGATGTGCCCTGGACATAGACCATGACACCGGCAAGGGGTTCACCCTTGGTATCGGTCACTGTTCCCTGAACGGGAATCCGGACTTTCTGGCCCTGGGCAAAGAGGGACGATCCCCCGGCCACGAATGCCAGAAGCAGCAATAATAGGGTTTTGGTTCTCATATATGGAACTGTTAGGGTTATCATTTACAAATATATGTAAATAATTTTTCCCTCAAAGGAAAATCTCAGAAAAAAATTTCGTTTTGTTTCGTTTTATGAAAGAAAACAACAAGTTCCACCACACTCTTGCAAAAATCAGAGCCAAAAATTATCTTTGTCGAACTATGACAAGCATTGCAGAACGCCGGAAATACATTCTGGACAACATTTTCAAGAACGGTTTCGTGAGGGTTGCCGACCTGGCAGAAGACCTGAAGGTCACCCAGACGACTATCCGCAAGGACCTTACATTTCTGGAAAAGCAGGGACTACTGTACAGGGCCTATGGCAGCGCCCTTCCCACATCGGCCCCGGTCCTGGACATCAACCTCAACACAAAGAGGCTCATCAATTTCAAGCAGAAGCAGAAAATCGCCCGTAGGGCGCTGGACCTTATTGCCGAGAACGACTCCATCATCCTCAGCGCCGGCTCGACAATTGGGGTTTTTGCTGAACTCCTTAAGCCAAAGGGCCGCCTCAACGTGGTGACTCCGGCCGTGAACATAGCCATGACCCTCGGTGACATGTCGGGGATTTCAGTAATGCAGCTTGGAGGCATGCTCTACGGCAATTCAATGTGCGTCACCGGCACCGAGGCCAAGCAGATGCTCCGGAACCTCCACTGCAGCAAGGTATTCTTTGGCGTGGACGGCGTGGATCCCGACTTCGGCGCTTCCTGCGCAACCATGGAGGAAGCCGAACTCACACATCAGATGATAGAGGTTTCCGGCACATCGATAGTCCTCTCGGATTCCTCAAAGATTGGAGTAAGGGGCTTCGGCCGTATCTGCGACACCTCCGAAATAAGCATACTGATCACCGACCGCGGCATTTCCGACGAGCAGCGCAAGGCTATAGAAGCCAAGGGTGTAAAGGTGATAGTGGCCTAATCCCTGTACGGCGGGACCTCTCCCCTGTCAATCATTTCACGGAGCACCCGGAGCCAGACCCTGGGGGTTATCGCCGTTCCAAAGACGATTCTCAGGTCACCGAGGGTGTAGCTGCCTCCCCTCAAAGCTATTTCCTTTTTCAGCCGCTCCCCTGTCTTGACAGGATCCCAGGCCCCGGCCGCGCTGCGGCAGACGTCACAGCGTCCGCAGGGCTCTGATTCCTCCTGCCCGAAATACTTCAGAAGGAACGCCTGGCGGCACTCAACGCCCTCTGACACATATTCTTCCATAGCCTCGCTGCGCCGGCGGCTGCAACCGCGGAGCATCTCGTAACGGCGGTGGGAGATAAGGACGTTCCCGGGGCGCAGGCGGTCATGGTGGAGATACACCACATCTGCATGTGCGGCAGGGATATACTTTATCACATGCTCCAGGGAAAGCAGGTAGAGGACCTTCCTGAGCTGGGCTACGGTAATACCGGTGTGCGAGGCCATATAATCCTCTTCCACGGGCAGAGGGAACGAGAATATCCCGGCATAACGCCTCATCAGGATTTCCAGTACCGGACGCATAAGTGGATCAACCAGTTCCAACGAATCCAAATCCTTCCTGGAGGATGTAATCTGGACCTTGGTGCGGATGTCCACGTCTTCCGAGAAGGTCCAGTGCCCTTCCCTCTCAAGGTACCTGATGGCGTGGAAGGCCATCGAGGCATTTAGCTTATACTGGCGGCAGAACTCGCCGTGGTCGAACTTAAGCTGACGCCCCATGCCGTCGTCGTAAGGTATCTGGAAGAAGATGTGGAGTTTCTGGTAGATGTCGGCGATATAATCCATGGACGGGAAGGAAACGGCTTCCAGCTGGTGAAGGCGGCGGATATCGGTGGCGTTCCAGAGCAGGACCGCCCATGAGCGCAGGCCGTCACGGCCGGCCCTTCCCGCCTCCTGGAAATAGGCCTCGGGGCTCTCCGGGAGGTCGTAATGGACCACATAGCGCACATCGCTCTTGTCTATTCCCATTCCAAAGGCGTTGGTGCAGACCATTACGTCCACCCCGCCTTCCATCCACTGCTTCTGCCGCTCGCTCCTGAGTTCCGTACCCAGCCCGGCATGGTAGAACGACGCCCGGATCCCCCCGGAGCGGAGCGCCCCGGAGATTTCCTCGCACCGGCTCCGGCTGGCAGCATACACGATTCCGGTGCCGGAAACGGCCCTGCAAATATCCAGGAGCTGGCCTGTTTTGTCCTCGCACCGGCGGACGATATAGCTGAGGTTTGGCCTCTCGAAACCGCTTTTCAGGATGTTACTCTCCCTGAAGGAAAGCTTGTCCATTATGTCTTCCGCCACCTCGGGGGTCGCCGTTGCCGTAAGGGCTATCACCGGAGCGTCGACGGTCTCCCGAAGATGTCCGATTTCAAGGTAGTCCGGACGGAAATCGTACCCCCATTGGGAGATGCAGTGAGCCTCGTCAACGACGATGAAAGCAATCTTCAGAAGCGGCAGGTATGACCTGAACAGATCGGTGGAAAGCCTCTCCGGCGACACGTACAGGAACTTTACCTCTCCGTAGGCTGCGTTGTTCAGCACGGTGTCCACCTCCCTGCGGCCCATTCCGGCATGTATGGCCATGGCCTTGATGCCCTTGCTGCAAAGGGCCGAGACCTGGTCTTTCATGAGGGCGATCAGCGGAGTGACCACCAGCGAGAGCCCCTCCCTCATCAACCCCGGCACCTGGAAGCAGACGCTCTTGCCCCCCCCGGTGGGAAGTATGGCAAGGGTGTCCTTCCCTTCCAGTGCGGAGGCGATTATCTCCTTCTGCATTGGACGGAATGAGGTGAATCCCCAGTATTTTTCAAGTATTCCGGACTCTGTCATGGAGGGGGTCCCGATTAATTGGAACGACATCACAAAAATAGGGAAATAATTACGAATTTTTATATTTATCTTTGCCTATTATGAGTATCTTTCCAAAACGAATCGCCCTGGCCTCGGCACTTCTTCTCATCTGCGCAGTCGTGGCAGGGAAAGGTGTCAGGAAGACCGCACTGCGCTGCGGCATCGATTACCTCGACGGCAGTTTTGCCGTTTATGACAGGATTCAGAAACAACTGCACGGTTTTGCGGAGCCCGGATATCAGGAATACCGGAGTTCGGCGCTGCTCGCATCTTTCCTTCAGGAAAACGGCTTTTCCGTGGAGAAGGGCGTTGCAGACATCCCCACCGCGTTCGTGGCCACTTACGGAAGCGGTCACCCGGTAATCGGCGTAATGGCAGAGTACGACGCCCTTCCAGGCCTGTCGCAGGACACTGTTGCCTACCGGAAGCCCATTGAAGGGAAGCCCTACGGGCACGGCTGCGGTCATAACATCATTGGAACGGCTGCCGTGGCGTCAGGTGTGTCCATAGCCCGTTTCCTTGCAGAAAGCGGCATTCAGGGCACTGTAAAAGTGTTCGGATGCCCTGCCGAGGAAGGCGGAGGCGGCAAGGCATACATGACCCTGGCAGGTTGCTTTGACGATTGCGATGCAGTGTTCGACTGGCACCCCGACACCCACAATGAAGTACCGTTGACATCCGGGAAGGCCAACATCAGCATAAAATTCTCGTTCTACGGTACCCCGGCCCACGCCTCAGCCGCCCCGTGGAAAGGCCGTTCCGCACTGGATGCAGTCGAGGCCTTCGACTTTATGATGAATATGATGCGAGAACACCTGCCCTCCGGAACGCTGGTCCACTATATAATTACCCACGGCGGCGAAGCGCCCAATGTGGTACCAGAGTATGCCCAGGTGTACTATTATATCCGCCATGCCAGAGGCGCCGAACTCTTCGATATCGTTCCAAGGGCCCTCAAGGCGGCGGAAGGCGCAGCGCTGGGAACGGGAACCCGCATGGAATATGAAATTATCAACGGCAATTACGAGCGCCTTATCAACGTCACCCTCGCCAAACTGATGCTGGAAAACCTCAAGAAAGTGGGAGGCCTGGATCTGGACGAGCGCGAGAAAGCCTTTGTAAAGGAAGTCCTGGCCAATTCCGATTCTGAGGGCAGGGAGAAGGAACTCAACGACATGCTCACCGTCAGGCAGGAACTCGGGCCGCCCGGATCCACCGGTGCATCAAGCGACGTGGGCAACGTGTCCCAGGTGGTTCCTGTGGCCAATCTCCGCGTTGCCACCACAACCACCGGCATCCATACATGGCAGCAATCGGCCATTGGAGGCACCACCATCGGCACCAAATCCCTGCTGAACGTGGCCCGGGTTTTCTACCTTACAGCCGTTGATCTCTACACAGACCCGGCCAAGGTAAAGGCCATCCGGGATGAATTCGAATCCGCCCGGGGACAGAATCCGAAGTTCGTGCCGCTTATGGGCGACAGGAAACCTCCACTGGACTACAGGAAGTGACGGAAAAGATATTAAAATTTGAAATTAATTGCTAATTTTGCATCGCTTTTGACGGACACGGAAATTTTTGTCAAACTTTTAATTTTATAAAATCTTATTATGGCACAAATTGATTTGACCAAGTACGGTATCAGAGGTGTGAAGGAAATCCTTTACAATCCCACTTACGAGGTTCTCTACAACGAGGAGACCAAGCCCGGCCTCGAGGGCTATGACAAGGGGCAGGTTACCGAACTCGGTGCAATTAACGTCATGACCGGCATATATACCGGACGTTCCCCCAAGGACAAATACATTGTCTATGACAAGACCACCAGGGAAGGAGCTCCCGGTGAAATCTGGTGGACAACCGAAGGTTACCCCAACGACAACCACAAGATGAGCGAGAAGGTGTGGAAGGAAGTCCGCAAGCTCGCCGTCAGGCAGCTCTCCGCAAAGAGGCTCTTCGTGGTGGACGGCTTCTGCGGAACCCACAAGGACACCCGCATGAAGGTCCGCTTCATAATGGAGGTGGCATGGCAGGCCCACTTTGTGACCAACATGTTCATCCGCCCCAAGAACCAGAAGGAATTTGACCAGGAGCCCGATTTCGTGGTATTCTGCGCTTCCAAGGCCAAGGTCGACAACTACAAGGAACTCGGCCTCCGCAGCGACACTTGCGTGGCTTTCAACGTCACTTCACGCGAGCAGGTAATCCTCAACACATGGTACGGCGGCGAGATGAAGAAGGGTATGTTCTCCATGATGAACTACTACCTCCCGCTCAAGGGCATCGC
>JAEEGL010332215.1_pt1 | contig 10717 bp, 11 predicted proteins | sample 9134231 | NCBI WGS metagenome assembly JAEEGL01 (sample SAMN16246548, study PRJNA631951) | gut metagenome | biome: gut microbiome; feature: rumen; material: fiber-attached | host: Bos | place: Iran: Karaj | collected 2018-10 | reverse complement strand
TTCCTTTAAGTTACGGAATCAATTTCTTCCTGTGTCATGTATTGCAGTAACAGATTTGTAAGTTTTACAATTCTATCCTCTTGTTGCTTGATAGTTTCTGCCTGTTCTGCCAATACTTCCGCAACATCATTCCTGTGGTTCATAAGGCTTTCCAACGATTTCTTCGTATTCTTCCGCAGTAATCCATTTGCCTACTGCTTCATAAACCCTTGCTTCGCTCCACAATCCTCTGTCGTAATATCCTTTTACCTTTTTGAAATTTTTACTCATATCATGCCTCCAGTTCTACGCCTGTTTCCATGGCGATATAATCAATGTTGGCTGTGTTCTGTTCTGTTTCAAGATACAATCCCCATGCTTCTTTTGGGATTCTGCACTCGTCATAAACATACATGGTTACTGTTTCGCCATCGGGGGTTTCTCTTTCTTCTTCCTCGATGTTCTGACGAACGTAATTGTAAACCTTTGATGATTCTGTGTCGATTTCAACTGGCATCGTTGCTGATTCTGCTTTGTACCAATTCATTTTTCTTCCTCCTGCTTTCGTTTTTGTCATGCGCTCTGACTTTGCGCTTCAACTTCTGAAATGAAACATAAGGATATACCCATTTCAGATACATATTGTAAGTGTCTGTATGCTTAATCCATCCCAAATAAGATAGCATTTGCCTTGAACTGTGTAATGTTATCTTTTCAGCTTTGGCTATTTTCTTTGCTTTCCTTGTAGCCTTTAGCATGATTGAACGTCTTAATGTGGTTCGATTTCTGTAAAATCTGTAACCCATAAAATCTAAGAAACGATATTTGCCGTTATAATCGAATCTAAATACTTGCCAATTGTCCTTTAACTGCAATCCCAAGCTATAATTCAAATAACTTTCAATAGCCTTACGCATTCTGTGAAGCCGCTTTTTATTTGAATCGAATATAACCATATCATCCATGTATCGGATATAATGCTTTGCTCCAAGCTGTTCTTTGATATAATGGTCTAACTCCTGCAAATACCAATTAGCAGTCCATTGGCTTGTATAAAATCCAAGTGGCAAGCCCTGCGGTACTACATTGGTTATTTCTTCGATAATCGCATAAAATCTATCGTCACGAATCAGCTTGCGCAATTTCCTAAGATATATTTCATGCGGCACGCTATCGAAATACTTGCGAATGTCCATCTTCAGAACATATCTGCAATTCTTTGAATCGTTCCTTATCCACTTTTCAATCTGTTTCATGCCTTTATAGCCGCCCCTGTTAGGGATTGAACCATAGGAATGTTCATACATTCCACGCATAAATATGGGTGTTAGTACGTTAACAACCATGTGATGTATGACTTGTTCATCGAAAGTCGGCACTATGATTGTTCTTTTCTTCCGCTGAATGCCATCGTATATTTCTTTAGGTTTGTGCTTATGATTGTGAAAATGCGTTGCGTAGTATTTTATCTGTTCTTTAAATTTAGGGTTTTCAAGCCTTTTCCTGACCGAATTTCGGTCTTTCTTCCCAAGGCTCGCTTTTCTAATAGCAAGGTCGATGTTCTCATCAGAGATGAATTGCTCGAATAAATGATTGTATGATTTCAAGCTTCTTATCCTCTCATCCGCTTTCGCTACGCTACTAACAGATGCTTGCTTTCGAGTTCATTTTCTCCAAGGGGAGAGGAATTAGGTGTGCATTTGGTTATCACTCCAAATAAATGAATAAGAATCCGCCGTGCCGATATTCCAGTTCGCATTCGAAACCGTGTTGTTGAGATTCAAGTAGAACGTACCTACATGAGCGTCATTGTTCGAATTGCCGTCAACAATCGCAAACGTCACACGCCTAATCCCTTATATTTAGGGGAAGTTTCCCCTCTTGCTTCGCTACGCTTCGCAATTCACCTCTCATGCAAGTGGCTTACAAGAAACCGCCGCGCCGCTAAGCCAGTACGCAATCGAAACCGCGTCGCTGAGATCCAAGGAGAACGCACCCACAAGAGCGCCATTGGTCGAAGCGCCGCCAACAAGCGCAAACGTTGTTGCTGAATTGTTGAACCATAAGCCATCAGCGTAGTATGTACTATCTGAACCGCTTGCAACTTCTGGGAACATTCCATCTTCTGTGAATTTCATCTGTGAGATATAGCCGCCAGATGTTCCGCTTGGTGTTACTCCTGTTGACTTGTAGCCTGTTCCATCTGTGTTGTAGCCTGTTACTGTTGAGCCATCTTCCTGCCCATAGGTAAGCTTTGTTCTTACGTCTGAATTAACCTTAATTAAGCCGTTTTGTCTACGCCACTGGAATCCGTAATAGTTCTCCATACCAAATACTTTAACTGCATTGGTATATGTAGCCGCTGCGCCGCTGTTTGTTCCATAGAACAATCCCTTAGCATTGTGAACGCCTGTTGTAAATCCATCGTTGATTGCTTCTGAACCGCTTGCGTTTAAGCCCTGTCCAAATACTGCCTGTGTGTTCAGTGACTTACCCATCAAGATTAAAAGGGCATTGATAAGCAATCTATCAGCAAAACACTCAATGTTCCACAACTCATTTGTGCTTGGGTTGTTTGCTTTTGCCGCTGTGATTTCTGCTGTTCCTGCAAGTGACTTGGAAACTGTCTTGCCACTCAAAGAACGCATCTTACTGTTAGTATCTAATGAGCCATTGTAAATAGGTGTGTAAAAATGGTCTGCTGAAATTCCAAGGCAGTTATGGAATGGATAATCATGGAATCCTTCATCGGCTCTATAATCTGCAATCTGAACCTTGCCGCTCTTTGCGCCAATTGGTGTAACTTTCATCCAAATCTTTTTGCTATCCTTGCCCCACTCCATCATTGCGTTGCCATCATAGGTTGCATCTGCAATGTCGGAAGCCGTTCCGTCAATCTTCTTGGAAAAGTCGTTTTCCTGCAAATAATAATCAACAGTTCCATTGGATTTGAGCATACATGGTCTTGGCATAAAGAACGCATCTTTCCAAGAACCATAATCAAATACATCATTTGTAAAGTCCATGTGTGCAGGGGTAAGTCCTACTGCATCATCAGTGTAGCTTACTGCGGCACTTGGATTTGATTCGTTCCCATCAATGATAAATCCATAAATGTGCCCGCTTGTGCCGCTCTTAACTGCATTTGCCACTTCTGAAATGGCATTAGCAATCGCTTTGCCTGTTTCATCCAAGATAACTGGTTTTGTAACTGTACTCATTCTTTTTTCTCCTTTATCATGTATTGTAAACGACACATAATTTGCCATCGACTACTGTTAATCCTAGGTTACTTAAAGCCTGCTTTTGTGAATTAACTTCGTTCGATAAAGTCGCAATATCCGAACTAAGAGGGTCGGCGGCAACAATATTCGTTCCAACTATGATCGTGCCGTTCTGTGCTATATCCTGAACAACATCATATAACTTGCCTTTAAAAACTATCTGGGTTCCGGCCAAATGCGCAGCGGCCGCGGTAGACGTTTTTTCTACAGCAGCTATATTACCTGCGTTTAAATCAATATATGGCTTTATCTGGTCTTTTACTACATCGAAAACTGTTTTAGTTATCGCCATCGTTTTCTCCAATCTCAGCTAAACAAATTCTGTATCTCGCTGTATATGTTATCGGTTACTGATCCTGCCGGGGCGTTTATCCATTTTTCCGATTCTGCATCGTAGAATAACGAATCCCCATCTGATAACGAAGTAAGCTGCACATCGTTAAGATCGCTTACCTTAGTTGCAGCAACTTTTCTTTTAACAAATTTACGTAGTATCCCTAAGAGTTCGTTAAAATCAAAATCTCTCATGGCTGCCCCCTTACTGTGGCTGCTCTAGCCACGCGTTCGCTGCTTCGTTGTAAAAATAGATCTCCTGTGTATCCATTTCAAAAAAACTTGAACCATTAACAATTTTCATGCCGTTAAATGTGCCTGTTGGCTTGGTGTCTGTTGAAAGTCCGTCAAATTTCAGCTTGTTTGTTACATCGTCCTTGCAAATAGTTACCATTTTAAGCCCCTTTCTTAAGAAAACAATGATTGTATGGCCAAATACTGGTCATCTGTTACGTATCCCACAAAATGTTCAGCATAATATTTGGCGTTATTATGATATGCCGGATCAGCATTGCCTATCGGTGTACCGCCTCTAGTTCCTGCCGCCCAAGCTTCTGCATCTTCGGCATACTGCTGCGCATCTTCAAGGTATTCGCCAATATGTTCTGCTATTTCCGCGGCTTCTTCTATCAGCGGAAGTTCTGTGTCCGAAATAATAACATCATCCCGCAGCGCGGCAGGTTCCACGCGCAGGATGAAGTTAAGCGTTCCAATTATGCTGCTTTCTTTAGTAATCCTGAGTTCACAAATTACATCGCCTGCAAATATAGTCATTTGCTGTTCTTCTGTTACTGTTACCTGTGAACCGGAATATGTGCAGGCATATTGAAATCCGGTGCCGTCCTGTTTGGTTCCCTGAACTGTAATGCTGCAGCCTTCGGGAATGCCAAATAGCTGATTGTTTAACAGAATATTAAACAGCCACGTTTGCCCTTTATCGTACTGGCTTACATGTACTATTGGCGGCACTCCGTATGGTATTAGTTCCAGATTAAACGTTTGTGTTGTCATTGCACATCCTTTCTAGCGCAGCAATACGCTGTTCTTGATCTTGGATCACTTTGACCATATCAGCTATCAATTCATCATATCTTAGCCCGATAAAATCATTATCTTTGTTTTCGCAGTACAGGCCCCAATCTTCCGGCATGGCCTGCCGAACATCCTGTGCAATAAATCCATGGTGGTATCTGTCCGATTTGGAAATTTCTTTAATGAATTTATATTTCACAGGTTTTAAGCCCATAATAAAAGACCTAGCTTTTTCGGTTACTAGGTCTTTGATATTGCGTTTTTTGCGCCTGTCTGAAACAAATTCCACGCCGCCGCCTGAATTATATACATCTTCAAAAAACATTATTGGGCCATTTACATTGCTTATTGTATTTGTGTAAGGAACATAAAAACCCTTGTCAAATTGCGGTTGCGCTTCAAATATGGCTTCATCGGTAAATGTACTTATACAATCCACCACCATATTTACAGAAATTAGGCTAGGATTGCTGCCAACATAAAGTGATGGTGTTCTAATAGCCCCCGAGGTAAGCCTTGTTTTTTCATCAGCGCTTGAATCATTAGGATCGCCAAAGTAAATACCCGGTAAATCACTATATCTTCCAACAGAATTAATCGTGAACACATTGTTGTTATTATTGAAGAATGCTAACATGCCATCGTTGAGATACGCATAATTGGCATTGTTCCCGGTCTGATAACAATGGAAATCGCCTTGAAGAGATAATGCACCGGTTAAATTTATCTTGCTTGCGTTAATTGTTACTGCTTCTGCACTCTGATTAATATTCGAAATCAAGGACCCTTTTTGCACGGTAGAATCTAAGCCGTCTACAGTAAATTCCAATTTTGCATTCGTATAATCTTCGTTAACGCTTGTTACTTCGATGTCATATATATATGTTTTACAATTTGGGAAGAACCTAAATCCAAACTTAGGCGAATATATAGGACTTATGCTCCTGTTTGAATACCCGGTAATAGGATCTGCTGAAATACTAAAGCTTTGTTCAGTGTTCGCCGGAATAAGTACCCCGCCAGTATTCCATCCACGTTCGTAATACGTATTATTCACATCGGTGTTTCTGTAATATATGTATACGAATTGCTGAATCGCAGGCGTAACATCCCTATCGGTCTGGTATTTAAAGCTTATATTTACTTTTGGATTGCCAATAAGGCTTGATTTAACCTGTGTTTGATAGCTTGCCGTATAGCTTGATATATCCGTGCCGTCAAGTACAAGCGCCGTTTTTTGCTGCCCGTCCACAGTTATAGTGGTATAGCTTACAGCTTTGGCGTTTATCTCCCACCGCGAAATATTTTTAAAGATATCAAAAGGCAAATAATTGTGTAACGGCTGCAGGTCAGTTTTGGCCTGCGCTGTCAGAGCATTAGCTGATATAGTATTCGCCTGAATATATGCGCCGTTGATATAAAGGTTTCCATTCTGTAGGAAGATACCCTGCGCTGTTCCGTTGTTGGTCAATTTATTGAATATCGCTGATTGGTTCAGAGTTGTATCATAAGCGTTTATCTGTGATGTGACCTCTGCCGAATCAATATAATTGTTCTTGATTGCCCAATCGTCCGCAGAATAACTTTGTCCCGAGGCTTTCGCCATCACACAATTATATATGCCACCGCTTGTACCTTTGCACCAAAGGTCTCCTACATCATACGGAGGAACAGGCTGTGTAATGAATATACGAGCCTTGCCATCAATTTCATCGAATACTGCCTGCGGTACATTCTGCTGTTTCCACGAATACGTATTATTAGAGAAATCATAATACCACGTAGTTCCGTTGGTTGTGTTATACCAAAGGTCGCCCACATGTTTGTCCTTATCATCTGATGTTGTCCAAGCTGTTGACGGGTCGGTGCTTTGATACCATGTCTCGGCCTTACCATCAATCAATCCAATCATTGCCTCTTTATCAGTGGCATAGGTTGTGTTGATAAATGATGTCAAAGCAGAATTGTCTGTGTATTTATTTAATTTTGTCCAATCCGAAGCCGAAAAACTCTGACCGGTTCCTTTGGCTGTTGTGCAGGTTAAGATATCCCCGCTTGCTCCTTCACACCACAGATCACCTACGGCATATGGCGGCGTGGGCTGTGTTGTGAATATCTGTGCTTTGCCGTCAATTTTGTCAAAAACAGCCTGCGGTATATTCTGCTGCTGCCATGAATAGGTGTTATTTGAATAATCATAATACCATGTAGTATCATCCGTGGTCCTATACCACAGATCCCCTACGTGTTTATCCTTTTCAGCTGTGGTGGTCCATGCCGTTGATGGGTCGCTGCTCTGGTACCATGTTTCCGCCTTGCCGTCTATCTGGCCGTTTATTGTTTGCATGTCAGGGCTGTATGTATTTGCTACCCAATCGGCTAATGTGCCGCCTGCTTCTTCTGCTGCTATCTCGCTTACAGTCTTGCCGCCTACCGTAACAGTTGATGCAAGCCTAAATTCTCCTGTTTCAAGATTCCAATAATTTGAGCTGTCAACATCGGAAATCGTACCAACTGTGAGCAGGTCGGCGTTAAGATGCCCTGTATCAATGAAATCAGCCACGAAATGGCCATTTATTGTCCATGCCGTTGTGAATGGGCCGTTATAGCCATTTGTTGAAAATCCAATGCCGTTTACATTCATCCTGATAACATTTACTGCAGTTAATACATCGTCAGTATCCATTATCAGTATTTCTTCCGGCTCTCCGTTGGAGTTTGTGCCAAATACAACGTGGCCGCCTAAACCGCCCTGTATAAGCTTCGTGGCCCTATCAACTGCTGCCCTGATTGATGAATTTGTTTCTTCAACAGTCGGTGCATCAATAGCCGCCTGAACAGCTTTGGCTAGTGAATAGGTTGTATCTCCAAGGCTTATGCTGTCGTATTTTTCTGTTAAAACATTGTAAACAGTTTTAATAACTTTGGTTTTTACATGAACTCCAAGTTTTTCGTAAATTACTGTAACAATATCGCACAGCCTTACACGCTGCAATGCAATTATATCCTTATATTCTTCTGTCTGGCCTAAATTCACAAATGAAACATCGATATTGTTTTTCGGTTTCCATACTGAACCATGCGAAGCAATATACTGTTCCGCTTTAGCGCGTAGTTGCTCCTGTGTTGGCTGTGTTTCGAAATCACTGCTAAAATCTATTGTTCTTAATATCTTATACGGGTAATCATCGGCATGTGTTGTATATACAACTTTTTCCGTCAAATAAACAATTGTGTTGCTTTCAGAATCCTGCCAGAATGGAACAATACCCGTATAAATGTTTGTTGAATCATCAGTATCTTTCAGATCAGTTAAATTCTTACCATATCTGATTGTAACAGCGTTATCATTTCCCCTGTGATCATACAGATAAACGCTGAAATTATCGAATTTATAATCATATCCCCCATATACATCAAGGATAGATCCCTGTTCGCCGCCTAGTAGGCTTCTTGCGCTTCTTGGTGCAGAAAGCGTAAAACCAACATTGCTTGAAACATTGGTGCCGAATGTAAATGGCGTGCTTACTGCCATATTCGGCGAAATTTGTAAAAAGGCATCTGCACAGGAAGTGGCAGTAAATGGCATAACAACAAATCCGTTAAGAAGGTAGCTTATATGTTCAGCATTAATTGTTACAATGCCATTTATTGGCCTTGAAATCTTGTAAATAATAAAAGCCTGATTATTGCCGCCTTCTTCTGTTTTGGCAAAAATGATACGCCCCAGTGCAATATCCTGATAATGGATTCCGCTAATCGGGTATGTCATTTCAAGTTCATACTGGCCGTTTCTTTCTTCCGTTGCAGTACAAGTTATTGCATCTGCAAGCCTTCCAAATCCGTTATGCAAAAATTGTTGTTCATTTCCTGCGTATAGTATCGGAATCATCTGCTGCCCCTTAATTTAGATAATAAAATAGCGTGGTGTTATAACCACACTTGTTATGCCCCCCGTAAATGTTACGCCGCTTTGGCCTGCCGGGATTTCAAACGAATCTGCATTAAACGATACATTTTCATTGCAATTTACGGCGCCTTTGTACGCATCCATTAGTTCGCAATCGATATCAACATATTCGCTTATCGATGAAATTGTAATGAGATATGCGCCAATGCCAACAGTACCTGCCGCGCTCCCATAGACACGAATATGGGGTTTTGCCCCAAAATCGGTTCTGTTCAGAATAATGCCGCCGCTTGTGCTGTATGTTATAGGCTTTTCGCCGGATTTCAAAAAACGCTGTGGCTTGCAGTTAAATACAATGTCAAATTCGCCCTGCCTGTTCATGTAGCCATGGCTTTTTACTTCCAATCCGCTTTTATATTGCGCCATCCTGAACGTTTCCGGTGAATAGGTATCTTCTAAGCGCTGATAGCCTGCGAAACTTCCCATATAGTTGGCGAAAGCCTGTACTTTATCCGGCATCCCTTCAATGATGTATGCCGGATAAGTTACAAGCAAATTATTAAAATTTCCTTCGTCAATAAGAAGTGTGCCATTGCGCCCCGCAACTTCATATTCTTTGCAGTTTCGCTCCGGTCTGTTATAGGTACCTTCGCCGCTTATGCGTATGCCAAAATCATGTGAACTTTTCCCTGCAAATGTTAAAAAGTGCATCATCCGAATGCGATCCCCCTGCGAATTACGTTGTTGGTTATCTTGTCTTCGATTATCTGCGCCAGTTCGTTCATGTTCTGGCCTTGTGCCCCATATACGTTAATGTTTACAGAATTGTTTTGTGTTGATGTGTTCCCGGTCATGCTGCCAAATGCCGGAACCATATTTCTGGCCATGCTATCCATTGCGTTTTCTATCTTAGGGATTCCATCTTCTATGCCCCGTGCAAGTTCCCGCATCATATCCGGCATAAATGTATGAAAATTTTTAAGCGGTCCAACATCCGGTTCTGAAAAATGAATAAAACTTGATATTGTTTCCGCAACTCCGCTAATAGCATCGGCAATGCCGCCTATTTTCTCTTTGATTCCGTTAATCAGGCTGTCAATAATATCTTTACCCCATCCTAGGGCCTTCTTCGGCAGCGAAGTAATAAAATCAACGGCATTTTGGAACCCATCAATGATTGATTTCTTAATATTTTCAACAGTTGTGCTTATCTTATCTTTCAGATTCGTAAATGCCCTAACCGCATTATCTTTTATATTTTCAACTTTGGTTTTTACGCCAGTTTGAATTTCGGTAAATTTAGTTGTAATGGCGGTCCATATGCCCTTTGCAGTTTCGGTTATTTTGGTCTTGAGATCCTGCCACGCTTTAGCAGTATTATCTTTAAATTCCTGCCATTTTTTAACGGCATTAACAACAGCTTTTCCAATTGCCAGTAAAATATCATGCCATAGTTTTTCAATGTCTTCTTTGAATTTGGCCCATGCTTCGCTTATAGCTTTTGCCGCGTTTTCTGCTGTGGCTTTGATTTCATCCCAGTGCTTTACACATAGCACAATAATAGCTATTACTGCCGCGATGGCCGCGACAATGGCAAGAATAGGCCCTGCCACAGCTGTTATAGCAGGTATTATAGTTCCGGTAATCGTGGTTCCAATAGCCGTAAATACAGGGCCTGCGGCTGTGATCGCTGCGGAGATGGATCCTACCGCAGAGATTATGGACCCGATACCAACTACTAATTTGCTAATAACAAGAAGTATTGGGCCAACTGCTGCAACTACGCCCGCTATTGTTACAAGTGTTTTCTTTGTTCCTTCGTCTAAACTGTTGAAGGTATCTACAATTTTCTGTACTTTCTCTATGATATCTCTTGCAAGCGGTATAAGCAGTTCACCAACAGAAATAGCAAGTTCCTGCGCAGCGCTCTTTAGTTTGGTTATATCGCCGTTCAGATTATCTTCCATGGTTTTAGCCATGGCTTCTGCAGCGCCGTTGTACTGCTCAATTACTTCCTGTCCAGATGCAAGCGCTTCGCTTAATGGAACAACGGAACCATCTGCCAGTTTAGCGAATGATTCGCTTGAATTATCAATGGCCTGTGTCAGTTTGTTGTAATCTTCTTCAGAAGCGTTAGCAATGGCAAGTAGTCCACTCATGGCACGGGCACCACCAAGCA
>JAEEGL016977757.1_pt1 | contig 10718 bp, 11 predicted proteins | sample 9134231 | NCBI WGS metagenome assembly JAEEGL01 (sample SAMN16246548, study PRJNA631951) | gut metagenome | biome: gut microbiome; feature: rumen; material: fiber-attached | host: Bos | place: Iran: Karaj | collected 2018-10 | reverse complement strand
GGAAGGCCAGGCGCTCCTCCAGCTCTTCGCTGCCGCCCATGGTGACCCAGGCCACCTCCGGCGCGAAGCCCTTCACCAGCTCGCCCTCTTTCTTCAGCAGGCTCTCGGGGATCAGCACCGGCATCGCCACGTTCTCGTGCCCGGTCTTCTTGAATTCCCCGTCCAGGATGCGCTGCATGTTCTCCCAGATCGCGTAGCCGTAGGGCCGCAGGATCGTAAAGCCCTTCACGGAGGCGTACTCCACCAGCTCCGCCTTGCGGCAGATGTCCGTATACCACTGGGCGAAGTCGACCTCCATATCGGTGATCTGCTCGACCTTCTTCTCTTTTGCCATGTTGTGTTCCTCGCTTTCCTTCAGGGCCCTTGCCCCGCTGGTTTTTCCTGTAAAAAATACACAGGAACATCATTCTATTCCCCATTTTGGTCCTTGTCAAGGGCTGAAAGCCCTGTAAATTCACGATTTTTCACTTGACCTGCCGACCAACAACCGCTATAATACGTTTTGATTGTGTACACGCAATCGGAGGTGAATGACATTAACAAGCAAAGATTTCTCCCGGAGCTGGGCAAGCTGCTGACCTTCATGGTCGAGCAGGACCGGCAGACCGCGCTTGCCATGTACAGCAGGCTGTTTGACGACGCGGAGGACGAACAGAAGCTGATGGATCTGTTGGTGTCGCCCACCCGTCAGGCCGTGGTGATCGCCCGGACTTATGACGCGAAGGCGCGCAAACAGCAGCTGGAATCCGGCTCGCCCGCCGCGGACGAGACTCCGGCCTTCGTGCTGGCCATCGACAAGATCTATCAGGAGGTCGCCCCGGAGCACGTGAACAGACCGGCGGAGGAGATCGAGCCCGCCGCGCTGATCAACCCGCTGATCAATCAGTTCTCTCTTTTCTCCGACGACGCCCACCCCATCGACGACTCGGAGTACGTCCCCTTCAAGATCGAGGCCGACGCCGTCTCCATCGAGGAGCCGGTGGAGGCGCTGCCCATAGAGCCCGAAACGGAGGAGGAAGCGCCTCTTCCGGAAGAGCCCGCCCCCGAAGCGGAGCCCGCGGCCCCGGAGCAGCCGGTCCAGGAGCTCCCCGCCGAGGAGGAGCGGGCCGTCCCGGCCGAGCCGGAAGCGGTCCCCGTGCCGCCCGTTGAGGTCGAGGCTGTTCCCGCCCAGGCCCCTGAGGCTGTTCCCGTCCAGGTGCCCGAGGCCGTTCCCGTCCAGGCGCCCGAGGCCGTTCCCGCGCCGGAGGAGCCCACCGTCTACGCGCCGGCTCCCGTGGAGCTGAGTTTCATCCCCGAGACCCGGCGGAAGCCCAGAGTGTTCCTGCTCATCCTGTACGTGCTCTTTGCCGTGCCGCTGACCGCCGTGTGCATCCTGCTGCTGCTGATCCCCACGGTGCTGGCGCTAACCCTGGCGGTCGGCGTGATCATCGGCGGCTCCTTCCTCTTTATGTCCGCCTTCAGCGGTTTCCCCAAGCTGGCTGATATCCTGATCGTCCTGGGGACGTCGGTGGTCGTGCTGGCCCTGGGTCTGCTGCTGCTGTGGCTGTTCGTCTGGTTCGTCGGCGGCGTCATCGGCGGGCTGATCCGCGGCGTGGTCAATCTGGGCCGCAAGTGGTGCTATAAGGAGGTGGCGGCATGAACAAGGGATGGAAGATCATCGGCGGCATCGTCCTGGTCCTGATCCTTCTGGGCGCCATCTGCATCGGCGTGGGCTTCATGACCGGCGGCGACGTGGTGGACATCTATTCCACCCTCAACATCCGCTACAATCTCTCCGGCTACTGGGAGCTGTGGTCCGAATGGGCCATGACTTCGCTCAACAACATCTGGGAGGGCGTGCGGCAGCTCTGGTGAGCGCCGCGGCGGAGAAGACATGGAAAAGGAATATGAGGCGCTCCGTTTGGAGAATCAGCTCTGCTTTCCCCTGTATGCCTGCGCCAGAGAGATCATCAAGCAGTACAAGCCCCACCTGGACGCGCTGGACCTGACCTATACGCAGTATATCGCCATGCTGGTGCTGTGGGAGAAAAAGGTCGTCACCGTCAAGGAGTTGGGGAACGAGCTGTTTCTGGACTCCGGCACGCTGACGCCTCTGCTGAAAAAGATGGAGGCCAAGGGCCTGCTGACCCGTCGGCGCTCCAGCGACGACGAGCGCAGCCTCATCGTCAGCCTCACCGAAGAGGGAGAGGCCCTGCGGGATCGGGCCAGGGAGATCCCGTATGAGATGATGCGCTGCGTCAAGCTGACGGTGGAGGAGGCCATGGAGCTTTACCGTCTTTTGAACAAGCTGCTCCGCTGACCCGAACTGAAAAACGGCTCCGTGAAGGTTCACGGAGCCGTTTTTCCTGCTTTCGCCCCGGAGATCGCGCATATTTCCCCCGCTTTTTCATAGAGTTTAGGGAAAAGGAGGGATCCTGCATGCGTATCCTGCGATTCGGCAGCGTCGGCCCCGCCGTCCAGCTGCTGCAGCTGGCGCTGAACCGGGCGGGCTTCGGGCCGCTGGAGACCGACGGCGTGTTCGGCCCCGCCACCCGCGGCGCGGTCACCCGTTTTCAGGCCATCAGCCGCCTGGCAGTGGACGGGGTGGTGGGGAACAACACCCACAAGGCGCTCCTGCCCTGGTACACGGGCTACGAGACGGTCCGGGTCCGTCAGGGGGACAGCCTCTGGTCCCTGGCCCGGCTCTACGGCAGCAGCGTCGAGGCCATCCGTCTGGCCAATCCCGGCGTGCAGCCGGAAAACCTGCGCGTGGGCTCGGCGCTGATCGTGCCCCTGCCCTTTGCGGTGGTGCCCACCGCCATCGACTGGTGCTCCGCCCTGGTAGGCTACTGCGTCCAGGGGCTGGCGGCCCGTTACCCCTTCCTGCGCTCCGGCACGGTGGGCAGGAGCGTCCTGGGCCGGCCCCTCTGGAGCCTGCGCCTGGGCCAGGGAGAAAACCGGGTGCTCTACAATGCCGGGCACCACGCCAACGAGTGGATCACCACCCCCATCCTCCTGCGCTTTGCCGAGGAGCTGGCGGCGGCCTTCGCCGCGGGAGGGGAACTGCTGGGAGTGCAGGCGGCGGAGCTGCTGGACTACGCCAGCCTCTGTCTGATCCCGGCGGTGAATCCGGACGGGATGGACCTGGTGACCGGGGAGCTGCGTTCCGGGGAGGCCTACCGGGCTGCCCGGGCCATCGGGGAAAGCTATCCCCGCTATCCCTTCCCCTCCGGCTGGAAGGCCAACATCCGGGGCGTGGACCTGAACCTGCAGTATCCGGCGGGCTGGGAGCAGGCCAGGGCGAACAAATACGCGCTGGGGATCACCTCTCCCGCGCCGGCGGACTTCGTGGGGACCGAGCCGCTGACCGCCCCGGAGGCAAAAGCCATGGCCGAGTTCACCGCCCGCTTCGACCCGGCGCTGACCCTGTCGTATCACAGTCAGGGCGAGGTGATCTACTGGAAGTACGGGGACCGGGAACCGGAGGGCTCCCGGCGCATCGGCGAGCTGTTCGCGGAGCTGTCCGGCTATGCCCTGGAGGAGACGCCCTTCGCCTCCGCCTTCGCCGGGTACAAGGACTGGTTCATCCAGGACTTCGACCGCCCGGGCTATACCGTCGAGGTGGGGCGGGGCGTGAACCCCCTGCCTCTGGCGGCCTTTGAGGAGATCTACGCGCGCAACCGGGGCATCCTGATCTACGGCGCCCTGGTGACCTGAACGATCCCCCTCCCTTGCCGGGGAGGGGGATCGTTTCACCCGGGTCCCGTGGGCGGATTCGGATTGCAATTTCCGGAAAGCTTGGTATAATTGAAGAAACGAAGTACAAAACGGAGGACATACGCCATGAAACGGATCCTGATGATCGGTACCGGCGGCACCATCGCCTCGGGCATGACGGAGGACGGGCTGGCCCCGGAGCTGACCCCGGAGCAGCTGCTGCACTACGTCCCGGGCATCTCTTCCCTGTGCCAGGTGGACTGCCTGTCCCTGTTCAGTCTGGACAGCACCAACATCGCCCCGCCCCACTGGATCGCCATCACCCGGGCGCTGCGTGCCCACTACCACGAGTACGACGGCTTCGTGATCAGCCATGGCACCGACACCCTGGCCTACACCGCCGCGGCCCTGTCCTACCTGGTCCAGGACGCGGACAAGCCCATCATCCTCACCGGCGCGCAAAAGCCCATCAGCTACGACTCCACCGACTCCAAGCTCAATCTGATGGACGCCTTCACCTGCGCCTGCTCCGGGGAGCTGTGCGGGGTGTGCATCGTCTTCAGCGGCCGCGTCATCCTGGGCACCCGGGCCCGCCAGACCTGCTCCAAGAGCTTTGCCGTCTTTTCCAGCATCACCTTCCCGGACCTGGGGACGCTGCTGGACCACCGCCTGCTCTGCTACATCCGGCCCGAGCACGGGCCGCATCCCGTCTTCTCCGATACGCTGGACGAGAAGGTGGGCCTCATCAAAATGATCCCCGGCACGGACCACGAGCTGCTGGAGTTCATGCTCCAGCGCAAGGACGCGCTGATCCTGGAGTGCTTCGGCGTGGGCGGCCTGCCCTCCTATGACGACGACCAGCTCTTCGAGGTGCTGCACCGCTATACCCAGCAGGGCAAGTATCTGGTGATGACCACCCAGGTGCAGAACGAGGGCTCGGACTTCTCCGTCTACAGCGTGGGGACCCGGCTCAAGGGCAACCCCCACATCCTGGAGGCCTACGACATGACCACCGAGGCCGTCCTGGCCAAGATCATGTGGATCCTGGGCCGGACCAGGGACCCGGAGGAGGTCAACCGCCTGTTCTACACGCCGGTGGCCCACGACATGCTGCGCAGGGACTGAGACATGAAAACTGTGATCGTGATCGGCGGGGGCGCCTCCGGCCTGGTGGCCGCGCTCACCGCCGCGGAGGACCCGGACAACCGGGTGCTGCTGCTGGAACGGCAGCAGCGCGTGGGCCGCAAGCTCCTGGCCACGGGCAACGGCCGCTGCAATCTGACCAATACCGGCGCCGCGCCGGAGCATTATCACGGGGAGGACCCGGCTTTCGTCCGCCCCGCCCTCTCCGCCTTCGGGCCCGGGGAGGCGCTGGACTATTTCCACAGCCTGGGTCTGCTGACAGCGGAGGAGTACGGCGGGCGGGTCTACCCCCTGTCCGACTCCGCCAACTCCGTGCTGGACGTGCTGCGCCTGGCCCTGGACCGGGCGGGCGTGGAGCAGCGCTGCGCCTGCCCCGCGCAGGCGCTCCGCCGGGGGAAGAAGGGCCTTCTGGTCGAGACCGAGGGGGAGACCCTGCAGGCCGACGCGGTGATCCTGGCCTGCGGCGGCGCCGCCGGGGCCAGGCTGGGCGGCGTGATGGACGGCTACCGCCTGGCCAGGGACCTGGGCCACCGGCGCACGGGGCTCTATCCCGCCCTGGTGCAGCTGGTCACGGAGCCGGAGTACCCCCGGGCCCTCAAGGGCGTACGGGCGGAGAGCGTCCTGCGGCTCTGCCGCGGGGAGCGGGTGCTTGCCCGGAGCCGGGGAGAGCTGCAGTTCACCGAGACCGGGGTCTCGGGCCCGGCGGTCTTTGATCTGTCCCGGGCCGCCGCCACCGGCGGCGAGGGGCTGACGCTGCGTATCGCCCTGCTGCCGCTGGACGCCGACGAGATCCTGCCGCTCCTGGGGGCGCGCAGGGCGCAATATCCGGAGCTGGCCGCCTCGGAGATCTTCACGGGCATGCTCCACAACCGCCTGGGACGGATGCTGGTGAAATACGCCGGCGTCAATGGGAACGCCCCCCTCCGGGAGCTGACGGACGAGAGCCTGCGGACGCTTTCCCGCGCCTGTGTGGACTTCCGCCTGCCGGTGAAGGGCACCGAGGGCTTCGACCACGCCCAGGTCACCGCCGGCGGCCTGCGCACGGAGGAATTCGACCCGGCCACCCTGGAGAGCCGCCTGGTCCCCGGACTCTTCGCCTGCGGAGAGCTGCTGGACGTGGACGGCGACTGCGGCGGCTACAATCTCCAGTGGGCCTGGGCCAGCGGACGGCTGGCGGGGAGGCTGGGAATATGATCCGGGTGAACGATCTGCGCCTGGGCGTCGGAGAGCCCTTGGAGGCCCTCCGGGAACGGGCGGCAAAAAAGCTCCGGATCGCTCCGGAGCGCATAGAGGAGATCAAGCTCCTGCGCCGCTCCCTGGACGCCCGGGACAAAAGCGATCTGCACTACGTGTGCAGCGCGGCGGTGGGCGTGCGCGGCGCGGAGGAGCTGCTGCTGCGCAAGGCCGGACGCCGGGATCTGAGCCTCTACCGGGAGCCGGTCTATGAGATCCCGCCCTGCGCCCTGCCCGAGCGCCCGGTGGTGGTGGGCTTCGGCCCGGCGGGCATGTTTGCGGCGCTGGTGCTGGCGAAGGCCGGGGCAAGCCCCCTGGTCATCGAGCGGGGGCAGGACGCCCTGCGCCGCAAGGCCGCGGTGGAGGCTTTTCGCGCCGGCGGGCGGCTGGATCCGGAGTCCAACGTCCAGTTCGGCGAGGGGGGCGCCGGCACCTTCTCCGACGGGAAGCTGAACACCGGCACCCACGACGGGCGCATCCACTGGGTCCTGGAGCAGTTCGCCGCCCACGGCGCGCCGGAGAGCATCCTTTGGGACGCCAAGCCCCATATCGGCACGGACATCCTCATCGGCGTGGTGCAGAGCATCCGCCGGGAGATCGTATCCCTGGGGGGCGAGGTCCGCTTCGGTGCCTGCCTCACGGGTCTGGAGCTGGAAGAGGGGACCCTGACCGGGATCCGGGTCCGCAGCGGCGGCGGGGAGGAGCGCATCCCCTGTACCCGGCTGATCCTGGCCATCGGCCACTCGGCCCGGGACAGCTTCGAGATGCTCAACGAGCTGGGGGTCCCCATGGAGCCCAAGGCCTTTTCCATGGGCGTGCGCATCGAGCACCGCCAGGCGGACGTGGACCGGACCCAGTACGGCAGGGCCCGGGGCGGGCTCCCCGCGGCGGACTACTCCCTGAACGTGCACTTCCCCGACGGGACGAGCGCCTACACCTTCTGCATGTGCCCGGGTGGGCAGGTGATCGCCGCGGCCTCGGAAGAGGGCGGCGTGGTCACCAACGGCATGAGCGAGTCCCGCCGGGACGGAGAAAACGCCAATGCCGCCCTGCTGGTGACCCTGCACCCGGAGGACTTCCCGGAGCGGGACGTCCTGTCCGGCATGCGCTGGCAGCGGCAGATCGAGCGGGCGGCCTTTGCTTACGGCGGCGGGGATTACCGGGCCCCGGCCCAGCGGGTGGAGGACTTCCTGGCCGGGCGGGAGAGCCGCGGCCCCGGCGCGGTGCTGCCCAGCTACCGGCCCGGGGTCCGCTGGGGGGATCTGCACGCGGTGCTGCCGCCGCGGATCACGACCGTCCTGGAGCGGACCATCCCCGCCCTGGGGCAGAAGCTCCCGGGCTTTGACGATCCGGACGGGGTGCTCACCGCCCCCGAGACCCGATCCTCCTCCCCGGTGCGCATCCTGCGGGACACGGACTGCCGCTCCGCGGTGAGCGGGCTCTACCCCTGCGGCGAGGGCGCCGGCTATGCCGGAGGCATCACCTCCGCCGCTGTGGACGGCATGCGCTGCGCCGAGGCGGTGCTGCGCAGCGTCCCCGTTGACGCCGGTGCGGCGCTGTGATACAATAAAATGACCGCGGAAACGGAAACTGCTTGAAAAGGAGAACGAATATGGATTTCAGAAATCTGACAGTCAAGGATTGCTTCGCCAATCCCAAGTGCGTGGAGATCATCAAGAAATACGCTCCCAATCTGACCAAGTACCCCGTGAAGCTCTTCAACAAGAAGTCCTGCGGCGAGATCTTCGACCTGGTCGTCAGCAAAAAGATCGTCCCCGAGGACGCCGCCCGCAGCATCGAGACGGAGATCAACAAGATCCTGTAAACAAACGGACGCGAGCAGCCCCGGCACCTGGCGTGCCGGGGCTGCTTTTTTGTTCGTTGTTTTCCAACCGGCAGTTGAAAAATCCCCGAACGATTTCATGTGGACTTTTTTCCCGTCCCCTTTTATACTGGCATCGAACCGGTTCAAAGAATATCGACAAGGAGAACGAATATGGATATCGGAGCAAAGATCAGAAATCTGCGGAAAGAGAAAAAGGTGACCCAGGAGGCGCTGGCGGAGTACCTGCACATCTCCTCCCAGGCGGTCAGCAAGTGGGAAACGGGCGCGTCCTGTCCCGACATCGACATGCTCCCCAAGCTGGCGATCTTCTTCGGGACCTCTCTGGACCATCTGCTGGACTTCGATCAGAGCCAGGTGGACGCGGCCATCGAGGAAATCATCAAAGAGAGCGGCAGGGGCGGCAAGGATCCCGCCCGCTCCGAGGCCTTTCTGCGCAGGGCCCTGGAGAAGTACCCCAACAACGACCTGCTGCTCACCTGCATCCTGGAGGACATGCAGGAGCAGAACGCCGACAGGTCCCGCAACGCCGAGATCATCCAGATCGGCGAGCGGGTGCTGGACTGCACCAAGGACGACGAGCTGAAGATCGACGTGCTGCGCATCCTGGCGGAGACCTATCACAACATGGGCGAGCAGGCCATGGCGGAGTTCTACCTGGAAAAGATCCCCGGGCTGAACTTCCTGTACTACGAGGTCGCGGCGGCGATCAAGCGCGGGAAGGAGCGCATGGAGAACATCGGGAACACCGAGAGCCTGTGTGTCGACAAGCTGATCTGCGCCCTGTGGATGCGCCGGGAAGAGGCCGGGAGCGACCCGGAGCGGGCGGCCATCGACCGCCAGGCCCGGGAGATGCTGGACTTCTTCAAGGGCTATCCCATGTACCGCAGGATCGCGGAGATCATGGAGGGCTACTGGAACGACGGCTCGATCATGAGCATCTATCAATGACGGGCAGAAAAAGAGGGCGGCAAAAGCCGCCCTCTTTTTCTGTATGTTTTGCGCTTTCGGGATATTTCAACGGACCCGGTCTCCCTATACCAGATAGCGCTTGACGAAGGGGATCTTTGACAGGACGAAATAGATGCCGCAGGAAACGGCAAGAACGATGATGGCCGAGAGCGGGATCGAAATGGCGCAGGGGAGGAGCAGGATGCTCCATCCGAGCTTCGGCGCGATCTGCAGGAGGAACATGTGGACGAGGTATACGCAGAACGAAGCGAGGGAGACGAACCGCGTCAGCCCCGAGTGCCGCGGCGCAATGCCGGAGAGCAGGGCAAAGAGGCCCATTGCCTGCAGCGCGACGCCGACGCTCATCCCTTCAAAGAAGCCCGTGTAGAGCTCGTCTCCGCTCAGAAGCAGCGTCCCGCCGAAGGTGAGGGCAAAGCCGACTGCGAAGGCCAAAGCGCCGAGCCGGCGCTTCAGGGGATATTTCATCAGATAGTGCCCCAGCAGGGCGTAGCCCATGGCTGCCCAAGTCATGTTCATCTGCCATTGCACCGGGATCCCGGACAGCAGAGAAAAGGGCCGAAAGTGGCGCAGCGTTGGGAAGAGGATCCCCGTCAGCGCCCAGAGCGCCAGCAAATAGCCCATCAGCTTTCGTCCCGCGTGCCCGGTCAGCACCCGCAGGACCGGAATAAAGGCATAGAGCAGCAGTACGATGTGCAGGTAATAGAGGTGGCTCTCGTGCCGGAAAAGCAGCAGTTCCTTGAGGGCTTTCCATAGGGCCTCGCTACTCAGCGTCCTCTGTACTGTCAGGTGAAAGAGCTTGTATGCGGCGGCCCAGAAAAATAGGGCAGCAAGGATACGCAGGTAGTTCCTGCGAAAAAACGTCCCAACGGAAAAGTCCCGTTCCGGGTCCAGCAGAAGCGCGCCGGTACACATGAGAAAAAGCGGTACGGCCATGCGCGTCACACTGCCCCAGAATACGGTGGCATAGTAATCGAAGCCCGCGCAGGAATAGCCCGGGGGACAGATGTGGATGACGATCACGGAGAAGATCGCCGCAGTTTTGATGAGATCAATGCCTGCCTTTCGCTGCATGCTTATGCTCTCGGCTCCGCTTCCTGCTTCCGCTCGTAGGTGCAGAAGCGGTAGGGGATGCCGTCCTCCTCCTGCCATTCGCCCTGCTCAACGCAGACCCAGGCGGGGTCCGCGTCCAGGTCGGGAAAGAAACGGTCCGACTCCGGCTTCAGATCGATTTTGGTCACATAGATCCGGTCCAGCCAGGGGAAGAACTGCTCGTATACGCTGGCACCGCCGATGACCAGGCAGCGGCTGCCGGCCGCGGCCTCCAGGGCCTCCCGGGTGCCGTGCACCACCTGGGCCCCCTCGATCTCCAGGTCCTGGCGGGTGACCACGATGTTGCGCCGCCCCTTCAGGGGCCTGCCGCCGGGGAAATCCTCCATGGTGCGTCGGCCCACCAGCACCGCGTCGCCGCCGGTGATCTCCCGGAAGTGCTTCCGGTCCGCCTTCAGCACCACGGGCTGGGTGCCCTTGAGGCCGATGCCCCAGTCCGCGTATATCGCCACGATCGCTTCCAAGGACATGGCGCGCCTCCTCAGACCGCCACCGGGATCTTCCCGGTGAACTCGTGGAACTCGTAGCCCTCCACCTGAAAGCTGTCCCGGGTGAAGGCGTAGAAATCCTTGACCTCCGGGTCGATGAGAAACTTCGGGGCGGGCCTGGGCTCTTTCCGGATCAGCTCTTCGATGACGGGCACGTGCCGGTCGTAGATGTGGGCGTCGGCGATCACGTGCACGAATTCGCCCGGCTCCCGCCCGGAGACCTGGGCCATCATCAT
>JAEEGL016558853.1_pt1 | contig 10718 bp, 7 predicted proteins | sample 9134231 | NCBI WGS metagenome assembly JAEEGL01 (sample SAMN16246548, study PRJNA631951) | gut metagenome | biome: gut microbiome; feature: rumen; material: fiber-attached | host: Bos | place: Iran: Karaj | collected 2018-10 | reverse complement strand
GTTTGCCATAAAAAAAGTCGCCTCCTTTTCGCACTTTATAATGATAAGTACGACAAGCGGTGACTGTACACTTTTCCGTGTGTGTCCTATTTTTTTATTCGCCGAGTCGGGACATACCCGCTCGGTCAGGACCTTAACACGTCGTTTCTTACATACATAAGACCTAGCTTGTACAGTGACTTGTCGTCAATTCAACATGACCTTCGCTCCACGGAACTACCTGCAAAACCTCTCGATCTGCAGCAACCTCACGCTTCATAGCTATCATGTCACAGCAAAATATAGTATACACAGGGTTTTTCGGAAATGCAAGCATTTTTTTGCGTTTTTTTCGGTTTTTTTCACGATCCGCTGCCGAACCCGCCCTGCACGCGGCATTTACAGGCCCCGTTTATGCCTCCGGGCCCGAAAAACAGCGGCAGACTCGCTGTAAGTCTGCCGCTGCTGTTGGTTATATTCGGGACGGATCGTCCCTAAGCTATTTCCTCTTCCTCTTAATCTTCCTTCTTAGCCTCAGGTGTCTCGGCATTGCCTGCTGCCGCAGTCTGAGCTGCCTTGTTGTTCTGATAGTACTTGTACGAACCAACACCGGTAGCTGTTGCAAGCAGTGCAGCTATCAACCACAGTAAATTAGGCTTGCCCTGTTCATCCTTGGCATTGACATTGCCTGCAAGAGGAACCTTATTTTCCTTGATGTCCTTACCGGGGTCAGATACCTTTATAACACCATCGCCGTCATCTGACTTAACCTCGATATTGCCTGTAAGAGGAGTGAGTGTATCTTCGATGTTGACTCCGTTACCGACTGCTCCAACGGGACCGCCAACGGTCGTACCCGTGAATCCGGTCGTACCGCCTGCTGCAGGGCCGCCTGTTGTGCCGGGACCGCCTGTAGTACCTGTTGTATCGTCGTCATCATCATCGCCGTCATCTGAAGGACCGTAGTCGCCTTCATCATCGGGTGTAAGACGATCGAGTGTCTCTTCAAGGTCATCTCCTGCATCCTTAAGCTTTTCATTGAGCTTCTTAAGATTAAGTTCAGCATTATCAAGCTTGCCCTGGGCTCTGTTTAAAAGTCCGTCAAGGATCTCTAAAGCATCACGAACGGGAAGGTTATATATGTCCTCAAGAGTGGGTGATTCCATAACAAGATCTTCTATTATAAGATTGCCGTTAACGAGATCACCGCTTACCTTAGCCTCGTCCTTGATAGCAAGACCTAAGAAATCAGCCCACTTATCTTTAGGTATCTCAAGGTCAGTAAGAGCAGCTCCTAAAGTCAGTCTCTGATCAGCGACTGTACCGTTTTTGATCTGGCCGATCGCTGTCTGAAGTGTTGCAACCTTTCCCTCTGCTGTCTCTACCGCAGTCTTCGCAGTTGTTACCTTATCCTGATAACCCTTGTACTGATCAAGCAGATCCTGGGCATCTTTTAAGAACTTATTGAAATCTTCATCATTCTTAACGTCGAGATAACCCGTTCCGCCGTTAAACTTATTGTTCTTATTCTGGATGACTTTGAGCATCTCAGCTGCGTTGGCATATGTAGTCTCAGAAAGAACCTGTCCTTCCTTGGTAGCATCTACAACAGCCTTAACATACTCGATGTAAGGAGCATACTTCTTATATCCCTCTGCGCCGTCTGTAACCTTAAAATCTGTATAATCTTCGTCGGCGGTAAATGACTGATTGCGATGTTCTACATCAACACGTGTCAAATCCGTTAATTTGGGATCCCATGTCACTTTTTTAACCGTCGCTACGGTAAGATTTCCTGTTACACCATCATTAGCAAGATCTATGCTGTTTTGAAGGGCAGCCAGTGCTACTTCGTAATCTGTATATTCAGTACTGTTCGAGATATTTACTGTAGGATTAGCATCCTTTGTATATGATACTTCACCCCATACATAGTACTCTTCTCTTCCTGCCTTTATCTCACACCACCCTGCATCCTTGTACCACTCAGCCTGTAAGGTACTTGAAGTGACAGTTAATCCGCTGTCCTTTAACCTTTTCAGGAATCTTGCCTTTGCTCCCTCATCTTCTCCTTTTTCATATTCCTTTATTTCTTCCTTATCTATTGAGATCTTAAACAAAGGAACATAGCTTCCTGTAAGCTTATAGAATGTATCACCGGATTCAGCATCCTTAACCTCGGCAAACTTAAGGCTTACTTTCTGACCTTCAGTCAATTGCTTCTCAAGAGAAGTCTGAAGACTAGCTATAAGCACATCCTTCTCTTCTTTGGATAATACATTCGAGGGTCTCTCTTTGGTATACTCCGTTCCCGGAGTTGTAGCCTCTCTGGTATAAGTTGTAACTACATAATCACCCTTAACTTCCTTAACCAGTTCATTCTTATCATTAAGGTAATATGAAACTGACTTGGTATTCTCAAGGATTTCAGTAGATTCAATTGAATCACCACCGACTGTAAGCGAGTTAAAATCTGTAGGAGCATCTACTTCAGTAATTATGTCTTTTGTTGTACCCTCACCGTTCAGAGTATAATAAACTGTCTTACCGTTTTCATCTACTCTGCTTGCGAAGAGATCATTATTGGCAAGTTCCTTTTGAAGGATATACTTCTTATTGCCATTCTCATCAGTATATGTATATACCGTATAGTCCGCATGATTAGCATCCGTAAAAGCAGGATATTTCTCTTTGTTATCAGCAAGATATTTCTTCAGATACTCTGCGGCATCAATCTCTTCCTGGGTCTTCTCATATATGATGATACCAGATCCGCAACTCTTTCCATCCTCGTTAATCTTTGACTTGTCTTCTCTGTCATAGTTATAATATTTTGTCTTAGTCTCATCACCTACTTTATAGGTTACCTTGAAGTAATGGAATGCACCGTTATCACCACTTATAGTCTTGTTTCCCTTATTGAAATCCTCGATTCCTGTGACCTCTGCTCCTCCTTCGATCATTCCGGGATAATTCCATAGTATTGCTTTGAACAGATCACGCTGAGAATCCCAGTATTGCGTATTCTTATTCTCATCAGCCTTATCAAGTTTTTCAATTATTGCAAAAGCCGCTGCGTTCTGATCCTTAATGTTTTGAAGGGCAGTGTTAACCTGTGTCTCAAGAGTCGCAACCTTTGCCTTAGTCAGTTCAAGTTGTGCCTTAGCCTGAGCTGCATCGGATGCAGAATTGCCTAATGCAACGCTATATCTGTTCTCTGCTGCAAGAAGTTCACTCTTTGCAGATGCATACTGTGAAGAATATGACTCAAATGCCTGCTTCTTAAGAGCAAGATCTTTAGTTGTATCAGTAACAAGCTTCTGAATGCCTGCATATGCCTTATTAGCATCCTCTTCAGAAGAAGCATTGTTGATATCATAGATAAACTGGTCAGCTTTCTGTAAAGCCTCAGCAACTTCCTCATCGGCTGCATCCGCTACTTCAACTGCCGCATAAGCGTTGTCAACAACATCCAAAGCTGCTTCATTGGAATCAACAACGGCATTCTCAACCTTTATGAGTTCATCCTTTGTATCTTCAACAAAACCGTCAGCTGCTTCAAGAGTAGTGTCATCAGCAAGAGTCTGTGCTGCTTCCTTTACTGCCTGCTCATTTGAAGGAGGAATGGCTGTTGATATAGCCTTGGCCTCACCGGCATTAAAGTCTGCAAGAATAGTGTCAGCTGCATCATCGCATGCCTTGCTTGCAGCTGTATCATCTGTCTTAACTGCAGGATCATTTACTCCTATAGCAGCAGAAGCATCTTTAGCGTCTCCCTGAGCTGCATCTGCCACACCGTCCACAACATCCTTAAGTTCAACGGAACCTGTTGTAGGTGTACCTCCGTCTGCAGGATCGTCTGCTGCCAGAACCATCATGGGCTGTGCTGTAGCCATGACTGCTGCCAATCCGATCGTTATGGCCTTGATCACTGTTTTGTTACCAAGATTCTGTCTTCTCATCTTCTTTTCTCCTCTACACTAAAAACTGTTTCCGTTTCCCAATTCCCAATAGTTATTTCGGTATAAGCTTTTACCCTCTGTCCTCTGTAAAACAAAAAGCCGCACCACAATACAAGTGGCAGGGCTCAAATGGATCGGGCGTTCCCTTCATATACCGATTATTTACGAGTATGTGCATATGTTACCATAGTACCAGTTAAAAATCAATACTTTTTTTGCAAAAAGTTTATACTTATTTTATAATTAACCAAAAAACAGCTCAAAACCCCGTGTTTTGAGCTGTTTTGTATTATTCTTCTATCGATTTTTTGTAAATCTGGATTCTTGCAATCCGCAATTCGTATAATCTGTTACTTTATAAACAGATTTATCGAATCATCGATCTGAGGAACCGTGATATTCTCAACCTTCCACTTGACCACTTCTATCATTGTACCGGTCTCATCAGGCTCGTGAGCCAAGACCTTTACATATAGTTCCTGTGTATCATTGATAGGGAATGTCATCTCCGGTATATCCTGAGGGATCGCCCCCGTGCTCGCATAATCTGCCAGATACTGTTCATCGAGAGCCTTCAGTTTTTGCTCTGCAGTATTGCAGGCCTCATAGTACATAGTCGTTCTGTTAAGATTGCTCTCAGTCAGTCTCTTGTCGGTAAGGGCAGATGATAATGACAATACCGCAAAAGACACAAGGCTTAATACTATGAATATCAGGAGGAGTGATGATGTACCTATGTTGAGGTTGCCGCCTACACGTCTCTTCATTGGCTCACCTCCCCTGTGAAATATCTGTACACACTGAGCGAATAGGTCGTATCAGGCGAGTCAGCCGATGTGACCGTGATATCAAGTGTACCGTCCTTAAGAGATAAGCCGGCGCTGTAAGGAGCAGCCGCGCCCTCTGAAGTGACCTTATTGTCAGAACCGAAGTTAAGACTGTAATCTCCGTCCCTGCATTCTCCGTTCTCACCCGTCATCTCGGGTACAAGGCTTAATATCTGTCCCGCCCTGTAGCACTCTGCTATATTCGAAGCAATGATGTGTTCGTTGCTTAAGGCATCACATTCCTTGTTGATATTGTGGGCCTTAACGAACAGCTGGATGCATACAGCCGATGCTATCGCGAAGAACAATAATGAAATTGTAAGTTCCATCAGGAATAATCCTGCTCTTGATCTCTGCATTTTCTCTCCGTCAGCCCTTATGTTGCCGATCTTAAATATACCGAAGTCGTCACTGACCTTCCGTTCTCATCACGGATATCCACGCTCACCAGTCCGTCCGAATTAAGTCTTACGGTAAAATCCTCAACCGGAAGGATGTTCTCACCGGCATCGGGGCTTAATGTCACATCCGCTGCGGTAAACAGTTCCTTAAGATAACCGTCGTACATATATATATAGTTGCAATAGGTCTCTTCCCCGTATGTCTCGAAGAGTACCAGTGCATCTCCGTCACCGAAATCCCTTATCCTCACGTAGCCTGATTCGTCATGCTGATGAAGCTTCTCAGTTATGAACGCTGAAGCCGTTGATATATTGTAGTGCTTGTCCATACTGTCTATGGTACGCTGATAAATGCTGGCACCGAAGGCGATAAGCAACGAAGCCGATACGGCGAACACCGCAAAGAGTGTCAGCACGAATAGCATATCAACGGTATGCTTGTTGTCATTTCTCCTGGTCATCCGCTGATCCTCCGCCTGCTATGCCTTTAAATGTTGAGCCGTTAAGTCTGACTACACGGTAACCGGGATATATGTTGCCGCCTATGGGTGTGTAATCGACAAAGAAAGTCTCGTCATCATACATAAGCCCGTAGTGCTCCTTGATATAATCAAGAGACGGCGGATAATATCCGTTCTCCGCATAGCACTGTACTATATCTCTCTGCATCGCACGGTTAAGTGCATCCTCCTGTCTCTCAAGTGTATTGCCTGCCGTGAACCTGATGGCATACATGAACACTATGAGTATCAGTGCAAAGAGAATGATATTAAAATGAGTGCTGTTCAGTTTTTTCTTATTATGAATGGTAAATGTACTCATCTGTATCCTGACCCGGGACTAGTCCCGATGTATCATCATCCTATGCTTGACATTACTCCAAGCAGAGGAAGTATCACTGACAGAAGTATAAGTCCTACTATGAGAGATAATACTATGACCAGAGTAGGCTCTATGATCGAAATGAAATTCTGAAGTCTCTTATCGGTATCCTCTTCATAGAGATGTCCAATCTTCCTGAGTATCTCATCAACATCACCGGTCTTGACGCCGATGGCTATCATTCTTGAATAGAGGTTACCGAAAAGCCCCGCTTTCATGAGTCCTTCTGCAAAACTGTCGCCGTCTTCCTGGATGGCTCTCTCACATTCTGCGATCTGTGCCTCAACCTCATCATGTTCAACCAGTTCCTTGACCATGTTAAGAGCCTGATATATACCCATGCCGCTTGACAGTGTCAGCGCCATTCCGCTTGCAAAACGTCCGTAAGCTATATTGCGGAAGAAACTCTTGGTGGGTCCGAAGCTGTTCTTCATATTACGCGCCAGAGCCTTACCCGGATTGGTCCTGCTTATGAATATAACAAATGCGAGCAGAGCTACCAGTATGATGACGAGCACGATCGAATATGTCTGAAGCGACTGGCCTATATGTAAGAGGCTTGCGCTTATTCCTGACATCTCGGTACCCAGCTGTATGAACACCTGATTGAACAGAGGCAGGACCTTGGTGATGAGTACCACGATAATGAATACCATCATGCAGACCATGATAAGAGGATAGGTTATGGCGCTCCTGATATTATCTGCGACCACATCCTCGTGATTATAGTAGTCCGCCAGAGACTGCATAACTTCATCCAGTCGTCCCGTCTCCTCACCGATGGCCACCATATTCTCCACATACTCGGGGAAGAGCTCACTCGACTTAAGCGAACTTGTAAAGCTGTCACCTGATAAGGTGAAGCTTATGATCTTACGGAGTACCTCCCTTGTTGCATTGTCCTTGGCGTCATTAAGCATCAGATCAAGGCCGTCCTTGGGTGTGATACCTGACTTAAGTATCATCGCCATCTGTTCACAGAACGCCGCTATCTCGCTGTTGCTCAGTGTAATCTGCTTGCTCATACATTCTCCTTAATATTGATAAACTTTAGAATAGTTATTACCGTCTCCGATAAATGACTTAAGGAATTTGTCTCCCTGGCTGGCTGCCAGTGTGGGATCCATAAGTTCCCAGTCCGTTCCGTTAAACTCAACTATGCCGTTGACCCAGCCTATATCTTCTATATAAGTAGATATCCATGCATGATATGCATCACCGGCATATCCGATCTCAAGACGTGTGGGTATCTGCTGGGAACGAAGCATCGATGCCATTACCGCGGCATAATCAAAACATATCCCCTTACCTGTAGCTATCGTCTCGTCAGGATCGGGAAGATAACCCGATGTCACGTTGTTAGCCAGATCAGTATCATATACGACATTGTCGATGAGGTAATTGTATACGTTGGATACGACCGTCAGATCATCATCAGCCGTAAAAGCAAGTTCCTCACCCAGCTTCACAACATTGGAATCCGCATTAAAGTCCACATACTGATTGGGATACAGATATGGTGAATACTCATTGGATATGTCAGCAGTGATATTGACCGCACAGACCTGCGCGTACTTGGTATCACCGATATTCTCAAACACTCCCACCTGGTATGAACCTGCGCCCTGTGTAAAAGGAATGGTCTCTAATCCTCCGTGAACATCGAAGGTGTAGGTAAGACCCTCAGGACCCGTTACCTGAAGCTTGGGCTTGGCATTATCACCGGTATAATCGATCATGAAATATCCTTCAGAAGCGTTGGATATATCAAGAGTCACCTTGGCATCCGAATAAGCAGTCACACCTTCCGCAGAAGGAGTGAGCACATGAGGAGTATTGTCCCTTGAACCCTTGACAGGCGCAGCTTCTTCGGTACTCTTTTCAGGAGCTGCCTCCGGCTTGTCCGCGGACGTATCAGCATCCGCATTAGATGAAGTATCCGCCGGAGCACTCGCCACCGTATTGGTAGTAGGTGCGGGCGCAGTTGCCCCACAGGCGCAAAGTGACACAGATGTCATAATACATGTTCCCAAACATACAGGGATTATTAAATTATTGATTCCATGACGGTGTAAGTGTCTCATCGGTTTCACAAATACTATTATAGTTGTGACAGACGATTATTGCAATATCATTGAAACAGAGGTCCGTAAACCTACGGACCTCTCTTGGTTGTTATTATATATAATTAGGATCAATCCTCTGCATTCTCGGCTGCTTCTACTACTTCTGCCGCTTCTGCAGTCTCAACAACAACTTCCTCTTCTTCATCCTCCGGGATGTCGAAGTAATCAGAAAGCTTATAGTCGGTATTGATATGTACATCTCTGTATCTTCTCATACCTGTACCTGCAGGTATAAGCTTACCGATGATGACGTTCTCCTTAAGACCGATAAGAGGATCTACCTTACCCTTGATCGCTGCCTCAGTAAGAACCTTGGTGGTCTCCTGGAATGATGCAGCTGATAAGAATGAGTTGGTAGCAAGTGCTGCCTTGGTGATACCAAGCATTATCTGAACGCCTACCGGAGGCTCCTTGCCCTCGGCTGTGAGTCTCTCGCACTCATCCTCGTAGTCAAGAACATCCATGAGATTGCCGGGCAGTACTCCCGAATCTCCGCTCTCTTCTACTCTGATCTTCTTAAGCATCTGACGAACGATGACTTCGATATGCTTATCGGCGATATCAACACCCTGTAAGCGGTAAACTCTCTGTACCTCACGCAGCATGTAATCCTGAACCGCACGGATACCCTTGATCTTAAGTAAGTCATGAGGATTAACGGAACCCTCTGTAAGTTCGTCACCGGCTTCTAAGATGGCACCGTCAAGTACCTTGATACGTGATCCGTAAGGGATCAGGTATGCCTTAGACTCGCCTGACTCTTCGTCGGTGATAACGATCTCCCTCTTCTTCTTGGAATCTCTGATCTCAACCTTGCCGCCGAACTCTGCGATGATCGCAAGTCCCTTAGGCTTTCTGGCCTCGAACAGTTCCTCGACTCTGGGAAGACCCTGAGTGATATTGTCTCCTGCCACACCACCGGTATGGAAGGTTCTCATCGTAAGCTGTGTACCGGGCTCACCGATAGACTGTGCTGCTATGATACCTACAGCCTCACCTACCTGAACCGCTTCACCTGTTGCCATGTTGGCACCGTAGCACTTAGAGCATATGCCGTTATGGCAATGACATGTAAGTATGGTACGTATCTTAACCGAATCGATCTCGTTGTCTATGATAGCCTTAGCCCTTGAAGGTGTGATCATGTGGTTGGCACCTACGATCAGCTTGCCCTTCTTATCAAGGACATCCTCACATGCATATCTGCCTGTAATTCTGTCTTCAAGACTCTCGATGGTCTCCTTGCCATCCATGAACGCCTTAACGTTCATGCCGTAGATCTCATCTCTGCCTTCGCAGCAATCCATCTCTCTGATGATGAGTTCCTGTGATACATCGACCATTCGTCTTGTAAGGTAACCTGAGTCGGCAGTACGAAGAGCCGTATCTGACAGACCCTTTCTGGCTCCGTGTGCTGAGAGGAAGTATTCAAGTACGTCCAGACCCTCACGGAAGTTAGACTTGATGGGAAGCTCGATCGTACGACCTGTTGTATCAGCCATAAGTCCACGCATACCTGCAAGCTGCTTGATCTGCTGGTTAGAACCACGGGCTCCGGAATCTGCCATCATGAAGATGTTATTGTATTTATCAAGACCGTCGAGCAGATCCTTGGTGATCTTGCCGTCGATCTCATTCCATGTATCAATGACTGCTCTGTATCTCTCTTCTTCGGTGATAAGACCACGTCTGAAGTTCTGAGCTATCTTGTCAACTGTCTGCTGAGCCTCATCAAGGAGTGCCGGCTTGGTCGGAGGCACTGTCATATCAGAGATAGAAACCGTCATGGCTGCCTTGGTCGAATACTTATAACCTGTAGCCTTGATATCATCCAGCACCTCAGCTGTCACTGAAGCACCGTGGATATTGATGACACGCTCAAGTATCTGCTTAAGTCCCTTCTTACCGACATGGAAGTCGACCTCAAGTTTTAACTGATCGGCCTTGGTCTTCCTGTCAACAAATCCGAGATCCTGAGGAAGTATCTCGTTAAAGAGGAATCTTCCTAAGGTTGACTCAACAGTATCCGTATATTCCTTACCGTCTATTTCCTTGGTCACCCTTACCTTGATGCGTGAGTGAAGTGTACATGCACCGTTCTCATAAGCAAGGATGGCTTCATTTAAGTTCTTGAAGAACTTTCCTTCGCCAAGAGCACCCTCTCTCTCCTGAGTGAGGTAGTAGATACCGAGGACCATATCCTGTGAAGGAACGGCCACGGGGCCACCGTCTGAAGGCTTAAGGAGGTTGTTGGGCGAGAGAAGCAGGAATCTGCACTCAGCCTGTGCCTCCACTGACAGAGGAAGATGTACAGCCATCTGGTCTCCGTCGAAGTCGGCGTTAAATGCCGTACATACAAGGGGATGAAGCTTAATAGCCTTACCCTCTACAAGGATGGGCTCAAACGCCTGGATACCAAGTCTGTGAAGTGTAGGAGCACGGTTGAGCATAACCGGATGCTCTGCTATAACTTCCTCAAGTACATCCCACACGCTCGTGTCGAGTCTCTCCACAAGCTTCTTGGCATTCTTGATATTCTGT
>JAEEGL015144880.1_pt1 | contig 10718 bp, 9 predicted proteins | sample 9134231 | NCBI WGS metagenome assembly JAEEGL01 (sample SAMN16246548, study PRJNA631951) | gut metagenome | biome: gut microbiome; feature: rumen; material: fiber-attached | host: Bos | place: Iran: Karaj | collected 2018-10 | reverse complement strand
ATTGGATTTGGGGTTAAGTTCCTACCAATTGGATAATCCTGCCCGCGGATTCAGTATGTTGCAAAATGGTCCGCTAGATATGCGATTTGATTTGGATGGCCCCTTGAAAGCGGCAGACATTGTCAATACGTGGCCGCTGCATGAAATTACCCGGATTTTGCAAGATTACGGGGAAGAACACCACGCCGAAAAAATCGCACGAGCTATTTTGGAAGCACGCAAACAGGCACCGATCCAAACCACCCAGCAATTGGCCCAAATTGTGGAAGGAGTTGTACCCCGTTACGGCAAAAAACATCCGGCTACGCAAACTTTTCAGGCATTACGGATTGCGTGTAACGGCGAGTTGGACAGTGTGGAAAAGATTTTACACTTGTTAGACCGGCTGATTCATCCCGGCGGACGGGTGGCGGTGCTGACATTTCACTCGTTAGAAGACCGTTTAGTTAAAAATAGTTTTAAACAGTTAGTCCAAAGCGGATCTTGGCGGTTGGTTAATAAACATGCGTTGTCTCCCAGTTATGACGAAGTCCGTCAAAACCGACGCGCCCGCAGTGCTAAATTGCGTGTGATAGAGAGGGTTTTGTAATGTCTACCTTCAAAGTAATGTGTTTGATTGCATTGGTGGCATTCTTTGTGTTATGGGTACGCACGGAGGTAAATCGTTCCGGGCGGACGATTAGCCAGTTGCAAAATGAAGTCGGCATTAAAAAAGCACGTAACCAATACTTGAAACTGGAAATTTTACGTTTATCCGGGCCGGAAATCATTGTGCCGCAGGCGCGGGAAAAATTTGGTTTGGAACCCATTGAACCTCAACGGGTTGTGGTGGTGGAGGAGTAAAATGTTACTGCGTAAACGGGCTCCTATAGCACAAGGATTTAATCTCAAAAGACGGATGAGCGTGTTGGGGTTTTTAGCATTATTGGCTCCCGTGATTATTTTTGCGCGCCTGTTTTATATGCAAACTTTCTTGCACGAGGAGTTTTCTTCCCGTGCGGAACGCGCTATTTATAATTATTTAGCCGAAGATCGTTTGCGCGGTACGATTTGGGATTGTAATGGTCGGCCGTTAGCACAGTCCGTGCGGACGCATTCGTGCGGTATTAGTAAAAAATACGTGCAAGACAAAAACAAAACAGTAGAGTTTTTGTCCCAGACGTTAGGAATTCCAAAAAAACAAATTTTAGATAAATGGAAACGGGCTGGCAATTTCTTTTTTGTGGCTAAAAAAATTAAACCGGACACTTATATCCAATTGGCCAAAATATTACGTACACCGTTGGGGCAGGGAATAGAACTGACCCCGGAATATGAACGAATCCATCCGTACGGTTCCAGTGCGTTGGACTTGGTGGGAGCGGCTAATTCAAAAAATTGGGGATTGTCCGGCATTGAGCAAATGTATAACGGACAACTGAGTCAGGATATCAGTCGTAAACGAGCCAAACACGCGCGTCGCGGGGAGGTGATTTATGACCGTTCCCTCAAAGAAGAGGTGACTGTCGGGGATGTGTATTTGACAATAGATGAAGTCGCCCAATATTATACCGAAAAAGCCCTACGGCAAGCGGCCGAAGAAGTGGGGGCGGAACACGGAATCGCGCTGGTACAGGACCCCAAGAGCGGACAGATTTTGGCGGCGGCTTCATATCCGGTGGTGGATGGGCAGTCACTAGCCTTTCAGTTTACCTACGAGCCGGGATCCACTTTTAAAACGATTGCTGTGGCTTCGGCTTTGGATGCAGGTAGTGTACACGTAGCCGATAGCATAGATATGGAAGGACGCCGTTGGGAAGTGGCCAAGGGATTTGTTGTGCGCGATAATCAACACAAAAAGGATTTTTTGTCCATTCCGGAAATTATGCAGCTTTCTTCTAACATTGGGGCAGGAAAAATTGCCCTTGACCTGGGGGCTAAAAACCTGTTTTACTATATCAAGGCCTTTGGATTCGGATCTAAGACCGATATCAATTTTAACGGAGAATCCAAGGGCAGTATCGCCCCGTATCACACGTGGAGAAAGGTGGATTTGGTGACGAAAGGCTATGGGTACGGCGTTGCCGTAACGCCCGTACAGCTGATTAGTGCGTATTCGGCCATTGCTAACGGAGGAATACTGATGCAACCGCACTTGGTGGACCGCATTGAATATGCCAACGGCCAAGTAGAAAAATTGGCCAAACCCATTAAAATCCGGCGGGTTTTGAAAGAAGAAACGACGGCAGTGATGAAAAAAGTTTTGCAAAGCGTGGTCGAAGCCGGCTCGGGAAAGCGTGCGCGGATTACCGGCTATCAGGTAGCCGGGAAGACCGGGACAGCGGAAAAATTGGGAAAAGAAGGAGGATACGGTAAACGTAGCCACGTTGTTTCCTTTGCCGGATTTGTGCCTGTCTCGGATCCACAATTTACAATTTTGGTTATTTTAGATAATCCGTCTAAATATTCATTTGGCGGAACGGCGGCGGCTCCGGTATTTAAAGACATTGCGGAGCCATTACTGGCACATAAGGGGGTTAAGCCGGACCAATTGGATTTTGAGTAAACGCAGAGAGGAGAGAAATTTATGCAGTTACAGGTAACACTTCGTGAATTAGCCCAAATTATGCAGGCAAAATTAATTTCCCAAACGCCCGATGAGGTTGTCGAAGCATTGGTGACCGATAGCCGACAAGTAGTTGCTGGCAGTGCTTTTATTGCTTTAAAAGGTCAACAATACGATGCTCGGTGCTTTATTCCCGAGGTCTTGCAAAAAGGGGCACGCGTTATTGTGGCGCAAGAAGAAGGCGGAACATTTCCGCAAGTGCCGGGAGTTTCGTGGTTACTTGTTCAAGATCCTTTGCGGGCTTTGCAGGAGTTGGCCCGCTTTCACCGGTTACGTTACCCCTTAAAAGTGGCCGCTATTACCGGTTCTAATGGTAAAAGTACCACCAAACAAATGCTTTGTGCCATTTGTGAAACTGTCGGAGAAACGATTGCTAATACCGGTAACCTCAATAACCAATTCGGGGTGCCTTTGTCGCTATTGGAAATTTTACCCCGGCACCGTTTTGGCGTATTTGAATTAGGAGCTTCGCACCCCGGCGATATTGAAGAAACGGCCCGATTGGCAGTTCCCGACGTAGCGGTGATTACCAACGTATCTGCCGCTCACTTGGAATTTTTTCATGATTTAGAAACGGTGTATAAGACTAAGACGGAAATTGCCCGCTGTTTGCATGAAGGCGGAACGTTAGTGTATAACGCCGAGGATGCTTATCTTTCCCGTTTGCATACGGAATTTCCCGGGAAGAAAATTTCATTTGGTTTTTCAGATCGGGCAGATGTCCGGATGCGGGAAGATGGGCTGTTTGCATTTACTTACCAAGGGCAAACGTGTCAAACTCAGATTCGTTTGGAGCGTCACGATAAACTTAATGCCGCCGCAGCTGCTTCTGCGGCCCTGGCTTTGGGGTTATCCCTCTCGGCCATCGCGGAGGGGATTACTCATTTCACGCCCATGCCTATGCGTTTAGAACGTATCACTAAGAAAGGTGTACATTTTTTGTTGGACTGTTACAATGCCAATCCGGCCAGTATGAAAAACGCACTGGAAATTTTAGGTCGTGAAAAAGTCACCCCACGCGTAGCCGTGGTGGGGGATATGAAAGAATTGGGAGAAAACTCTCCGGAATATCACCGGCAGGTAGCCCACCAAATTTTGGCTAACAAAGTAGAAACGGCTTTCCTAGCCGGACCGAATATGCAGCAAGCCTATGAAGTCTTGAGGGTTATCCCTGGTATGCGGGTCTATTACGCTTTGGAACCGGCGGGTTGGTTCGCTCAGTTGCGCCAAACGTTGGCCCAGGGCGGGAGTTGTTTGGTCAAGGCATCGCGTTCTATGCACTTTGAACGTGTTTTCGACGAATTTTAATAAGGAGAATTCCCATGTTGTATTATTTATCCCTACTTAAAACAGATGTTAGTTTTTTAAATATCTTTGGTTATATTACCTTTCGTACAGGAGCGGCTATTTTTACCGCTTTTTTCCTCACGTTGCTGATGGGGCCGCGTGTGGTAGCCAAGTTGCGTTCGTACAAAGTGCAACAAATTGAGCGTGAATACGGTCCGGCTTCCCACTTGTCCAAAAGTGGTACGCCGACGATGGGCGGAATATTGATTTTTATCAGTTTGCTCGTCAGTGTACTGTTGTGGGCCCAGTTATCCAGTGGGTATGTTTGGTTGTTGATGTTTACAACGGTGATGTTGGGCTTTGCCGGTGTATTGGATGACTATACGAAATTAGTTAAAAAAAATCCCGAGGGAATGAAATCTTCCGTTAAATTAATCATCCAATTAGTTACGGCATTTATTGTGGTAGCCTATTTGGCGATTAATCCGCCTAATCCGGAATATGCCACGTCTGTGACAGTTCCGTACATCAGTAAAATGTTTATTAATTTATCGGTTTTTTATTTTGCATTTTCTATGTTGGTGATTGTAGGTTCGTCTAATGCAACGAACTTGACCGATGGGCTGGATGGTTTAGCCAGCGGGTGTATGGTATTTGCAGCGACCACGTACGGTATTTTTGCTTATGTGGCGGGGAACATCCAGTTCGCGGATTATTTAAAAATAGTTTATGTTCCGGGTGCAGGGGAAATTTGCGTATTTATGGGCGCACTTATCGGGGCCTGTTTGGGTTTCTTGTGGTTCAATGCTTATCCGGCCCAAGTATTTATGGGGGATACCAGTTCGCTGTTTTTGGGCGGGGTTATCGGGACGGCGGCTTTGTGCGTTAAACAGGAATTGCTATTGCCTATCGCCGGCGGTATTTTTGTGATGGAAACCGTTTCGGTCATGTTGCAGATGGGATATTTTAAACTGACTCATGGGAAACGATTATTTAAAATGGCGCCGATTCACCATCATTTTGAATTATGCGGAGTGCCGGAGCCGAAAGTAATTGTGCGGTTTTGGGTTGTGGGGATGATGCTGATGCTGTTAGCCTTGGCCTCCCTAAAAATTAGATAATTATGGTACAATTGTTTACGAAAAAGCCCCGTCGGGCCAACACTTTTTTACAACCGAGAAATTCCGGCTTGACCCCTGCCGCACGGAGAGAATCGCAGGCCGGCCCGTTGCGGTTGGATAGGCGGTTGGTGTTGATTACGTTGTCGTTTGTCATTGCAGGATTGTTGTTTACGTATTCTTCCAGCGCGTTTGATTCGGCGGGGTATTTTAAAAAGCAGTTGCTTTTTGATGCGATTGGATTACTGGTAGCATTGGTGTTGGCGCGTACGTATGATAAATTACAGCGGCTTAAAATTTTTCGCCCGATGAATTTGATGATCGTTACGTGGGTATTATTGGTCATTGTGTTGTTTACCCGTACGCAAGCTCACGTACACCGATGGATTGATTTAGGAATTTTTAAGTTGCAACCGTCTGAAATTGCCAAGGTAACGCTCGTTATTTATATGGCAAATTATTTGGGAAATGTAGCCGGGAAAATTGGAAAAGATTGGCATCTGCTGATTCGTCCGGCTGTGGTGGGGGGAATAACTCTGGGATTGATTTGGGCCGAGCGTGATTTGGGTACTCCTTTTCTAATGGCATGTGTATTGGGAGCCATGTTATTTGCGGCGGGGCTACGATTGAAACAAGTATTTATCCCGGGCATTTTGGGAGTGCTATTTTTACTGCATCAGTTATTTTTTGTGAGTTACCGGCGGGGACGCATATTGTCGTTTTTAGATCCGTTTGCTACGGAAGGAACGACGGGGTACCAACTTTCGCGTTCGTTTTTAGCCGTAGGCAGTGGTGGTTGGTTTGGAAAAGGGTTGGGAAACAGTGAATTAAAGTTGGAGTATTTACCGGCTGCCCATACGGATTTTATTTTTTCGGTCATGTGTGAAGAGTTAGGATTACTGTGGGCCGGTATTATTCTAAGCGGGTTTTGTTATATACTGATACGAGGTATTCAGTTGGCGCGTGTGGGAAAAACATACACCCACAGTTTACTGGTGTTTGGTCTAACACTGACGATTTGTTTACAGGCATTTTTGAATATGGGGATGGCTATAGGCCTGTTACCGACCAAAGGTATTGCCTTGCCGTTTTTTTCGTACGGAGGGTCTTCGGTCATTATGACGCTGGCGATGATGGGTATTATTTTAAACACGGCCGCGGTGGACCGTACATCCGTACCGTTGTCACGGGAAGGCCGCTTGTCCCCTAAAATAAAATAGGAAGGGAATTTATGAACAGACGTTATATTATTGCTTCTGGAGGAACCGGCGGACATTTCTATCCGGGATTTGCGTTGGGGAAGGCCTTGCGTAAGCAGGGATGTCCCGTATTGTTTATTGTGCGTAAAAATGATCCGGCCATTCAAGTATTACAAGCCAAGCACTTGCACTACAACGAGATTGATTTTATGGGGTTACCGCGTTCTATCAATCCTTTGCGACATGTATCATTTATAACAAAATTTTTTAAATCACTTGCCCAGACACGGCGTATTGTCCGGCGGTTTCGTCCGGACGTAGCGGTAGGAATGGGGGGGTATATTTCCTTTCCGCTCATTGTAACGGCCCATTTTATGGGCATTAAAACGGCCGTTCACGATTCCAACGCCCGTTTAGGGCTAGCTAATCGCTTTTGCGGTATATTTGCGGATCTGTTTATGCTGGGACTTCCTATTCCTAAAAAAATGAAAAAGGCCGTATTGACCAGTACCCCGATCCGGGCCGAATTCGTTTCGCGCGCGGACAGGAATAGTTTGCTCAACGGGTTGGGCCTGGACCCGGCCCGTAAAACGGCTTTAGTAGTGGGCGGTAGTCAAGGAGCTAAAAATTTGAATTTGGCCGTTGTAGAGGCTGCCCGACACAGTAAACAGTGGCAGTTTATTCACATTACAGGGGAAAGGTGGTACAGTACCGTGCGGGGAATGCACGAATTAAACCCCCGGGTGGCGGTATTGCCTTACAGTCATGAGATTTACGCTTTGATGCAGGTAGTGGATTTAGCCATTTGTCGTAGTGGGGCTAGCACATTGGCGGAATTGATTTATTGCCGATTGCCGGCAGTACTGGTTCCTTTCCCGCATGCGGCGGCTAATCATCAATACTATAACGCCCGTATTTTACAAGAGGCCGGTTGTTCATTACTCTTGCCGGATGATAAACGGTTGGCTGAGCATTTGCAACAAACCATGATGTTGTTTGATGGGGCCGGAGCAGCCGCCAAATTAGCTGCTATGCGTAAGGCGTACCGGCGTTTGGAGGTTCCCAATCCGTTGCAGGCCGCCCAAAATATTGCCAAACTACTGGGGCAATTATAGATAGGGTTTTTCTCTGCGGTAAAAACAGTGTTTACTGCCAAGGGCTGCGTTCTTTAGTTGGAAATAAAGAAACACCCCGGAGCAAAATTTCCGGGGTGTTTCTTACGATATATACGAATTTAAATATTAGTAATGAAGTGACACACGGATTGACTTGTCTCTTCGTCACCCAGTACGTCACAATTTTGACGGCGTCCATCAGGACGTAGATTATATTGGTACAAATCATTCCCTTCAGGATCCTTGCGGGTTACGCGAATATCTCCAGCGATACAGGTTCCCGTATTGCATCCCAAATCATACTCAAAGTTGCGGGTGACATAGGATTCGCAGGTGGTGGTGGTGGTGTTTCCCGCGGCATCAGTCTGTTGAAAGGTAAAGTTGTTTGTTTTCCAACAATTCTCTGTTACATCGCCTGAGCATATTTGGTCACCACCGCTTTCCGTTAGATCCACATCTGCCACGTGCAGGTGCGTGCAAGCAGACGTACGGTTGGGGTCGGCCTGGATGTAACGTTTTTGTGCATCCAGCAAGGCTTTGGATATCACAAACGATTCAGTGGCCCTGGATTTTTCAATGGCAACTTCAAATTGCGGAATAGCAATGGCCGCTAAAATACCAATAATCAACACGACTACAAGTAATTCAATAAGCGTAAAACCTTTTTCCATAATATCTCCTTTTATATCCTACTCTTAATAGTATACAAATTTTACAGTTTTTCTCAAGCCCTTTCTTATGAATCAATGAATCTATAAACCCGTTTTTAAATATGAAGTTGTAACGGAAGGCGGGAAAATGCCGTAGAAAAACTCCGTAGACGTATGCCCGCGGAGTTTTTCTACGTAACCTTGTTGGTTGCTTACACGTGTACGTGTCCGCGGCACATCATACAGATAGCTGCCAAGGCAAATAAAACTAACAGGGTTACAAGCACTTTTTCGCCATTGTCAAAAATGGGTTTATTCGGGTCTTGTTCCCGTCGGGCCTGCATAAATACGGGAATGCCCAGTGCCAGAAAGATGACTGCCATAAATAAATACTTCACCCCTGCCGCGTAAAGTAACCACACCGCGTATACCGTTCCCATTGTAGCGGTAAATAACGCGGCCGCGCGGCCGGTGGAAGAAATTCTGGCATATTCACCGTCTTCTACGAGTTTCCACAAATATCCCGTACTGGCCAAATAGGCGGGCAGTACCATGACTCCCGTGATAGATAGCATGGTATTCCATGCATTGTTTGAGAAATACACCATCAAAATGGCCAGTTGCATCAATATACTTGTTATCCACAAGGAAACACTCGGAGCCCCTGCTGCATTTTGTTTAGCGAAAATGCGAGGGAAAGTACCGTTTTCAGCGGCCGCGGCGGGTATTTCGGCTGCGATCATGGTCCAAGCCAACCATGAAGAAAGTACGGCAATCAGTAACCCACAGTTCATAAACACGGCTCCCCACGGTCCTACTACCTTGGCCAATACCCCGGCGGTAGAGGGATTAGCCACGGCGGCAATTTCCGCCTGGGAAATAAATCCAAACGGCAACACCGAAAGCCCGATGTAAATGACCAAACACCCTAGAAAGCCCCAGAAAGTGGCTTTACTGACCGCGGCCTGACTTTGGGCTCGGTTAGAGAGAACAACAGCTCCTTCTATGCCAATAAACGACCATAACGTTACCAGCATGGTGCTTTTTAATTGAGTGGGTAAACTGCCCAATGATTTACCGTTTTCCAACAGGTGGCCCCAAAAGTCGGTATCAAATTTCTCCCACTGAAAAGCGAGTAGCATAATAAGGCAAAATACCAACAAGGGCACCAGTTTGCCAATTGTGCCGATTATATTGAGTACAGCTGCTTGCTTAACCCCGCGCAGTACAACCCAGTTAAATCCCCAAATTAATACCGAGCCGCATACAATAGACAGCAAATTATTCCCGCCCGCAAAATGAGGGGGAAAAAAGTAATTAAGTGCATCCATGGTAATTACCGCATACCCCACATTGCCGAAGATTTGGCACAACCAATACCCCCAACCGATTGTAAAGCCTACGTACGGGCCGAATCCTTCGCGTGCATACATATAAATGCCGGAAGTCAAATCCGGCTTTACACGGGCCAATATACTAAACGTATTGGCGATAAAATACATCCCAATGCCCGTAATGACCCATGCCAATAGTACCGCCCCTGCGCTGGCTCCGGCTGCCATGTTTTGGGGGAGGGAGAAAACTCCGCCCCCAACCATGGAACTAATCACAATACACGCTAAACCTATGACTCCCAGTTTGGCGGCAGTTTGTTTTTTTTCTCCCATATTACCCCCAAGTGTTCCTATTTCAAATGTACCGGGTCGGCAAATTTGAAATTCAGAAATCCCATAGCCGTCATGCAATAAGCAAACGGTTGGGTAATATTGATGTAGTTGTGCCAGATTTGAAAATCGCTGTGTTTTCCAACACCGCGGATATCCAACTCGTGATTAAGCGATTTGTTGAGCCACATGCGGGCGTGCCCTTCGGCAATTTCATCATTGATAGGCGTGTCAAAATATTCCACATATTCCGCGGCCCATCCGCCGATGAGTTTGCCCTGTGCATCTTTGCCCCAACAAACGCCCACCCCCGTGGCAATGGCTTTGTGTTCTTCTATCCGTGCCCCGTTTCCGGCGATAATCGTTTCCAATACGGCCCCGTGTTTGAAGTACGGTGTCACTTTGTCCACCGGCACAATATTGCCGTGTAGTTCTTTGGGTAATACCGAAGTATACGGTACAATATTGAAGTTTTCTATTTTTGCCTGCAAGAGGGCCGAGTCGTAGCAGAACGTTTCAAACGGCTGCGGCGGGATTCCATCGCTCGCCTGTCCGGCACCGCCCGTGATAAAGGCCAGTGTCGGGTAGCGGGTTCCTAATACTAATTCATTTTTTTCCATGCTATTTTCTCCTTACTTTAAGTATTACAACATGATCGTTGTGCGAAGACTGACCACCGTCACATTATTTCGGTGGGAGTTTAACCCGGCTTGGGGATAGAACTGCAAGTCCGGCGTGAGTGTAAACCAATTCCCGATTCCCCAAATCCATTGCATTTCCAAGGCCATTTCGTTACTGCGCATATCCGGTAAATAGCCGTAAGCGCTTTTGCTGAGGTGGTTGTATGCCACCGCCGCAATAAGAGCATCGTTGGCATTGCGGGCAAGCGGATTTAACATGGCCAGTCCCAAAGCATACGAGTTTTTGATACCGCTTATGCCGTTGCTGGTGCCATTGGCCCGGCCGAAAAGCGCCCATTTTTCACCCATATTTTGTTGCATATTAAACGACCAGCCGTTTACGTTTTCCGGTTGGGCGGATACGGAAGGTTGGTAGTAATACAGTACGCTGTATTGACCT
>JAEEGL015015545.1_pt1 | contig 10718 bp, 7 predicted proteins | sample 9134231 | NCBI WGS metagenome assembly JAEEGL01 (sample SAMN16246548, study PRJNA631951) | gut metagenome | biome: gut microbiome; feature: rumen; material: fiber-attached | host: Bos | place: Iran: Karaj | collected 2018-10 | reverse complement strand
CTCATTGTTGATCACGTAAAAAACTCTGTGCTCTTCAGGCTTGATATAGACATCAACCTTGCTAAAGTCAGAATCAGCAAAACCTTTGGCAAGCGCATCGTTCTTAATAAGCTGCAGTAATTCGTCGGTTCTGCGTTCTTTGTCTCCAAACTGAACAACAATATTTTTCTGTGCTGATGCAAAGCTTCCTGTAAGCTCGTTCGCTCTTTCAACACTGCTTTTTCTGGCCATTTTTTCTCCTCCCCGGATATGATTTTTTCATTATTAGCATTTTATCACAAAATCGTGAAGTTGTTACTATTTGAAATACCATATTTTGTATTTGGCAATAGTATAGTAAAATAATTAAATAATATCAGTGTATGAAATTGGTTTTTGAGTAGGGGAGTTTTATGACTTTTTCAATAGAGAGTTTTGCTTTTGTCCTGGCAGTATTTTTGATCTTTTACTTTATCAGGCGCAGGGCAAGAGCTTATTTTTTACTTTTCGCGAGTTTGTTCTTTATAGCTAAACTTGATATGAATTCATGTATATGGGTTCTTTCAACATCTATTATTGTTTATCTTTTTGGACTTCTGGAAGGCTTTTTTCTTTCACGCGGGAGCTGGAGACAGGCCAAGGCTATAATGGCAATTGGCATTGCTTCGTGTGTGATCTCTCTTTTTGTCCTCAAACATGTGGCTACATGGAGCTTTGCAGATAAGATCTTGCAGAACCTTATAATGCCGATCGGATTTTCTTATTATATTTTCCAGGCAATCGCATATCTTGCGGATATCTATGGCGGTAAAATAAAAGCGGAGTCCAATATTCTCTTCTTTTTGCTGTATATGTGCTTTTTCCCTAAGTTTGTCAGTGGCCCTATAGAGACACCTGAGGATCTTCTTCCGCAGATCAAACGCCTCAACAGGGTTCAGATGTTTGAGGACGAGCGCTTGTCAGTGGCGATTCCGAATATTCTATACGGATTTTTTATGAAAACAGTAGTGGCAGATCGCCTTGCAATGTATACAAAGGTGCTATTGGACAGTCCGGAAGCCTATGGACCATGGTGGCTGTTTGCCGGAATGGTCATGTATACCATGCAGATTTATTGCGACTTTGCGGGATATAGTGCAATTGCAGTCGGTGTCAGCAGGCTGGTGGGCATAAAACTTACAGAGAACTTTAAAGCGCCATATCTTTCTACAAACATCACAACTTTCTGGAGAAGATGGCATATTTCGCTTTCAAGTTGGCTCAAGAACTATATCTATATTCCGCTTGGCGGCAACAGAAAAGGTGAGATGCGCAAATATATCAACACCATGGTGGTGTTTGTGGTATGTGGTCTGTGGCATGGCACAGGAATCAGTTTTATTGTCTGGGGAGTTCTTCACGGAATTTACAGCATTTTTGATAATATCATTTCAGCTAAAAAGAAAGAGATATCCTCAAAGGGAGAAAGGGCGCAGCTATATGCTAATGTTTCCGGTGCGGTTGTCACATTTCTCAGCGTGGCATTTGCGTGGATATTCTTCGGGGCATCCAGCACCCGCACGGCACTTATGTATATCTTAGGAATGATCTCTTTCGGAAAGGTAGACATATCGTTTGCGCAACAGATCCATAATCTTGGGCTGACCCCGATCGACTGGTGCATTCCTGTGTATATTTTACTTGTACTGGGTCTGGATGTTCTTATTCTGCGAAAAGGAAAGCCCTTCGGAGAGGCAGTTATGGAGCTTCCGACAGGCGCAAGATACGTAATAGAATACCTTTTGATAATTGTAATCGCGCTTCTGGGAGTTTATGGCCCCGGATATAATGCATCTGATTACATGTATATGGGATTCTGACGGCAGATATTGATTTGAGTTTGGGGAGAACGAAGTGATAAAAGGCGTTAAGGTTTTTCAAAAAAAGAATATTGTGCGAATTGCCTTTATCCTGTTTACAGTTTTTTCGCTGTGGTATTTGGATGGGGTATTGTGTGTAAAAGACGATCATGGAATCAATCAGGCTATAGGAATGTACTATCAGCCGGAGAACTCCGTTGATGTTGTTATGATGGGGTCAAGCCATATTCACTGTGATATTGACACCGGACTTTTGTGGAAAGACTACGGAATAACATCTTTTGACTATAGTGCAGCAGAACAGCCGCTCTGGATTACCTATCATTATCTTATCGAGTTTTGTAAGAAACAGAATCCCAAGGTGGTTGTGCTTGATCTGTATTCTCCCGCTCGATTTAAGGATGATTATCAATACGATTTTATCAGGCAGAATGTCCTTGGAATGAGGTTTTCACTCAACAAATTGCAGATGCTTCTGGCAAGTGTTGAGCTGGACAGACTCAATGAAGTCTTTCCTGATTTTGTCACATATCATGACAGATTTAGCGATCTGACAGAAGAAGACTTTTTGTTTCCGTTTCGCGTCAACGAACAGATGGTGAATTACAAGGGATTTACTCCATATCTGGAAGTGATGCCGCAGGAAAAACCGGAGCTGACGCAAGGCCTTAGCGGTGGACTTACGATCAAATCTGAGATATATCTTCAGAGAATCATAGACTATACAAAGAAAAATGACATAAAGCTCTTTTTGGTAGTGACGCCGTACGCCACCACCAGCGAAGATGAGCTTGTTTACAATCGCATTCGTGAGATTGCGACCATGAATGGTGTAGAGTTTAACAGTACTAACTATTACTATGATGAGATAGGACTGGATTTTGCGACAGACTTTAACGACGAATCCCATCTTAACTACTGGGGCGCCTACAAGTTTACAGAGTATTTGGGAAAAGAGCTAAAGTCCAGATTTGAGATACCTGACCACAGAGGGGATCCTGCATATGAATCCTGGGAAGTAAATTTCCGCCAGATCGCAGAGTATGTGGAGAAAAACGGTTAAATCCCCTCAAGCTGATACCTGTTTATAAAGTTCCGGAAAGAGATGATCTTTGATGACGTAAATGTCATGGGGATCATCTTTTCTTACGGCTATATAATCGCCAATATTTCCTGAATAATAGTTATCCTCGTCCCATACTGTAAAAACTTTTACCTTTTTGGTAAGCGGTCTTGCGAAAATAAGTGAAGATTCAAGGCTGATAGCAGTCTTGGCGTAATTTATAACAAAGGTCTTTTCGTCTGTTGCAGAGTTCTTTATTGTCGGGCTGTATTCAAAGTCTTTTTCAAACTTTTCATCCAGTATCTGATAGCTCTTGGAAAGCTTCTCTCCTGAAATCGGATAGATCTCACCTTCAACGCCGATGATCAGGTAATCATCATCCTCAATCCTCGTAACGATATCACCCTCAAGAGTCCTGATAAATGTAGGAGTTCCGCAGGGGAAAATATCTGTAAGCTTAACAACTCCAACCTTGTGCTGGAGTTTGGAATAGAGCTTCATGATGGAAGTGTCCAAAAAGGCATTCTCTGCATAAACTATAGTATATTCATCAAAGTATTCGGTCATGCGTCTATGGAACAGTTCTTTTATCGGCTCTGTAAGAAGTTCCGGGCGCATAGTACCACCGGCCTTGGATTTGTGGCCGCCGCCTCCGCCAAAACCGTTGGCAAGATAGATTGCGAGGCCATCTGCATGAACTTCTTTGGTACAGCTGCGAACAGAAAACTTGATCTCACTGTCACTGTGATAGTATGCAAGGCAGACATCAACTCCCGCTGTCTCAAGGGAAAAGTCACTGATGACGCCGAGAATATTGGGGTCACAAGGCTCTGCTTCCAGTATCAGATATCTGTTATCCTCAAAGTATTCGTAGGAAAGGATTGCCTTACCTGTTATAACGAGCTCTGCAAGAGTAATATTGGAATTGCTCATCTTGGCGATAAGGCTCTTGTTGGTAACAAGACCATCGAGCATATCTCTGTCAAGTGGGTGAGATACCTCAGAAAGCTTGTTGGTATCCGTATAAAGTCCGTAATAAAGAGCAGTGAGGACATTTTCTTCATCTATTGTCATGCCTTCATTCATGATCATATTCCAGACAACGGTTGAGCAGCTGCCAAGATTGCTTCTTATTTCGCAAAGCTTTGGAGCAGTGCCGTTTATCTGATGATGGTCTATGACAGCGACATTACGCGCCGGTATTGTTGTTACATTTTTCTGACCATACTGACAGTCTACTGTTACAAGAAGCTCGGTTTCGCCCTCAAGTTCAGGATCATATTCTATAGGGATATTCAGTGATTTGACCATCATGACAAGGTTGCTTTTTTGCAATTTGTTATGTCCTTTATAAACAAAACGTGGCTTTTTCCCCATCTTTTCAAAGTACCAAAAGAGTGCGAAGCCGCTTGCAATTGCATCCGCATCCGGATTGTCATGGCATTGAATGACTATATCATTAAACTTAAGTAAGTCCTTTAATCTCATGGAAAACACCTGTATAATAGCTTTTGTATGATAAATCATAGGATTCATCAAGAATCTATAATACATGAAACGGACAGTTCAGTAAATAGGGGAAAAGTGAGGGAAAGAGTATGACACCGGACAGGATTGGCACCGAGGGAAGATTTGATTCTTTTGACAACGGACAGGTGCTGTTGGGCAAAAAGAAAGGGCATCTTCCGGCAATGGGCTGGAACAGCTGGAATGCTTTTGGAAGTGGCAATACAGAGGCTCTGACAAGGGTGATGGCAGACAAGTTTGTAGAGCTTGGTCTTAAAGAGCTTGGCTATGAATACATCATCTTGGATGATGGCTGCTATAAAGATAGAAGAGTGGATGGAAAGCTCTCCAATGAAGATGTTAAATTCCCGAGTGGATTCAAGGCTCTTGGAGATTATATCCATGAAAAAGGTTTGAAATTCGGAATGTACAATGATATAGGGACCAATCTCTGCGCAGGAGCTGAGGTTGGCACCTGTGGACATGAAGAAGATGATGCCCGCAGTTACGTAGAGTGGGGCGTTGATTTCCTTAAGGTTGATAACTGCTATTATCTTTGGGATAATGCTACTTTTTCAAATGCTGAGAATGCAAGATACACATTTGCGCCAAATATCAGAAGTGTAAAGCTGGGAGAAAAAGTGGTTGCCTGTGAGGATGGTAGCGTTTCATTAACCGGCGAAAGAGCTTCTTTTGAAGAAGACCATGTAACAGGCATAGGTACTTTTGATGGAACCGGACCTGATGCTTCTCCAATAGGACCACGCAGCAGCGAACTTGTAGTAGAGTATGATTCGGACGAAGATAAGGAAATATCAGTATCTGTTGAGTATGCTACCGGCAAGAGAGAAGGTCAGGGCGAGTGGCTTCAGCTTGCGGTAGGTGACAGTATCTTTTACGATGATTTCCTTGATGCGACAGATTCTGAAACTTCTTTCTGCTGGAGCAAAGAGATTCCTGTAAATGTTAAGAAGGGCAAGAATCTCATAAGGCTCATGAATCACAGACGCCAGGAGAATACCTTGAACTCATATGCAAGGCTCCTTAAAGGGCTCAATGAGGCAAAGCCTGACCATGACATTATTTATTCTGCCTGCGAGTGGGGCAAGACACAGCCACAGAACTGGGGCTATAAGGTATGCGATTCGTGGAGGATCCTGAATGATATCACCTTCAGAGTGGGAGCTGATGGTAATCCCGGAGAAGGCGCATGGGAAGGTGATTACACCTGCAGTATCACGACCCAGTATAACAAAGCCGTGATAATGGATGAATTTGCCGGACTTGATAAGGGCTGGAACGATCCGGATATGATGGTAATTGGCATGAACGGTGTGAATCTTACTCAGTGCAGAACACATATGGCTATGTGGTGCATGATGAACTCGCCGCTTATGCTCGGAATGGACTTAAGGCGCATTCAAAAAGGCGATGAGCTTTATAATATCATAACCAATGAAGACCTTATCTCCTTCAATCAGGACGGCCTTGGACTTCAGGCGAAGAGAGTCTATTCCAGCCTTGCAAAGGGCAGACCTGACCAGGAATATATAAGGGATATCGACCGCGTAGATATCCTCTGTAAGCCTCTTACCGGCAACAAGTTTGCGCTCAGCTTTGTCAATGTCAGCAAGAGTGACAAAGAGGATAAGATATCCATTAAGCTCTGTGATCTTAAAAAGCTCCTCGGAGACTGGATATACAAGTGCGACAAGTACTGCGTTAAGGATGTCTGGACAGGAGAAGAAACTGAAAACACCACAGGTATTTTTGAGGTAAATGGCTTAAAGGCCTGTGATAATGCTACATTTTTAATAACACCGGTGCTATGACAGAAAAAGAATTTTTTGACCTTATGATAAAAGAATATGCTGCAAGGACAGGGGAAGAAGTTCCGTCATCGGGAATCGGACACTATCTTGAATACTTCATGAACGGCTACCCGCCTGAAAAGCTTGAACTGAAGCTCACAAGAAAAATAGCGGCCAGACTATTGCATGAGTTCATGCTGAACATCCTGGGATTTTTCGATGAGGAGTGGAAAGAAGCCGGCAAACTTAAGGATATTTATGACTGCCGCGTCTGTGCAAATGCGATTGCCCAGGTCTATGACAGAGGAATTATGCCGCAGGCGCGGGAGCAGGTCTTTGGGCTTAACGAAACTGTATCAGCTGCAGATGCTGAACAATACATTAAAAAAATGCTTGATATGGCCTTTTGACCATATCAGGCATTTTTGATGTCAGATTCTTTTTACAATCTTGTATGGATTCCAAGCGATTCATGCATCTTTCGCTTTTCATCATACATTCTCTTGTCTGCGCGCATATAGACTTTGTGCGCTGAGGGATTCTTGAACTCATGTCTGAAAGCATAGCCTGTGGCGACACTTCGCTGATATTCTGTATACAGCGCATTCATAACGTTCAGCGCGCTGTTCATTCTGTCAATGAGTCCGTTTATGTCCTGAGTGCCACTGTTTTCCAGAACTACCAGGAATTCATCGCCGCCCACTCGGGCACACATACCAAGTTCTCCAAAGGTATTGGTAAGGACCTTGGCGAAGTCTTTTATGTATTTGTCTCCGGTAGGATGACCGAACTTGTCATTGATAGGCTTAAGACCGTTGAGGTCTATGCTGATCATGCAGTAGTCAGTATCGGTTCTGTCCAGATCTGCCATATATTTTTCTGCTTTCGCTCTGTTGGCAAGGTTTGTAAGACCGTCGGCATAAGCAAGGTGTGAAAGCGAGATATTCTCCTGCTTCTTCGCGTAGTTTTCGGTAATAAAGAGCATGTAGGTCGCAATCTGGCACATGACAAACAAAAGGCATCCAATAGAGATAACCATTTTATCAAGTGTAGGATAGGTTTTTATATGCATGCCCCTTAGATAGTAAACAATTATATGGGCAAACAGTGCACATGCAAAGCACAGGACTCCCATAATCTGTGTAAGCGCAGCGGAGTTTACTTTTTCTTTTTGAGCAAGTTTGACCGCATAGTAAATAAGGACACTGAAGCCAATCACACCATCTATGTGATAGAGGGCAAGTGTTGAACGCATATGTATATTGAATCCGTAGTGCAGAATGTACTGCAAAAGCGGTATACCGCTGCAAATAAAGATTATTGCCACATATATCCTGTTTCCTTTAAGCCCAAGAACGTGGTAAAGGATAAGGCAGTAATATGGGATGATTATGAGTAGCGTGAAAAATTCAATTTCGGTTTCGCGCGGGGTGTAGATGAAGAAAGAAAGTACGTTGTAATAACTCATCAGCCATACACCCAGGTTTATCGATAACAGCGAACCGAACAAAAGGCTTGTTACTTCAGGGACTGCAGTTACAAAAAATAGTCCGATGCAAAGGAATGCTACACCAAAGACAAACATGAACGAGCCGGCAGCGATGATGATCAGATTGGAATGTACCAGTGAGCCACTTAAGTCTTTGTGAGTGCCGAGCATTGGCGGATCCAAAGTGGTAAACGGATCGTCTTCGGAAACATACATATCAAAGACCAGAATTTTAGCTGCATACTTATTGTCCAAAGTGATGATGTGATATAGCTTTCCCAGAAAGCGGTTATCATGGTACATCTCATCACCAAAGGAGTAGATTTCCTCGCCATCAAGGTAACAATGCAGAGTCGTGTAGCGCGACTTGAATACTAAGGTGGGGCTCGGGAGATAGCCAATGTCAGGAAGTACTGTCGACATTACAATGTGGTCTCCCAGAACAAGCTTCTTGTCCAGAATTTTGTAAAACTCTGATAATGTAACATTTTCAAAGGTATGCCCGTTTATAGTGACGTTCCATCCCGCATCAAGTTCTTTTGTTGGATGGCTTGCGTTGTAGGTCAGCGTCAGTGAGCATATTATCAGAATTATAAAGGCAATGATCAGAGCATTGGTTATTGGAAGCAATCGTATTTTACGCATTTTGATCACCTCCTGCACTGTTCTTGGGATTTACAAGAGCATCATACAGTCTTTCCAGAGACTGATTGTGATGTTCGTTTTTCATTTTGTACATACGTGTATCTGCTAAAAGATAGACTTTTTGGGCATCTGTGTTGTGTCCAAGTTCTTCGTCTTTGCTGGTTGCATAGCCGTATGAGCACGAGTATTTGAGTGGAAGGTCCACGGAATTGCGGTATTCCATCAGATCGCTAAGGCAGCTCAGATCTCTTGAGGTTCGGCTTTCATCGATATAAGGCAGAACAATAAGAAACTCGTCGCCTCCCATTCGGCCGATGAGGTAGGCATCTGTAAAGCTGTTTTTCAGGATGGTCGCAAAACCTTCGATCAGCCTGTCGCCTTCAACGTGACCGTAATTGTCGTTTGTGTGCTTCAGATGATCGAGGTCTATGCTGACAATTGTATAATCTCCCTGCAGCTCTGCCAGTACAAGCTCACATTTTGAGCGATTGGCAAGAGTGGTCAGAGCATCACTGTAGGCGAGGCCTTCAAGCTCGACCATCATATTGGTCGTGCTGATAAATTCTATACAGTGATAGAAATAGTTAAGCACAAGACAAATGATAAAGAAGAAAGCGCCAACTGTCATAAAGTTGATATCCGCATTCACTTCGCCTATGCTAAGGAATTTCAAAAAGTTAAATTTTAAGATATCAATGATGGAGCAGCCCATGAAGAGCATCAGGCCTAGAAGGAGTATGGCGGTAGACTTGCTGCCGGATCCAAATTCACTTGAGACCTTTCGGATCTTGTAATCATTTATAAGCAGAGATATGATCACATAAATTCCTTCTGATATGCAGATAATGTGAAGCCATGAGACAAAATGGCATATGTGCACAAGATTAGTCAGATGAAGCGAAACGGTGATAATGATGAAGCCCACATCGATCAGTGCAAAAAGGATGATGATCGATCGCTGTTTGAGGTGCTTGGCTGTGGTCAGGAAACCAAGTACCGCCACAGGCATGGAAAACAGTGTAAAGTACTCCAAAAAGGTATAGAATGCCGGCTGGTCCGACATAAGCCAGAAAAGATCATTAAAGCATAGAATATATAAGCCCAGAAGCATGGAAACAATGCCGCTGAATATAATACTAGCATCGTGTGCTCCGGTAAAAATAAAGAAAGGAGAGAGGATTAGCAGTATAAATCCAAACATTACAAGAAATACGCCAATGGCAAGAGAAAGCCTTCCGCCCTGGGATACAGATCTTGCAATATCCTCTTCATTGCCGAGAATTACAGGTGCAAGACCGGAAAAGGCGTTGTTTTCCTGGGCGACCAGAACAATTTTTACCTCTTTACCCGCAAAATCATCTGGAAGCGTAACAAAATGGTGGAACTTGGGGAGCATCCTTTTGTTGGCTTCGTAGTCATGACCAAAAGTGTAGATGAGGTGGTTATCAATATAAACATCTACGGTGGACAGAATGCTGCGAAAATGAAGAACAGCAGGAACAAAGCCGGGATCAGGAAGAATGCTGGTCATGGTGATCTTGTCCTTGTAGTTTGCAACCGGCATAAGAATCTCAGAAAGAACATCAGGATGCACCTCATTTTCGGCATAGTAAACAGTCCAACCTTCATTCAGCTGGATCATGTCATGTAGAAGCGGTGATCTGTATTTATCTGACCCTAAAAAGGCTATTGTAATAACAAAAATGGCAACGGCCAACAGGGACAGGATTACTGCCTGAATCCTTTGCTTCATATTCGCGTACAAGCCTCCTATTATTACACATATAGTATACAGCGTGGTGATAATTATTGCACTTAATAAAATATAAAAAATCGTGTGACCAAGTAGATGATCACACGATTTCGAATTTTATTTGATTTAGAAGTGCCCGCCGCTTCCACCATGAGAACTTCCGGAACTGGAAGTGTGAGTGGAGCTGCCGCCACCTCCGCTGCTGCGACTGTCGTCATCACGAGGAATCGGACGCTTGGAAGTAGTAGCACGTAAAAATGTATCTCTGTGTAATTGCAAGTTAATGCCTGAATGTGACTGATAACCGGCTGCGTTTGCATTCATATGAACGGAATGTAATTGAGCGGCCATTATTCCTACAATTATAAAGCCGAGGATCAGTCCGATGATAACGCTTGCAACGGCAACAACTTTGAGTTCGCCCGGATCCTTGCTGTTATCAACGTCGTAGGGAGTGCCCTCTTCATACATCGTGAGCAGGTTATCGGCAATGTCAATGTAAGTGTTGAATGCGCTATAGTAATCGCCACTGCTCAGATAAGGAAGCATCTCACCGGTCATGTATTCCTGACCATAGTCTGTAAATGCATAAATTGCAGAGCCGCTTGTGCTG
>JAEEGL014909420.1_pt1 | contig 10718 bp, 11 predicted proteins | sample 9134231 | NCBI WGS metagenome assembly JAEEGL01 (sample SAMN16246548, study PRJNA631951) | gut metagenome | biome: gut microbiome; feature: rumen; material: fiber-attached | host: Bos | place: Iran: Karaj | collected 2018-10 | reverse complement strand
CCGAAAATGCATCAAATAGATTGTCGAGTATTCTTTTTCTTTCTTCAGGAATTGGATAATTCATGTGACAGCCCCTTACGATGGTCGCATACTTCGACCATCGTATAAGGATACTATCACAAAAGGCTTTACGGATTATTACACGAAGATTATGACGGCATTCCTAATGTTTAGCCATTAATTTAGCAACAAGTTCATCTAAATCGACATCATAATCAACATCAATTGAAAACTCACCATCTTCATATGTGAAAGAAATTGTGGCTTCGAATTCGTATGAATCCAGTGTTGCTACGGTGCATTCCTCGTAATCGGGGCAATCGTATTCTTTTTGCAGAAACTTCTTATAGTTTGTGTATTTAGAAATATCTCCGCGTAATAGTCTTAAGTCATTAGCCTCATCGCCGTCGAAATATATCTCAAAAGGAAGTTCAGCCAGGCCTTCAATATTATTTGCTTCAATGCGAACAGTTACTTGTCCTTCGCAATCATTCTCTGAAATGTTATCATCAAGTTCGATATTGTCTAAGTCAAAATTCTTAACTTCGATATAGGAAATATCTGCTTTTTCGACTTCAATTCCTTCATCATAATCTTCAACCCAGTACCATTGGTTTTCAAGGGTGAGCCTTTTGCAAAGATAATCTGCTATTTCGCTGTGTCTCTCGGCAATAGCGGATTTAATGTTTTCTTCAAGATCCGATTCAATGTTGTTTAATGTGGTTTTTAATGCGGTGAAATTCATAGTTTTTTCCTCCGAGATTTTGTTTTGAGATAATTGTTTTTCTTTCTGAAATAATAATCTCATACCCCCAAACAAAAAACTAGGGTGCGAAAAAATCGCACCCTAAAACTTTAGCAACTTAAGACGATGATTAATTGTCACCATATAGCAATCCCTTAGGAAGATTTAGTAGATCTGACAAAAACGATGATTGCCCGCTTAATTCAAGAAACTTGCATTGCGCCAAAAAAAACCATTTAGCTCTTGTCATCTTTAAAAAAACAGGCGCCATTTCTTCAAAGATTTCCCATGTATCATAAGGTGTGTGTTTTAGTAGTTTTTCTAACTTCTCAGACAACAGCTTACCATCTTTGGGTTTTTCAACTTCAAAAGTGTCCGGTGAACCCGAACGGAAAGCAAGATTCATATATGCTCCCGCATTGTCTAAAATCCATTTATCTTCAGGAAATTCATCTTCAAGGAATTCATAATCCAGGATGCTTAAGTCAAAATCAATTCCAATTCTCTCTGATATCATATTCCATTTCTCTGACAATAGCTCAGGTGGCATGTAGTAAACGTAATTAATTAAAACAACCTCATCAGGGGAAAAATGTACAGAAAAAAAGTATTTCAATATAAAATCCTTTTCAAACTTTGTCATTTTCTTAAAATTCTCACTAATATTGTCATGCAGTTTTGAGATATCGCTCGCTGTATGTCCTAAAGCAATATTATGCACTGAATCATAGTAATCCTTAAAATCGGGCGACCACTCAATTATCTTCTCAAAGCACTCCCTATAATCAGCATATTTGTCAGCAAGTTTCCATTTGCTGTCAATCATTCTTACCCCCAGCATAAAGAGAATCAAATGTTGGTCTTCCGGCGAACATGGTTCCGGTTTGTCATAGTTTAAGTATGATCTGATGTCTCTACCGTCTAATCCAATCTCTCTCGCAAGCTTGTCACAATTGGTTACTTTTGCTTCGCCTATCAGTTTTTGAAGCAATTTCGTAAACTCTTCATTAGGTATTTTTTCCCTATCATGTATTTTTTTCATAGGCCATAGGTTCTCCAATTATTATTTTTTAGCATATTATCGCATCATGAACTCATCCACTATGCCTTTTACAGAAACAGACTGTCGGGATCGACAGAGTTTTGACTACATCGGAATACTCGTTCCGTCCGACCCATTCCTGAGGTTTCGATACCCTCCATATACACATGGTTCAGAGGCCTACTTGAATAATTCGTTTATCTTATCAAAACTAGCTTCAATCACAGAAAGTTTATCTCCGTTTTGATTCTTTGTTTCCATGTTTGCTTTGATCGCAGAAAGTTTATCTCTATATTTTTTCTTTGTTGTTTTATCGGTAAGTCGATAATCCTTATTCTTAAAATCTTTAATAACAGCATCCGCTTCGTCTTTATTCCCTGCCACCGCCAAATCGGCCCAGAATTTGTTTACCACCTGTTCCTCGAGGTTCTCATAGTAATAGTCCGAATGGAATTTTGCTGCAATTTCAGAAACATAATGATCTGTCATTCCCGACACATAATCCGCAATAGTAAGAAGCTTATGATATGTCCTTTCAGCTTCAGCTGCGCGAACGTCAGGGTTATTCTTTTTTATTATATATTCTGCTTCAGATTGCCCCTTTTTGTAATACTGCCCCACTTCGCGAATAATCTCTCGCTGCGCAAAAGTGAATTGATCTTCGCGCATAAACACAACTGTACAAAGCATATTCATGATAACGTACAGATCATGCAATGCATGATTCATAAATTCATTCTCATTGTCTCGTTTAGTATATATTTCATTTCGCTTTTCTTTTGCCAAACTAAATTTATAGCTACATTCCTGCGTAAGCTCATAAGCGTAAGTACCATTCATGATTTCATCGTAGTGTACGATAAATTCACTTACTACTTCGTCTATGCTTTTCTCTCTCACTTTAAGCAATGCGAGTCGGACATTTGTTTTGTCATCCAAGAACCATTTCGCTGTAGTTACATATCCGGGTAAGAGTGATTCAAATTCATCCCGTTTTATTAAACCTAATGAAACAAAATCCTCAATATCGGATGTGCCGTATGCGATATCATCGGCAGCCTCCATCAAAAGCATTATCGGATTTTTGGGATACTTTCCATTCAGCTTATCAATGCCGATCTTACTGGAAATCATTTCGTATTTCCAGTCTTCGGAATGGTAAAAACCAATCTTACCCTTCATTTTCTCCGCGGCATCTTTGTTTTCATCGGATTTAACGGGATATTTTACAATACTGCCCAAAACAGCTGATGTCAGACACATTCCATAATTTGTAACATCCACCAAGGAAGATTTACCTATAGACGTGGCAATACGCAGATTCTGGGCATTACCTTCAAAGTTGGTAAGATCATACCGCATCTGTTCAGTAAGATCAGAATAAAATGATAACATTCCCTGTTCCCTACTAATCTTTTCACTTAATTCAAAATGATCTTTAAACCATTTACGAATATATACTTCCCCGGAATGTCCGAAAGGAGGATTACCGATATCATGCAGTAACCCTGCACATCTTAAAACCATGGACAAATCATCGGAAAAATTATAGTTTTCTCCCTGACTTTCATAATCCGCAATAACTTTAGGTATTTTTTTAGATAATTCCCGGGCAACCTTTTTTCCGAGAATCTCACAGATTGAAGCAACTTCCAGAGAGTGTGTTAATCTATTTCTGACAGAATCGTTTTGGGCAAGTGAAAAAACCTGAGTCTTATCCTGCAGTCTTCTGAAATGGGAACTTGAAACGATAGTATAGTAATCTCTGAGAAAGGGTGAAATGGGTGACAAGAAATCATCCGAATAATTTTCTTCCTTTATCAGCCTTTCTCTACTGAGTAATTTCTTCCATTCCATTATTTGCTTAGCCTCCGTGTAATAGTTTTTGCTTGGGTAAATTATCGCACCTTTGATGTCCCGCTTCAACCAATAGCGTTTGTTGTCACGTTTCTGCTCATCCTACTAATTTTGCAGCCGGAATGATGCTATATCGATTGTTTTAATATCCTTTTCCCAAGGTTCCTCTTCCGGGTCCTCTTCCATTATATTCAACAGGCATTGTGCCATAAAAAACCATTTTTCGCGTGTCATCTTCAGAAAAGAGGGAGCCATCAAATGAAAATCATATGCGCAATCCCAATAATAGATCTTTAGGCGTTTTTCAAACTCTAGTTCGCAATCTACGCCTTCGGTTTCCTCATCGGAATACTCCGAATACGGAATAAGTGACATATTCATACACTCGCAGACAAAATCGTATATGACTCTCTGACGAGGTGTAATTTTCTCGGAGGATAAAAGGGTTATGTCTAATTTATCTTTGAAAGAATTCCATTCCTGTAGCAGTTCTTTAGATGGCATTTCGGAAATCTGCAGTAAAAGCTGTTTATTATATAAATCAATTCCAACATTATCTGCATAATCAAAATAATATTTCAATATATATGTCTTCTCAGCATTATTCATTTTCATAAAACATGCACGAGCACGTTCATAATACGGTTCTGCATCAGAAGAAAAATCAAAGTATTTTTCAATATCCTTCTCCCATTCGCGGTATTCTTTGAGAAGTCTTCCATCTGCATCAGTCATTTTAGTCTTAAGATATCCAAGTATAAATCTCTGGGTTTTTATGCTGGTACATTTTTTTACGTTTGGATTAGTTACATCTTCAGAATATCTTATATATTGGTCAATAGTTTTTCTTAAGCTTTCTCTTTTCTTTTCCATTTCATCTGCAAGCGCCTTACTGATTTCTGTAGGATTGGCAACTCCAGCTTTCTTTACGAGAAGATACAAAAGATCTGAAAATTCTTTAGGATCTATTCTATTTTCATAAATTGGACTTAACATGACTCTTATCCTCCGCTAAAGAATAATAACTAATCGGATAAATTATCGCACTTTTGATACCCCTATTCAACTTAAGATAGTGGGATTGCCTGCCCCAACGGATTTACAACCGGGATTAAACCCGGTTGTAATCTCTTGCTGCTCTTCGTACGGGAATGATGGGTACAAATAGGGTAGCGATTATGGCTATGGGGATCAGTATCAGGAACACAAAGATATTTGCCGGAAAGAACACGGTATATAAGCCGACTTTTGCAATTCCCACGCCCATTCTGATCGCGTGACCCAGACCGGCAAAGCAGTAGGCTACTATGGCAAGCACTATGCCTATCCCGATAAAAGTTCCTCCGTTACCGCCGGAAAAGACCTGCTTCCATCCGATTACGCTTAAAACTGTGCTGACAAGACTGATGATCGTTGCAATTGTGTATCTCATAATTTTTCCTCCTTCGCATACGCGATATTTGAATATAGTTTATAGTTTTCGATATTTAGTTTTTAAAAAGGCATTCTGATCTCATCCACGAGACCGAACTCAACGGCTTCTTCCGCATTCATGAAGTTATCAAAAGCGGTTGCTTCATCAACTTCCTCAAGGGTTTTTCCGGTGTGCTTTGCCAGGATATCATTGGTGATCTTCTTGGTTTCAAGAATGGATTCCGCAGTTTTCTTAATGGTGGTGGCAGAACCGCCCATACCGCCCGAAATAAGGGGCTCGTGAATCATAACCTTACTGTGGGGAAGGATAAATCTGTGTCCCTTGGCACCGCCTGCCAGAATAATGGCTGCCATTGATGCTGCCAGTCCCACGCAGTATAGATTGATCTCAATCTTTGAGGCACAGGCCTGAAGAATGTCGTAGATGACCAGCCCCGCATTCACGGAACCGCCGGGTGAATTGATGTAAATATCCACAGGATGTTCTTTTTCGGTAAGGTAGAGCAACTCCGAAACAAAAGCGTTGGCCATTTCATCGTTAACCTCACCCGTCAAAAACAGTCTCGGATGTTTCTCATTGGAAAAATGCTTTGTCTGAAGGGATATTTCCCGACATCCGTTATAGGTCTCCTCCAGAACGGAAGGATTCCAGGAATAAATTAACGTTTCGCTCATGCTATTTCCTCCTTTTCATTCTTTTCAGGCTGCTTATCTTCTTTCTTTTTACGGCTTAGTATCTTCCTGTATTCAGGATCCTCGAGGACCGGGTATCTTTCACCGACATAGGGCTCTGCACCGGGACGGAACACTACTATATTTCCCATAGGCAGCTCCATTACCTTCTTTAAAGGAACATTAAGGCGCTCTGCAACGTCCCTGCAGGTCTGGAGGTCATTTCCTCCCCCGAAATAGGTATAAAGGGGGCAGTTGTTTCGAATGGTGTCAGCCGCATATTTACCGTAGAGGCCCTCCAACTGGCTTAAATCCTGAAGGAGAAGGGTACAGGACATATTTGCGGCTCGCATGATACTGATGTAATCCTCAAAATGCTCGATCTTTGAGCAGAAAAAATCGTCAAAAATTATCTCAGTGTGAACGGGAAGTGAGCCGTTATCTTCTTCCTGGGCTGCCTTGAACAGATCTTCCATCATGTCACCATACAAAAGATTGAGATACGTCTTAAGGCTGTTATTATAGGGCGGTACGTAGATAAAAAGCAGGGTTTTCTTTTTACCAAGATCTCTGAAGGAGATGCGCTTTTCTTTCTTCATGGCTTCAAGGATAGTGTCATCAAAAAAATCACTCAGTTTATTGTTCACTATGGACATAATACAGGAAGCGGTCCGCATACTTAGACCTTTAATGACCTTCCAGTTTTCCGAAGCTATATTGTACGGATGCCTTATTGCCGCTTCTTCGAAAATCGTATCCAGGCTGGAGGAAAACTGCCCGTTTCTCTCCCTGGGTACTAAAGTTCTATGAAGTAGCTTTACATCGCAGAAACTGGGACGAATACCTGCATCGATCGAATTCATTCTGGCCAACCCCACAATGGCGCTGACAATCTTTGCTGCAGACTCGTTCCAATAAGGATCCTCTGTTGCAACCACATCTCTTGATCTGCTGCACGCCGAGATAATTCGTGAGGAAAGATTTACAATATCCCGATCGTTGCGCACATAATCGAGGGGATCGTATGCAACCGTTGAATTCTCCGGATTTACAAGATCTATGATCTCCACTTCATAGCCTCTGTTTCTAAATTCTTCGCTGAATAATACAATGGATTCCTTCTTCGACAGGGGCACAACCAGTGAAGAGTTGTAGGTATGTGTAAGCTTTGACAGGACTGCTTTGTAACTTTTACCCGCCCCGGTAGGACCGATCACAAGTTCATTTAATGTATACTTGCTGTTCCTAAAGTCATAGTCGATCCAAAGATCTTTTGCAAAAGGTATCTTGTCTGTTTTCATTGGTTTTTCTCCTTCTCTTCAGTGTTCTTTTCCCAGATGATTTTTCGATCCACTTTGCAGGTGGAATTCATGGAAAACTTGCGCTGAGCACCCTTGGCGAGTCCGTCGATGAATTGGGGCTTGCATTTAAAAACGGGAAGTTTTGCTATCTCTTCCACCGACATGCCTTTCTTATCCATCAGGTAGAGCACATATCGTTCCGGAAGGGAGATGCAATTGTATAATCCCATTCCCCGGGGGCTTGTCGATTTACAGTTTTCCATTTCCTGTATGTAATCGGCCTGTTCTATTTTTTCTTTTTCAAAGAAACCGATCTGCTTAAAAAACCACCTTAAGAATACGTTGTTGACGAGATACACGTTTTCATAATTATAAAAATGTGTTTCCATCTCTTCGTCCTGTACTGCCTTAACAACCTGCCAGTATTCAATCTGGTGAGGATCATAATACAGTTTTGCAATTCTCAAGGCTGTTTCGGTACTGGTGCTCTTGGCTTCTTGAAGAGCCCAGTCTCCTACGAATCCGCCCATGGAAAGAAATGTTTTAAAGTCATTGAGGGGCATGTTCATAAGTTCTTCCTCCTTTTTTGTATTCAGTTCTCATATTCAGTTTGATTAAGCGATCTCAAGTTCCTTCTCAGGCTCTTCGAACTCGTATCCGGTGATCTTGCCACCTTCACAGATAAAGGTGATACCGTACTCTTCATAAAGTCTTGCTGCTTCGCCGATGGTAAGGGTTTCAAGGTTAATGTGTAAGTTTGTCATAATGTTTTCCTCCGAAAATTTGGTTTTGTTTGGTTGTTTCGTTCTTGTTGAGATGATATTCTCACACCTCAAGACATAAAAATAGGGTGCGAAAAAATCGCACCCTAAAATCGGTTTTTACATATTAACTTTTCTATTGACGATTATTCGGGATAAACCAGTCTGTCATCCTCAATGTCGTAGAGAACTTCGTCGAGGTATTTGGCTGCCAGGAACTTGGCCATACCAAGGTTCATGTCGAGGTAGTTGCCACAGTCCTTGGGGCTTGCTCCCGGTACAGGACCTTCGAAGTCGCGCATGAATTCGTACATGCGGGTCACGAGGGTCACCACATCACGGGACTCAAGATCTCCCGCAAGGAGCATGTAAAAGCCTGTGCGGCAGCCCATGGGGCCGAAGTAAACCACCTTGTCCTTCCAAACAGGATCGTTCCGTAAGAAGGTCGCACCCAGATGTTCCATGGTGTGGACTTCCGCGGTGTTCATGACAGGCTCCTCGTTGGGGCTTGTCATGCGAAGATCGAAGGTAGTAACGGTCTCGCTTCCGATATGATCTTTTCTTGAAACATATACTCCGGGCTGGAGTTTAATGTGGTCGATGGTAAAGCTTGCGATTTTTTCCATGATTCCTCCTGTTCTGCTGTTTGCAGAAACTCTTTGTAACATTTAAGATCCTTCGACGCAGGATGGCTTTTACTCACCTGCAACTGCAACGCCCTTTAAAAGAATGGCTCTGGGGCCTTCGTAGTTTGCGAGTTTCTGGGTTTCTTTGGACAAAACCAGATCCCCCTGGGTGTCGAATATGCTTCCGTTTATGCTGCCTCCGGTAACAAATTCCACATTGCCTTTGCCGTCATGGAGGTAAGCAAGTCTGATCTCACCCTTGAAATGTCCGTCATAAGGATCCATCTGGAAATCCGAGAAGTTGACAACATGAAGGCAGGGACGGTTGAGCAACTCATCAAAACCCGTGCTTCCTGCGGGAAGCAGCACCTTTCTGTAGCTTCCGATCTGCTCGATACCAAGGTAATAAGAAAATCTCTGGTTACCGTGGATGGTCTTAAGAACTCCGTCCTCGATGAAGGGACGTTCCTTCATGGGGATGCCGTCCACGTCAAAGGGTGATGTAACACCGAACCTTACATTGAGCTTATCGCCCTTGACATCTTCGCCCTGAACCTTGTCTCCCAACTTGTAGTCGGAGTATCCGGGATAGATAAAGCCTGCATTGGCTCTTGCTGCATAGAAGGTAAAGATCTCCGGAACATATTTGTCGGAAAGAACGATATCGTAGTCTCCGGCAGCGGGCATCTTGGTAGCTAAAGCTCTGTCCCTGGTCATGGAAAGGGTTTCTTTTACCAGAGTCTTTATTTCCTTAAGTGCCAGGGAGTCGTATTTAAAGTCCTGATAGGTCTCGACATCGTTGGGCTCCTTGCACTGAGCCACAAACTCACCCTGAACGGTACGCTTTACGTAGGATACGTCGGTGCCGTAGGAGCTTATCATGTGGACTTTCTTTTCCTCGGAAAAGATCTCTAAGGAGTTGATGAAAGCCTTGTTATCGCAGTCCTCTTCGTAGATCGCATCGGAAAACTTAAGTGCGATGTCCGAAAGAGGGGTTCCGTTTAAGTCGCTTTCCATTACCACTTCGGGGCTCTTTGCGGCCTTGGCGAACTCATAGAATCTGTTCTTGACAAAGCCTGCACCGTAATATGCGGAACGAACCTTCTTTGCGATCTCCTCATCGGAATCCGTGAGGTTAACGATCACGCTTGTGTAGCCTTTATATTTGTTGCCGCCGTCCTCAAAGATCTTATATACACCGATCTCAGCCTCGGCGGTATTCTCGAATCTGCGCATGTCCAGTTTCTTTTTGATGAAGAAAAGCTGGGCGCTTTCCGTTACTGTCTCCGTCACGAAGTACTCTGTGACTCCGCAGGAGGACATTATCTTTGAATAATCTCTCATGTATTTATCCCCCTTAACCCAATCTGATCCTTGCTTTGATGTAAGGGCCGCCGTCGGAAACCTTGACCCATTCTTTGTAGCCCTTGCCGCACATACCTGCGCCATCCAGCTCCTTAACGTCCGACATCATGGAAATGGATTTTAAAAGATCCGGAACGTAGCCCGTGAGGACGATGGGTGAAAAGATCCTGCCCGTCAGCTTTCCGTCCTTGATCTCACGACCGATGTTGACCATGCACTGGATGCCCCAGTTCTTGGGATCCTCCATGCCGGACTCGGGATTTTCAAGGAGCAGGCCGTCCTTGACTGAGGCGATCATGTCCTCAACCTTGTCGGTGCCGGGCTCAAAATATGTATTGGTCATACGGGTGTAAGTCTTGCGCTTGTAGCTCTCTCTGCGGCCGTTGCCGGTGGGTTTGGTCCCAAGGGCCATTGCGGACTGGAGGTCGCTGATCCCCGATACAAGAACACCCTTATCGATGATCACGGTATCGCTTGAAACCGTTCCTTCATCGTCAAAGAAATAGGTAGCGGTCTGATCCACAGCATTACCGTCATGCATGGTAACTAAGGGAGAAGCAACATACTCTCCCATATATTTCTTTGCAAGGGCACGGTCTTTAACGAACATATCCATCTCAACACCGTGTCCGAAGGCTTCGTGAACTATCATGCCCGTAGTCTGTGGATCGCAGACACATTCATACTCCCCGGGCTTTAAAGGCTCGGAATCAAGAAGCTCGATGGCAACCCCCGCAGCCTTCTCGACTCTTGAAAGAATGGTGTCAAGGATCTCCATTCCGCCAAGATTCGAAGCCGAGGTGTAATATTCCTTTACTTCATCGCCGCGCTTGGAATTTAAGAAAAGGGCACCGCTACTCCACATAACGTTCTGTTCCAGATCTTTGTTCTTTGAAAGAAAGAGCTTGGAATATT
>JAEEGL012923463.1_pt1 | contig 10718 bp, 7 predicted proteins | sample 9134231 | NCBI WGS metagenome assembly JAEEGL01 (sample SAMN16246548, study PRJNA631951) | gut metagenome | biome: gut microbiome; feature: rumen; material: fiber-attached | host: Bos | place: Iran: Karaj | collected 2018-10 | reverse complement strand
TTATCTGTTCCGCAAGATCGGATTCTATGAAATGAGCCCTGGAAATATTGACTGAAACGGGAACACATTCGATTCCCTCATCAAGCCATTTCTTCTGATCCGCCGCCACATGCTCAAGCATGTAATGATCTATCTCGGTTATAAAGCCGTTGTGTTCGAAAATAGGAATAAACTTACCGGGAGAAACAAATCCGAATATGGGAGACTGCCATCTGATAAGTGCCTCCGTTCCCTTCATCAGGCCCGATACAGGATCATACTTGGGCTGATAATAGACCATGAATTCCTGATTCTGCAGTGCCTCCCTGCAATGTTCCTCGACCTGATCCTTCCATTTTCTTTCTTCCACAAGCTTCAGGTCAAAGAAAGCTATACCGCTGTCTTCCTTGCCGGAAAGAGTATATCTCGCGGTACATGCATTGTTATAATCCTGCTCCAGATCCACATACTTACGGCGAAGCACGCGGCCGTTTGCATCTCTCGGAGGTATCAGTACCGACACTCCCAGATGATATGTGAAGCTGTGACGGGGATCTATTTTCTCAAGGTCTGCGATAAGAGCATTCAGCCTTCCCATGAGTTCTTCCTGCTCTTTGAATCTCAAAAGCAGCATGAAACATTCGGGGGATTCATGGGCATATACTTCCTTGCGGGTAATATGCTTTCCGATACAATCACTTACTTTACGGATTATATCCTCACCCTCCGATACCGAATGGCACATGCAGAAGGTGTTGTATTTAACGCTTAAGAGACTGACCACCGCATACTGATACGGTGCGGAAGATCTTTTCTTGAGTATAGCCTCTCCTCTGTAGATATACCACATGCGGTTATGCCCGCCGGTGGCAAGATCCATAAAGAAAAGCTTCATAGACCTTCTCTGGCTCCTGATATTTCCCACCATATTTATCAGGAAGAGCATGAAGATTATAAAAAAGAGAACGCCCAGGATCAGCGTGGTGATGATCATTATCGAGACATCGCTCATCCTTATATAGATGTAACCTTTACCGATAAAAGTTTCTCCCGTTTTTTCGACAGGGATTCCCATCCATACAGGAAGTCTCAGATAGCTGTCCGAATCAAAAAACAGAACATTTGCGGTACTGCCGTAGATCTCCGAATCATCGATCAGAAGGAAAAGATTGGGATCTTTTCTGTGAGTTCCCACATAATCGATAAGGGAAACCAATAACACCTGCGCCTCATCGTTATCGGTGGCGGTGACAAAGGGATATTTTTTATCAACAAAAAGATCTACTTTTTCATGTATTCCGGTCAGAGTTATTGAATCTCCCTTTTCGGAACAGGTATTGTCTTCATCACCGATCAGCAGTTTTCCGTCTTCATCGCGGATAATATATTCTCTTCCGTCCGCATCCAGAATAGAAAAAATGTCACCTTCATAATCTTCCTCAAGGCTGTTTTCATAAAGCCTTTCCATATAAGAAACGGCTTCGTATTCCGATAACAGCTTCTCCTGAAGGAGATAATAAAAGAGCGAATAAACAAAATATGAAAGCAGCATAGTTGCGACCACACATGTGAGAAGATATGCGATTATCGCAAGCCATCCGTGCTTTTTCTTTATCTTTTCAATCTTTCTGGTGTTTTTGCTTTTCATCGGTGATGCCTTTCCTATCCTGAGAAAAGAGATCGGTTACATGTTGCCGCCGCGGAGAATGTCATCCACAGGTTTGGTGTATTGATGAATGATCGCATCCATACAGGTAATGGCGATCTCATAATACATCCTTCTTTCGGATTTTTCTCCGGGATGTTTTTTCATTTTATCCTGCAGATACTTTTTGGCCTTCTGCATATCTTCTATGGAATACTTGGTTCCGGACAGCATGACAGTAACGGTGTTCGTAGCACTGTCGATCTTGGAAATAAGCTGGCCCCTTTCAGGCTCGTCGTTTGCATTTCCGGACATTTGCTTAGCCAGTTCGTCTATCAGTTTTTTCTTAGCATCATTATCCATAAATTCTCCTTTCACGGATACCTGTCACTCTCCCCCGCTACTCGAAACCGTCAAGAAAAATCATAATAGTACTTTTTTTTGGAACCGTAAAGCGGAAGATCAGCTCTTTTTATCGTTCATAGGTGAAAACAGCATTACCGCCACAGGAATCATAAAGACAAAATAAGGCAGAGAGTATCTGGCTTTAGCCTCCCATATAAGACTGAAAAGGAAGCCGCCGATAACAAAAATATGGAAAAACCAATAAAAGATCACGGACCTGTCATTCTTGATGACCATTATAAGCCCTTTTACTGCCATTATAAGACATAACAGATATATGAATGCCTGATATCTGTTCATGAATTTAAAAATCGTGTCGTGAACAGCCCCGCGGTAGAGACTGTCATAAAAGCCTTCCAAAACCGTATCCGGTCTGAAACTGTACATATGGGTGTTCCACTCAAACATCGGATCGTTCCACTGATATACGGTCTTAGCCTTGTAGAATTCATATGCAGAATCGGGATCTGCCTTAAATTCCTCAAAACGTGCCCTTATATACTCTCTCGCTTCGGCGGATGCATGCTCTTTGTTTCCGTCATATTTTTCGTACAGATTCTGATGATATCTGTTATAGACTCCCGGAGCGCCGCCCGTCGCCTGCATTCCCATGGCGATATATGCGATAGTGGGGCTTCCTGTATGTCTGTCATATCCCGACAGTTTTTCGTAGCGGATATTTATGGAAGTAAGAGCAAGGTATGATACAAGAGCTATGAAAAGAGTGCACGCAAGAGCATACATTTTCCCTTTTTTTAATGTAAGAAACAGTGCGGTTATGATAAGGGCAAAAACCGCGATCCATGCCGCGCTTCGGTTTAATATTGCAAATATTCCTCCGACGGCGGATATCAGAACATTCAGGAAATTTCCTCCGTTAAAATATCTGTGGAAGAAATACACCATGACCATTATACCGAATATCGAGGGAAGATCTCCGTACGCATAGGGTATCAGCAGAAAATACGGAGCACATGTCACCATGAAGACCGTGTAAAGGATCCCTGCAAATTCTTTTCCGCCGAAATCTTTTATCAGACGATGACCCATTATGATGGTAAGAGTGTTCATAATGACCGTGATGATCCTGACGGGAGTGTAATTAAAGGATCCGAAGACCTTAAAACATATCTCGTAGAAAAACAAAAGACCTTTCTGATGTGGGCATATATCTATGTATCCCAAAGGGCTGAACATCAGATAGTTGCCTTCAAGCGCATATGCAGCTCCCGCTGTGGTGTTGATCTGGTCACCCGTAGGATAATAAGGACTGGTAAGAGCATAGAATATCCCCGCGCACAGATAAGCAAGGATCAGACTCACAAACAAAGCCTTTTCCAGCTTTTTAGCACCGGCGGGATTTTTTTTCATCCAGTTATTTAAGAGAAATAATGCCGCAAAAACTATTCCGGAATATAACAGATTCTTGATCCGGCTGTCCGGGATCATGAAAGACCAGTTGTATCCGACATAACTCGTCGAAGCATACATCGTGGATTCAAATGCTTCATAGGTCAGAAATCCGTATATCCCAATCACAAGCACGAACATGATGATGCCCGCCAGTTTGATGAAAGTATGAATTATCTGCCTGCATTTATTCATATCACTTATTCAAAGCACGATCATCCAGCGATGAAAACAGAACAAAACCAAGGAATAAAACATTTAAGTACAAATATCTGAACTGGCATATGGGTCCCAAAAGAATGGTGCCAAAATACAGCATGGGTATCAGAGCAAGAGCTACCCTTCTCTTATCCTTACGATATATTCCGTATGCAAAGGCAAAGAGGGAAGTCCATACATATATCATGGGTCTGTAGAAAAGAGCAAACAGGGGAATCTGGTATCTTCCATCCTCATAATACATCCAGTCAAGAAGTCTTGATCCTATTGGAAGAAGATCCTTATGCTCGATCTGCATAAACTGATCGTCAAGAGGCGCATAGAAAACAGGCGTCGTTCCTCCAAGCACATGGGCATACAGTGGATTGAAATATCCCATTGTCATCCATCCGATCTGATCCAGATAATCTGCGGGATACATAAAACCGCATTTAATGAACAGCTTTATAAACCTCTTGGTCTGATCCCTGAGCAAAGCTTCATTTGAATTGAATTTTATATCCAGATGTTCTGCGATCGAATACTTCTCAATGGCATATTCCGGAATATAAGCAATTATCTCGTTATATACTTCAGGCGGCATTTCGCTTCCGTGAAGACTGGCCACTCTTGCAAGACATATTATGGGAACGGGGAAAGTCTCTCTGTATTTATCGGGGCTGGTCAGTCCGTAGCTTTTAACAAGACAGGAATTTTCGCCCTTATAAAATGCAAATGTCAGAATAAAGACCAGTAAAAGGAGAAGCTTTTTCTTAAAGCCCTTTCCCATAACCGCTATGATGAGACCGGCGACCATAACGGCATATATCATATTGTTTCTGAACAATGCACCGACCGACATTATTATCGCAAAAAGGAATGCCCTGATCCAGAATGCGAAAGAAGCATAAATTTTCTTATCATCCCCGCGCATAAGATCCAGGATCTCCAGAAGTACCGTCATGGCAAAAAGCGCCAGCGAAATACCGATGGTTCCCTTCTCTGCGGTAACCGAAAAATAAGCATTTACGGGATTAAGCAGAAATATCAAAAATATTCCTTTGCGGAGCTTAACGTTTATTCCCTTCTTATACAGATAAGTCATGAAGTAAGCAATGGCTCCCGACATTATCAGCATCTGCAGAAGGGTGAAAAACTTCATTCCGAACGCAACATCACCGTGCCTTACTCCAAGTTCATAGAACTTGCTCATAAGTATCCAGTGGATTGCGGAATGATGAGTCGTTGCCCTTCCCAGAAGGTAATCGGAATTCAGTGCATCCTTGGCATCACCGAAGAAATTAATGGGGTAAGTCCAGAGAAAGATCGGGATATAAGAAACGAAAAATACAAGCCAGGACAGTAAACCGTATCGTATTACTTTGCGGGATGCAGGCTTTTCGCCGGCGTCCTGTTCTTTTGCAAAAGATGCGGACAGTCTGTTAAACAGCCCGGTTATCTCGGACACAAAAGGAACCGTAAAGATCATAAGTCCGAAGGTGGCAATAAACGCTTTAAACAGTCTTTCGGGACTGTCCCACAAGGTAATGTTATATAAAGCCTCCTGCGCCCAGACTGCGGTAAAGCCAAGTCCGAATCCGAAGATTACCGACAGGATAAGTCTGCCTTTTTCTTTCCGGATCCTGCCATCAGCAAAACGCTTCAGGAGAATAAAACAAAGTGCAAACCAAAGAACGGATTCCGGCATAAAGGAAATGATCTGCGTTCCGTAATATATTCCGTAGTCTCCGTTTATATATGTAACATACTGCACCGCCAGTGCATTCAGATATGAAAGAATGATTATCGGTATATATGCCATCAGATCAATCCTTTCTCCGCACGCCGCGAAGGCTGACTATTAAATAAACCGTAAAATCACCTATTATGGTGATCAGTCTGTGGACGATTATCATAAACATGAGTATTCCGCCGGTTATATCCCCCAGAAGAATGCTGAGGACTGCTTCTCTAATGCCTATACCGCCCGGCGCTCCGGGGATCACAAAACCGCATACCCATGCAGCAGCATAAGAAGACACTATAAGCCGTATGATTTCGATACCCGGTACGGATCCGGAACAATAGGTCCACAAAAAGACCATGCCGCATCCGTTCATAATTAAATATACTACACTTCCGATCAAAGTTACGATCAGTGTGACGATAAAATCAGATGGTTTGTATTCTTTGAGATATTTGGCAACATTAACCTTCTTTATTACGGTAAAAACCGCAGCCGCTATGAGAACGGATATACCGATGATCACCAGGATAATGAGAGTTTTGGAATTATCACCCACAACTCTCAGAACTTCCTGCATAAATGACTTTGGAAGAAGTATCACGGATATCAGAACCGCCGCCATGACCTGTCCGATGATCTCCATAACACTGGAAAATGCTATTTTATCCTGAGACAGACCGTATTCTGCGGCAAACAGATTTCTTTCCACATAATGCATGACATTTCCGGGAAGATATTTACCTATGGATGACTTGCCGTAGATCGTAAGTGCGTTGGCTTTATTGACCCTGGTCCCCGAGAAAAAAGAGATCCATCTTCCCCATACAAGTGCCTGGATAAAAGTTGAAAGAACATTCAGGACAAGTGCCAGAAATGCCATGAACAGAAAACGGGGAATATCGGTAACCACCGAAAAATCAATTCCCAGATTGTATATCTTATATCCTACGAAAAACACCGAAAGGACGAGAAGTATCCTTCCGGCTGTTTTAACCAGATTTTTTAACGTCTTATTTTTCATATCTTGGTTTACGCCTTGTTAATCCCTTAATCCCGGCTGCCAGTGCGGATGCGGAATCCGATGCCGTTATACACATTATCGGAACGCACAGCAGCATATGTCTGGCTCTCGGTTCAAATATCATCTCAAACAGGATCATTCCCACTATCGTTAGATACAGAACCCGGTATTTGTCTTTTCCTTTAGAAAGCGCTCCGATCACGCTGAAGATTATCATTCCGAGCCACATGCTCTGCATAAATAATCTGTACAGGTTATAAAATCTTCTCTCCGGATAATAGAAATCCCTGAAGATGTTTTCGAGTCTCTCGTGTCCAGTCCAGATATAGGTAAAAAAGAACTGACCGTCCACGCCCCATGCAAAAGTGCCGTCTCCGGCTGAATATAATTCTTTTCTGAGAAGATGGTGAAAAAACCTGCCCGGCCACATCTCTTTAAACCTTGCCTTGGCTACCGCGAGTTCCGATCTTAACCTTTCTCCCGGATCGGAGATGCCGATGGAGAAATCCTGATCCTCAACATTGATGACACCACGGTATTCTTCATTTAATCCCATCATAAGATAATGGGCGGGTCCCATGGAGCTGTCTTTGTTTATTTCAAATCCTGCCGTATGTATCAGAGCCTTTGCGGAGATATACGCAATAAGTGCTCCCACCATAAATAATATAACAGATTTTAGTAGCCCTTTATCATGTCTGTTTTGTAAAAATTCCGGAAAAACAACCAAAAAGAGTGCCACTGCAAATATAAACACGGTAGGCTTGATCATGGCTCCGAAAAGCACTAAAAATCCCAATAGAAAACGATGCTTATCAAGGGTATATACATATACTATAAGCACCATGAAAAACATTCCGACGGTATCGGAATAAGGTAAAACAACCCAGGGAGAAAGTACTGCTATAAGGATGAAAATACACCTTCCCACATGTGCCATATATCCGGGAAGGGATAAAGAAAGCAGAGTTTTGAAGATCAGATTGGAACAGATGACCATGCATATGCACTGAAAAGCTACCAGAACATAATAATCCGTTCCGATAGGGATCATTCTGCCGGCCTTTATAATATATGAAAACAGTACGGATAAGATCACGTTATTGGGATAGATGGAGAAATACTCATTCTCCAGTTCGGCTATCCTTCCGTCTGCCAGAAGCTGGGCATTCCAGATAACCGTGCCGGCATCCCATCCTGTTTCAAAATAATAAAAATGCGTGGAAAAAATAAGATAGAGCAGAAGAAGAACGGAAGAAAACAACAAAAATATTCTGTCATCCTTACCGAGCAGGCCGATATGCAGATCACGAAACCTGCCTTTACGGTTTTTAACGTCCGATACCGACATATAGAAAAAAGCAATAAACAGTACTAGTCCTGACCCATTAAACATACAAAGCACATTTCTGTGACCGGTACCGGGAACAGCCATCTCTTCAACAGTCTCTGCAAAAGCGCAGACGATCAGATCCAGCACAAGGAGGAATACAAAAATGTGACGTATTCTCTTTTCCACAAACCGTTCCAATCGCATAAATTCCATTATTTACTTTCAAAAAAACCCTCAGGTTTATCCTGAGGGTATTGGAAGAGCAGGTGATGGGAATCGGACCCACATATCCAGCTTGGAAGGCTGGTGTTCTACCACTGAACTACACCTGCAATTATTATCTGTTTCACAACAGCAAAACCAATTTTACACAATAACCATATCCTTGTCAACAAAAAATTTTAATTATTTTTCAGGCTCTTTTTCAGGCCTGTCAGCGGCCTCTTTTATCAGCCCCGCTATGACGGCTATGGCGTCCTGCTGCTTGCTTTCGGACATTCTGTCTATGTAAGCCTGTCTGCCCTCATACATCTCGTTTACTTTCTCTACAAGAAGATCAGTCGTAACATCTTCCTGTCTTATGACCATTGAATAACCCTGGCTCTCAAATGATCTGGCATTCAAAAGCTGATCCCCTCTTCCTCCGGGAAGCGGGATGAGTATATTGGGCTTCTTGAGAGCAAGAAGCTCGAAAACGGAATTGGCGCCGGCACGGGATATAACAACGTCTGCCGCGGCAAAAAGATCTGCCAGGCCTCTTCCCACATATTCAAACTGCTTATATCCGTCTTTGCCGTCAAAAGCCTTATCGGTCTTTCCTTTTCCGCATATATGGATAACGTTAAAAGTCTTCAAAAGCTCAGGAAGTGCCTCCCTGACCGCCTTATTGACCGCAGCGGCACCAAGGCTTCCTCCAATCACCAGAAGAACCGGCTTTCCTTCTTCAAATCCGCATACAATGTGCCCGTTTCCGGAATTACCTTCGGACAGCTCTCTTCTTACGGGAGCACCGGTAAGTACTCCTTTATCTTTGGGAAGCGACTTAAGGGTCTCTGGAAAATCGCAGCAGATCTTTTCTGCAGCCGAAAAACAAAGCTTATTCGCAAGACCGACCGAATAATCGGATTCATGTATTATGCAGGGAATTCCCAGCTTTTTGGCACCTCTTACTACCGGCACGCTTACAAAGCCTCCCTTGGAAAAGACAACATCGGGAGACAGCTTGCTCAGGATCTTTCGTGCTTCCGAAATACCCTTAAATACCCTGAAAGGATCCGTAAAATTTTTGAGGCTGAAATACCTGCGAAACTTGCCTGTTGATACTCCGTAATACTTGATACCGATATCTTCTATAAGCTTTTTTTCTATGCCGTCATAAGATCCGATATAGTAGATCTCGAATCCCATGGCTTTGAGAGCAGGCATCAGTGCTATATTGGGAGTTACATGTCCGGCGGTTCCGCCTCCGGTCATTACGATTCTTTTCATTTGCTTACTTCTTTTTCTTAAAGATTAAAAGTTTGCTGAATACATAGTTCAGGACGGTTACAAGTACTGCGGATATACAGATCTTGGAGATCCAGAAATTCCAGGAGAGTACATTAACGGTCAGCCACATGATGAATATATCAAGAAACCATGTGGAAAGACGTGATGCGGCAAATCCTCCGAACTCCTTGGCAATATGGGGATTGGTGCTCCTGAAGACCCAGCTTCTGTTGAGAGGATATCCGAAACACACACCGGCGATCCATCCTATGGAATTGATCACCGCATTCTGGAAAGTATCGGATGAATCAAGAAGGAAATGCTCCGCAAGATAGCAGGCAACCCATGAAACGATGGTAGTCAGCACTCCCACTACCAGATACACCCAGATTTCCTCGTACTTGCAGAACAGTTTATGTGCCCAGGGCCACCACTTCAGCCAGTCCCTGAACTTATCCTCAAAGTTTCTCTTTCGGGTTATTTCCCCTTCATTTACTGTTTCTTTGATCTCTTCCATTTAAGCACCTTTCGTTAATCAGTCATTAAAGCCCGTTCACCACATGGATGGGCTTGCCTTCCTTGAACGCCTTTATATTATCATACACACCCTGCACGCATCTGGTCCTTGCTTCAACGGATCCCCATGCAAGGTGAGGTGTTATTATCAGTTTTCCCGAATCCTTGATCTTGCTGAGAGGATTTGTAAGCCTCAAAGGCTCATCTTCCAATACATCAAGTCCGGCTCCTTTGATCTCTCCGCTTTCGAGAGCTTCATAAAGGTCGGTATTATTAACTACCCTGCCTCTTGCAACATTGATCAGATACGCCGTATTCTTCATTTTCTTAAGAGCCTCGGCATCAATATAGTTTCTGGTAATGTCGCTTAAAGGGCAATGAAGTGAAAGGAAATCACTTCTTTCAAGAAGTTCCTCTTTGGATACTCTTTCATATTCCGTAACGGTGCTGCGGCCGGTAACGGAAGTAAATATAACCTTGCATCCGAAGGCTGTAGCGATCTGTGCCACTTTCCTTCCGATATTGCCCATACCTACGATTCCCCAGGTTTTACCTGCCAGTTCTCCGAAGGCAACATCGAAGTTTGAAAATCTGTCCTGTGCGCTGTATTGTCCGGATTTAACATACTCATCGTAATGGGAAAGGCTCTGTGATACGGCAAGAGCAAGAGTAAAAGTATGCTGGGCAACCATATCGGTGGAATAATTAACCACATTGCATACGGGAATATTACGGCTCTTAAGATACTCCAGATCACAGTTATCATAACCTGTGGCAAACTCACAGACGAGTTTTACATTCTTTGAAGCATCCAGAGACTCCTTGTTTATGGGACATTTGTTTGCCACCACAATATCCGCGTCACGGGTTCTTTCAATAACCTCTTCAACGCTGACCGTGTTTCTGTATGCGCATACCTCGCCAAGCTCACTGAAGATATCAATGCTGATATCCGGGCCTACGCTGTTTCTTTCCA
>JAEEGL012095417.1_pt1 | contig 10718 bp, 4 predicted proteins | sample 9134231 | NCBI WGS metagenome assembly JAEEGL01 (sample SAMN16246548, study PRJNA631951) | gut metagenome | biome: gut microbiome; feature: rumen; material: fiber-attached | host: Bos | place: Iran: Karaj | collected 2018-10 | reverse complement strand
TGCCGAACCGTTACCCGCTTGCGACCTATGCTGCAATGGTGACGCATATCGATCCGCAGGTCGGAAAACTGGTCGCCAAACTCAAGGCACTGGGCGTCTGGGAGAATACGGTTTTCATTGTCACTTCAGACAACGGACCGGCGAGCAATGAGAATTCCCCGATGGAGCATTTCCAGAGCGGGGGACCGTTCTGCTGCGCGGAGGGCTGGGGCAAATTCTCCCTTCATGAGGGCGGCATCCGGATGCCGTTTATCGTTGCTTGGGGCGACCGCTACAAAGCGGAACGGACGGACCATATCGCCGGCTTCGCCGATCTGATGCCGACCTTTGCGGACCTGGCCGGCGCGGAAGCGCCTGAAAATGACGGCATTTCCTTCGCCCCAATCCTGAAGGGGAAGTCGAAGAAACAGCATAAGCACCCCTTCCTCTACTGGGAGTATCCGGGTGCGAACGGCTGGGTCGCCGTGCGTATGGGCGAGTGGAAAGGCCTTCTCCAGAAAGTTGGAGAGGGGAATAATGAAATGGAACTGTATAATATCGTGAAGGATCCCCGCGAGACCTCCGATGTTTCCGCAGACCATCCTGAAATCGTCGCCCGGATGTGGGAGGCCGTGAGGGAGAGCCACGAAAAATGCGTTCTTGATATCCAAAAGTTCAATCTTGACATTCCATATCCCGATAATGGACAATAAAAACAGAATCTTGACCGGCCTCGCCGCGGGAGGCGCCCTCTTCGCGGCATGCCCGGCTCTTGCCCAATACAGCCCTACACCGGAATTTACCGGAAAAATCGGAAAGACCGTTTCCGAGACCCGGACAGTTTATCCCAGGCGCAACCCCGTCGCCCGTCCCGGAGCCCCGAATGTCATCTGGATCCTGCTGGACGATACCGGATTCGGGGCCAGTTCGGCATTCGGCGGACTGGTCGAGATGCCCACCCTGGAGTATCTCGCGAACAACGGTTTACGTTTCAATAATTTCCACACGGCGGCGATCAGCGCTGCGACCCGGGCCTGCCTGCTCACCGGGAGGAACCACCACGCCAATCACGTCGGACGATTCATCGACGATGAATTCGGCGTGCCGGGCTATGATAATTTTCTCCCGATGGAAAACGGGACCATGGCAGAGGTACTCCGCGAAAACGGGTATGCGACCTTCTGTGTGGGGAAATATAACCTGACCCCATTCGAGAACGGAGGTCCGACCGGACCTTTTAACCGCTGGCCGACCGGACGGGGGTTTGACCATTTCTTCGGATATCATCCCTGCGCCGGGGCCGATGACCAGTGGCATACCTTCATATACCGGGAAACGAACCGGGAGCCGGAAGACCCGGAGGGCCGTCCTGCCATTACCCGCTTCGCCGACGAGGCCATCAACTACGTGGCGCTCCAGAAAAGTTTCGCTCCCGACCAGCCGTTCTTCCTGTATTTCGCGCCAGGAACGGCGCACACGCCGTACCAGGCGCCCAGGGAATGGATTGACAAGTACCGCGGGCACTTCGATGCCGGCTGGGGCGACTACGCCGAAGAAACTCTCCGGCGCCAGAAAGCCATGGGCCTTGTCCCCGAAAAGACCGAACTGCCGCCCGCCAATGCCGGAGTGGATGACTGGGATGCGCTTCCTGCCCGGGAAAAGAAGCTCTACGCCCGTCAGATGGAGGCCTTCGCCGGATTCTTGAGCGAAGCGGATTATGAAATTGGACGAATCGTCGATTTCCTGCGCAGAATCGGACAACTGGACAATACGCTGATTATCGTTGCAATGGGAGACAATGGCGCTTCGGGGACCGGAGGAAGGGTAGGATCGAAGGGCCTTCCGAAGAAAAACGAGCAGGCGTTCATCGACGAAGAGCTGAAAAAAATCGACAACTATGGCGATGAGACGACACTCCCGTTTTACAACAATGGCTGGGCTACTGCGTGCAACACGCCCTTCCGGTATTACAAACGATGGGCAGATTACGAGGGCGGAACCCACGACGGACTAATCGTTTTCTATCCGGCAGGTATCCGGGAGACGGGCGGGGTCCGCACCCAGTATACCCATGTTTCGGACATTTTCCCGACTACGGTCGAACTGACGGGCAGCACGGTCCCGGAAATGATCAACGGGTACCCGCAAAGCCCGATTCAGGGGACCAGTTTCGCCTATGCGGTCACTTCCCCCGACAACAACGTTGAGGATCGTAAGACCCTTCAGTACTATGAAATGCACGGCAGTTATGCCCTATATAAGGACGGGTGGAAGGTGACGGTTCCGAACTCGGATATCAACGTTTTCCGCGCGGACATTTATCCGGACAATGGAATCCACCTGTACAACCTGAAGGAAGATTTCAACGAGTCGCGGGACCTGGCTGAGCAGTATCCGGAAAAAGTCCGTGAACTGCTCGCTGCATTCGAAAAGGAAGCGGCAGAAAATCACATATATCCGCTCAAGAGCGAGTATGTGACCGACCCGGACTATCCGAAACCCCTCCGCCCCCATTACGATATTTATACCGGAGCCCGTGATTGGGGAGAATTGCCCTATTTCGACGGAACGCAGAACCTTTCCTATTCATTGTCCGTCCATATCGACGATGCAGGAGAAAAGGCCAGCGGAGTCCTCGTCTCTCAGAAGACCTTTGCCCTTTATGTCCTCGATGGGACGATCGTCTATGCAATCTCGGACAAGGATAAACTCGTCGCTTCCCTTCCCCTTCCTGCGGGAACCTCCGTTGTCAAGGTCCGGGCAGAGATTCAGGGGAGACGGACGCAGGTCAGCCTTTTTGTCAACGACGCGCCCGCCGGCAGCCGGGAGATGCCCGGCCGAATCAACATCCACGGCAGGAAGCAGTGCGTCGAGATTGTCCGCCAGGGAGGACTGGCCGTCACCGGGGACTACACGTCTCCGTTCCCTTTTTCGGGTAAGATTTTCAAGGTGTGCGTCGATATCGAAGACAACGTCATAGAACACTCTCCCGATAATTATGTCAGCAGCATCCAGAGGGGGAAATGGAAACTTGTTTACAAAATGAAGGAGGGCGCCCTGGAACTCTATGAAATCACGAAGGATCCGTTCTTGAAAAACAACCTTGCCGGAGACCATCCCGTTATTGCCAATGAGCTGGCGAAGCGTCTCGGGACGGCTCTCACGAACGAGAATGCCGTCATGCCGATGCTCCCGAAGACAGGAAAGCCCGCACCGATGCCGAATACCCGGTATCTTTCCTGCGAAAAAGAATGGGAGCCTTATTATGTCGATTTCGAATCAGAGAAAATCTGCATCGTTGATGAGATCGTTCCCCGGAACATCCCGATCGAGGGTGCCACCCAGGGATTTGCCGTCCATGGAAAATACGGAGTCCTGGTCCGCGACGGCGGGCAATGCAATATCTTTGATCTGGAAAAACCGGGTTTTGTCAGCAGTTTCATGCTTGAAAACAACAAATCCCACTGCAACAATGCCTGTTTCGGACCGGATTATCCATCCAAAAGAGCGGTGTTCCCCTATTTCTATGTCAGCGAATGCAGGGACGAGCGCTCCTGTTATGTCTATGAGTTGACGAAAAAGGGATCGAAACTCGTCCAGCGCATTTTCTTCGATGATTCGACTTGCGAGCGGGCAATCGACTGGGCGGTGGATCCCGACAACCGGATGATCTATGCGTATGAAGGCAACGGGCCGGGCCGGGAACGGACGCTGCGGAAATTCCGTCTGCCCAGCGTCTCCGAAGGAACGGAGGTCCATCTCACGCAAAAAGACTGTCTTGGCAAGACCGAGGATATTCATGGAATCTATATCGGCCAGGGAAGTGTCGTTCGCGACGGAAAAATCTACTTGACCCAGGGAGGCCCGAAACGCGACATGGACCTGCATATTTTCGATCCCGACGGAAAGCGCCAGCAGGTGCTGAATTTACGTTTTATCGGTCTTGAACCGGAAGGAATTGACATTCAGGACGGGTGGATCTATGTTGCCTTCAATGCCCCCCAGAAACCCAGATTTGCGAATATCTGGCGCTTTAAGATCCGATAAATTGAAGATGGAAAACAAAAATAAACTGCTTACCGGCATTGCCGCCGGCGGAGCCCTGCTGGCAGCTAATCCTGCCCTGGCCCAGTACAGTCCGGTTCCGGAGTTTACCGGAAAGATTGGAAAGACCGTCGCCGAGACCCGGACGGCCTATCCCCGCCATAATCCCGTCGCCCGGCCGGGCTCCCCGAATGTCGTCTGGATCGTCCTCGATGATACGGGATTCGGAACCAGTTCTGCATTTGGAGGGTTGATAGAGACTCCTACGATGGACTATCTTGCGTCCAAGGGGTTGAGGTTTAACAACTTCCATACGGCGGCAATCAGCACCGCGACCAGGGCCTGCCTGATGACCGGCCGGAACCATCATGACAACCACCTGGGTCGGTTCAATGACGACAAGTACGGTGCGCCGGGTTATGACACGTTTCTCCCGATGGAAAACGGAACCGTCGCCGAACTTCTCCGCGAGAACGGCTACGCGACCTTCTGTGTCGGCAAATACAACCTGACTCCCGCTTTGGATGGATCCAACGCCGGACCGTTCAACCGCTGGCCGACGAATCGCGGGTTTGACCATTATTTCGGATTCAATCCTTCTATCGGAGCCGATGACCAATGGCATCCGCTGATGTATCGCGATACACACCGGGAGCCGGAAGATCCCTTGGCGCGCCCTGCCATCATCCGCCTTGCAGATGAAGCGATCAACTACATTGCCGACCAAAAGAGCGCCGCTCCGGATCAGCCGTTCTTCCTCTATTTCGCATCCTGCGCGACGCACACCCCGTTCCATGCTTCGAAAGAATGGATTGACAAATACAAAGGTCAGTTTGACGACGGGTGGAGCGAGTATGCCCGGAAGACACATGCCCGACAACTGGAGATGGGTATCATCCCGGAAGGGACGGAACTCCCGGAGATTAATGCCGATGTTGAAGATTGGAATGCCCTGTCTCCGGAAGAACGGAAACTCTATGCCCGCCAGATGGAAGTTTTCGCAGGGTTCCTTTCGGAGACGGACCATGAAATCGGCCGGATCATTGATTTCATTGACCGGATCGGTCAGTTGGACAATACCCTTGTCATAGTCGCCCTCGGCGACAACGGCGCAACCGGAGAAGGCGGAAGGACAGGAGCCCGTGACCTGGCGCCGCAATTTGAGAAAGATTATATCGCGAGTGAGCTGAAACTGTATGACCATTATGGCGATGACCGCACGCAGCCTTTTTATCCGACAGGATGGGCACAGGCCTGCAATACTCCGTTCCGTTACTATAAGAAATGGGCGGATTATGAGGGCGGTACGCACGACGGCATGATCATCTTCTATCCTGCCGGAATCAAAGAGACAGGCGGGATCCGCACCCAGTATACGCATGCGGTAGATCTCTTGCCGACAACTCTCGAATTGACCGGGAGCAAGGTTCCGAAAACCATCAACGGTTATCCCCAGACACCGATAGACGGCGTCAGTTTCGCTTATGCGATAACCTCACCGGACAACAATGTCAAGGACCGCAAGACCCTCCAGTATTATGAGCTCAATGCGTCTTATGCCCTGTATCAGGACGGATGGAAACTGGAGGTTCCGAATGGAGCCGTCAACGGCCAGAGGAAGGATATCTATCCCGATACGGAAATCCATCTTTACAATCTCAAGGAAGACTTCAACGAAAGTCATGACCTCGCGGCACAATATCCGAAGAAGGTCAAAAAGATGCTGAAAGCGTTCGATAAAGAAGCGGTCAAACATCATGTTTATCCGCTCAAAAGCGGAAAAAACGCAGATTCGAAAAACTATCCGAAATCGAACCGGTCCCATTATGATATCTTTACCGGTGCTCGTGACTACGGCGAGTATCCATTCTTCGACGGGATCGAGGGGAAACCGTATACTATAACCGTTTATATCGATGAGGCCGGAGAGCACCCCAACGGTATCCTGGTTTCCCAGAAACAGTTTGCACTTTATGCCAAGGACGGCAAGCTGATCTATGCGGCAGGGAGCGGAGAAAAACTGATTGCCTCCCGCGATCTCCCGGCTGGAAAGAGCCTTGTCAAAGCAAAAGTCGAGCATAAAGGCAAACGGTCCGTCATCCATCTTTTCATTGATGATGAGCCATCGGGAAGCATAGAACTTTCGGTAAAAATGAATATGCCCGCAAAAAAGAATCCCGTTGAGGTCGGTCGCCAGTGGGGCGTCCCGGTTAACGAAGACTATACGTCACCCTTCCTGTTTTCCGGAAAAATATTTAAGGCGAGTATCGATGTCGACACCCCGCTTTAATGGATTATTAAGTAATTTTGCAGCATTATACAAACTACAGTTTCCATGAAGACAAAACCGTTCCTTCCGCTGGCCGCTCTGCCCATGCTTGCTCCGATCCTTCCGGGATGCAGAACGGCGGACCGGACGCCCGAAAAGCCCAATATCGTTTTTTTTCTGGTCGATGACTACGGATGGCTCGACAGCAGCGTTGCCTATGGCGAAGAAATCTATCCGAACAACCGGCGGATCGATACGCCGAACATGCTGCGGCTCTCCGAGCGCGGTGTCATCATGACCAACGCCTATGCCTGTCCGACGTCCACTCCGACCCGGACTTCGCTGATAACCGGCATGAACTCGGCCCATGAACGGATCACGAATTTTACATCCAATGTCCTGAAAGACGCTCCGACGGACTGTTGCGCCGGTTCGGACTTTACCGTCAATGAGAACATGGACGATCCCTTCGCCAATCCGGACTGGAACTGGAACGGAGTCTCTCCGGAACCCGGCATTCCCCATACCTGCCATGCGACCCCGCTTCCTCAGATCCTCAAGGAGAACGGCTATTATACGATCCACGCCGGAAAAGCCCATTGGGCTACGCTGGGAACGCCTGGGGCGCAGCCGACCAACATGGGGTATCTCGTCAATATCGGGGGAGGACACAACGGAATGCCGCGTACCTATCAGGGAGAACGAAGCTATGGAAATGCTCCGGGGGAATGGAACCTGACAGCCGTTCCCGGCCTGAATTCATATTATTGCTCGGATGTCAATCTGACGGAAGCCCTTACCCGGGAAGCCCTGAAAGCCCTGGAATATCCTGTCAAACAGGGAATCCCTTTCTATCTGGACCTGTCCCATTACGGCGTCCATACCCCGATCGAGCCGGATGCCCGTTTCTATCAGAAATACATCGACCGGGGATATGAAGATGGACTTGCCCGCTACGCGTCCATGGTCGAGTCCGTCGACAAAAGCCTGGGGGACGTGATGGACTTTCTGGAAGAAAAAGGGATTGCTGACAATACCGTTCTGGTTTTCTATTCCGATAACGGGGGCCACAGCATCGACACTCGAAAAGGAGGAGTTGCCCACCATTTTAACGATCCGCTCCGGGAAGGAAAGGGATCCTGCTATGAAGGCGGCATACGCGTCCCGATGATGGCCTATGTTCCCGGACGGACGGAAGCGGGCGTCCGCATCAATACTCCGGTCGTTCCGGAAGACTATTTCCCGACCATCCTTGAAATTGCGGGGATTACTGATTATAACATCGTTCAATCTCTTGATGGACAGAGTTTTCTTAAGCTGATAACCGACGGATCAAAGTATGTCAGAAAGGCGATGGACCAGGGAGAAATCACTGACCAGAAAAGCGCCAACGCATTCACGATTCCCGCTTCTGTTTCCGGTATCGATCCGGACCGTGATGTTATCTTCCACTCTCCCCATCAGTGGCGTGTTACCGACCTAGAAGATATCGACTTCCTCAGTTGCATCCGGAAAGGACCTTGGAAGCTGGTCTACCGGATGCACGAAGGTGTGCTGGAACTCTATGACATCACAAAGGACATCTCGGAACAGCATGATGTCGCGGCGGATTATCCGGAGGTTACCAAGCTTCTCGCCACCAGGTTGGGAACAACGCTGACCCGCTGGAATGCGAGCATGCCGACCGTCCGGGCAACCGGAAAGCCGGTTCCGATGCCAGACGCACCGGAAATTCTTGGAAAATGATTATCATTAAAAACCTTGTCTTTCATCATATGAAAACTGATCCTCATTTCCTGTTCTTGCTGGCCGCCTCGGCCGGCGCTACGCTTCCGGCCGTTACCACGAAGGCCCAGCAGACCCCGTCCCGCCCGAACATCCTGTTCATTCTGGCCGAGGATATGACCCTTGACCTCGGCTGCTACGGAAGGACCGATGTCAAGACGCCGAATATCGACCGTCTCGCCTCGGAAGGCGTGGTCTATACCAACGCTCGCTGCGTCGCTCCGCTGAGTTCCCCGACCCGATCGGCGATGATGACAGGACTCCATCATGAAATTACGGCCTCCCACAACCATCGTTCCCACCGGGACCAGCCGCTTCCGGAAGACATCATCCCTTATCCTGTCCTTCTCCGCCAGGCCGGGTATGCGACTGTGCTCGGCGACAGGGATGCGTTTGAGAACCCCGTTACCCATGCGGACCATGAAAGCAGCCGCAAGATCGATTGCAACTTCAAATATGAACCTACAGGAGCTTATGACGGAAAGAACTCTTTCGGCCTCTTTGACCGCCTGTACGATCGTCCGGCCGACGGGAGTCCGTGGTTCCAGCAGATTACCCTTTATGTCACGCACCGGGGGGACTGGTGGAAAGATATCCGCTCCCGCTCGGCTCATCCGGTCGATCCCGGGAAGGTCGATCTCCCGCCCTATATGGCTGACCTTCCGAGGATTCGGGAAGAGTTCGCCTGCTATCTCGACCAGGTGGAATACATGGACGCGGAAGTAGGGGCCATTCTCGAAAAGCTCCGCAAAGACGGACAGGAGGACAAAACGGTCGTCATTTTCATCGCCGACAACGGTCGAGCGGATATCCGGGCGAAGGGCTGGATGTACAACGACGGAACCCGCATCCCGATGATTGTCCGCGCACCGGGACTGGACCACAAAGTCGTGGACGACCTCGTCAGCGAACTGGACATTCCGGCGACGGTCCTTTCCCTCGCCGGAGTAGAGATTCCGCAATACTATCAAGGAAAGGTCCTGGAGGTTTTTTCCGGAAAGCCATCGGCACATGCCTGGACCTATCATGCCCGGGATACCTGGGATGAGGTGCAGGAGTGTATCCGGGCTGTCACGGACAATCACTATATCTATGTCCGCAACTATGTTCCCCAGCTCCCCTACACGGCCAACCACTGCTATACATACTGCTACCGGCCGGCCCTGCACGTGATGAAACGCCTCAAGGAAGAGGGCAGGCTGAATCCGGTCCAGCTCCTGTTCTTTGCCGACAGCAAGCCGGTCGAAGAACTTTATGACTGGAAGGCGGACGAATTCTGCGTCCGGAACCTGGCCGGGGATCCGGCCTATCTGACGGTCCTCAATAAGATGCGTGAACGCATGGATGACTGGCAGTTCCAGAACCGGGATGCCGGAGTTGAAGATCATCTTACCCGTCGCCTGCCTGATGACCGGGCCGCCTACCGCCGCCAGCAGTATTACGCCGAACGGTTCCGGCCCGAGGAATGGGCGGAAATTGAAGACGGCGCCATCTGTGACAGCTATGACCGCTGGAAGACTGAGATCCGGAAAATGTGGGCGGAGAATACCGTCCGTCTGAGCGACCCGATCGTAAAGGTCCCGGATTCCCGTCAGGCCGCCTTTTTCTGCGACGGCCACGTCGTGACCCTCAATATCGGGGCCCATGCGAAGGCTTTCCGCCTTTCTGACGGAGCCCAGGACGCGAGTTTTGATCTTGCCTGTGCTCCATTCAATCCGCATTGCAATGTCGCCGACATTACCCGGAAGGGAAGTCGGAACTACTTGTATGTCAGCGAATGGAACGGGAAACGGCGCTTTTTCGTGGAAGATTTCCGCCACAAGGGAAACAAATGGACGAGCCGCCTTGTCCAGACACTTTCCGCGAACGGGATTCCGGATGCGGTCAAGGGCTCCGGCTATATGGACTGGGTCCCTGATTTCGAGAAGGGAAGGCTGTACTCGGTGGCTTATAAGGAGAATCATCCAGGCCATGACATCGCCGGATCGACCAAGTTGGTAATCCTTGAATTCGCCCTTCCGGACCCGAAGAAAGGAAATGTGGACTTTACGGAGAAAGATATCCTGCGCCGGACAGAGATTCCCGTTTACCTCGCGACCCAGGACAAACACGTCCATAATGGAAAGCTCTATATCCTCGCCGGGTTGAAAACCAAGGAGAATCTTCGGAATCCCGCCCGGAACTTCCTGAGGACAATTGCTGTCTTCGACCTGGAAACCTTCCGCCTGGAAAAGGAAATCCGCCTTGATTTCTATGAGCTCGAGCCCGAAGGAATCGACTTTATCGGGGACGACATGTACCTGACGTACAATTCTGATGCTTTGTACCAGGTCATAAAACAGGAATAATAACCGGATTACCGCGATCCGCCCGGGAGACACATCTCACTGCAAGCGTCCATGCTGAATATTCGGCAGGATTGATTATATTTGTGGTGAGATACGTGTTTCGACGGTATGCAGACTAAAAAGAGCTTTCAGTATTGGCAGTGGAGAGTCATCATCTCCACAATGATCGGGTATTCGATTTTTTATTTCGTCCGCAAGAATTTCGCTTTTGCGATGCCCGCACTGGGGGCCGAATATGGAATCAAGAACACCAGTTTCGGTATCATCCTGTCCCTTGTCGGCATCATTTACGG
>JAEEGL011947042.1_pt1 | contig 10718 bp, 10 predicted proteins | sample 9134231 | NCBI WGS metagenome assembly JAEEGL01 (sample SAMN16246548, study PRJNA631951) | gut metagenome | biome: gut microbiome; feature: rumen; material: fiber-attached | host: Bos | place: Iran: Karaj | collected 2018-10 | reverse complement strand
GCCAGAACTCCTCTGGCGACGGAGGAGGAGCCTAGCGGAACCCCTGTTCAACGAGGTAAGGTATATAGAGTGCCGTAGGTACGCAGGAGCATGCAAGATTGTTCCGTCGCCCCTACAGGGCTCAAATATTTTGCTGTCATGAAGCAGGGGTTGCACCCCTGCCTAAAATCCTTTGTCCCTACGGGACTTATTCTATGACTTTGTGCCATCTCCTATATTATTGCTTACATCATTACTTTCTTACCATTCACGATATATGTGTTGTTTGCACGAAAGCGTCGAACCACCCTTCCCTGCAAGTCATAAGCCGTGCCTTCTTTAGTCACCCTATTAGTGGAGGTGCTTGGTGCGAGGCACTCCTTAATCCCCACGGGCTCGCCTTTGTCGGTTGTGGAGATGAAGAATGCCAGGCGGCTCTCTATGCCTCGCGAGTTGGTGTAGGTGACACGGTATACGTAGCTCCAGTCGGTGTTGACGGTTATCTCGCGCGTCGTCTCGCCCGTGTTCCACTGCCATTTCCCCGTGTCCTCCTCGCCGTCAGGCAGTTGTGGCATGAGGCGTAGGGTCTTGCCCTTGGCCAGCGGCGCGCTCTTCGTTGTCGAGTATGTGTTGACGAGTGCGCCCAGTTCGTTGTGCTTCGTTATTCTGCCGTCCACGAGGCCGCGCTTCTTCTCGTTTGCGAAGCTCGGAATCAGCGTAGCAGACAGCGACGAGCTGTATTCTATCTGCCCTGTGAGCTCCGTAGGCACTTGGTCAGCGGGACAAAGTTGCGGCTCGCGCGTATTCATCAGCACCGAATAGCCTAAGTGGTCATAGCCGCCACTCGTGGAGCCTTTGCCGCCCTCGTCGATGCCCATCTGCTGGTAGGCTTTCTCGGCAAAGGGCATCGCTACGCCCTTCACACCTTCGTACAGACCGATTACCGTAGCCCAATACGGACGCATCTGGGCGCCCAAGGCCGGCTCCGTCATCACCCACGAGCGTCCGTCGGTGTAGGCATAGCCGCTGCTAAGGTAGAGATAGTTGGTCCACGGCAAGCCTGCCACGCTCTGCGTCTGCGCTGCCACATATTCTATGCCGGCTGCCAAGCGGTGGTTCATATAGGCGAAAAGGTCGTCGCCCTGATTATATGCCACCTTGGCTATATCCACTGCCAATCCCAGAGCCAAGGCCGAATGGCCCGTATCGCGACCGCTCTCGTTCATCTGACCCAGTTCGCCATAGGCGCCTGTCTCCAGTTCGCTTTGGCTGGTGGTCACTATGAGGTTGCCCAGGAACTCCGTCAGACCGTCGCTCCAGATGGCCTTGCCGGTGATGCCGTCGTGACCGGTGACATCGTGAAGCGTAGGCGGTTCGGTGTAGTTGCCCACCTGATCGTATTTAATAAACGAGATGCCCTCGTTGTAGATTTGCACGTTGTCGCACAGAATGCCTATCGACATCACACACAAAGCGTTGCAGAGGCCCCAGTTGGACCAATAGTGGCCGGGGGCTTTCCACCACTTGCCGCTGTTCTCCCACGTGCCATTGCGGCCGCGCAGGAAACCGATGGCCTTGGGGTACCACAACGTGAGCATCCATTGCCGGAACTTCTCGAAATCCTCTGGGTTCCACCCCTTGAAGTCGCGCATCAGTTCCGCAGCCTGAGCGAACTGGTAGCCGTAGAGCCCTACCGCCAGGCACTGGTCGCTGTTGCCGCTGATGGCCGTCGTCTTGTCAGCCCACGCCATCAGTATGCGCACTGCAGCTCTGGCATGAGCCTGCGTGCCGCCAATCTTCCAGCGCAGGGCATTCTGATAGGCCATCGTAGCTCCACGCGCTGCATTGATATAGTTCTCACCGCTTCCGCCGCCGCGAACGATGGTCTCCACGGGGTACGTCTGCACGCTGCTCTGCGCATATTCAGCAGCTTTCAACTTGTTCCAGGCACTCACCACGGTCTTGTTCTTGGCAGCTATCTGTGCCTTCACGCGGTCGAAATCCTCTTGAGTGTGCAATCCGCCCGGATGAATGAAACCATGATCCGCTGTGTCTTGGGCTGAGAGCGGAGAAGCAAAGAATAACAACAGACAAACAATAAAAGCCATTCTTGTCATAGAATTCATGTATTTTTGAGATTATGGATTTATACCTATGCATCAGTGCGACTCCTCGTGCAAGCTACCAAACGTAGCAGCAACAAGAAAGCGCGCACAAAAATAATAAAAGATTCCCTAATAATAATGTTCACGCGCAAGAAAAATGCAAAACGAGGATAAAAAAAGCCTTCTTACCCTTCTAAACAAACTATTTTGCTTACCTTTGCAGCAGAAACCACATCACGTTATCATTACCCATGGACCATCTTCCCCGCGACCCATTCATGCTTCTCTCCGCCGTCAATATGCTGCTGCGCGACGGCGAATACGATTCACTCTCCGACCTCTGCTCAGCCCTCGATGCCGACGAGGACGACCTCTGCCTCACCCTCGCACGCGAGGGATATGCCTACGTGCCCGACCAGCGCCAGTTCCGACCGCTGTCCTGAGCGCTTACCAATTTTTCAGACAGTTATATTTCGTCGAACTCACGTTAAATTATATCATATAATGAAAAAGTTATTTTGTCCATTTCTTTTCTTTGCCCTGATGGGCATATTGTCCTTTTCTTTTGTTGGATGCGACAAAGAGGATGTAGAAGCATTGCCTGATTATGTTGTCAAGGTTGATGCAAACGGGAACGCAACAAAAGGCCATAGGTTCACTAAGATTGATGACTCGAATTTCTTCATTGACAATATAAGCTATAGGATTATCGATGACGCTTTGATGGTTACAGGCTACAATAAATTATTACCAATTGACACGGCAAATATCATCAGCGAATTATTATATAAAGGTCGTAGGATGAAGGTAACCAGTATTTGTGATATGGCATTTGGTAATTGTACGACTCTCACATCAGTGACACTACCTTCGACACTGAAACGCATCATGCAAAACGCTTTCCAGCGGTGTACAGCTCTAACCTCTATAACGCTACCAGAGTCTGCAGTCATAGAAAATGCTGCATTTATTGGCTGCCATAATCTTGCTACGATAACGATTCCCAAAGGTATTACCGAAATCAGAGCTGGTGTTTTTAAAGACTGCACATCTTTGACCTCCGTAACAATTCCTTCCTCTGTCACGAGCATCTGGGAAAATGCCTTCGAAGGTTGCATAAGCCTTTCATCGCTGACATTTTTTGAAGGAACAACCAATATTGGCAATTACGCCTTTCAGGATTGCTCATCTCTGACCTCAGTAACGTTTCCTGAATCCGTCACCAGTATTGGTGCTGATTCGTTCTCTCGCTGCACCAGTCTCACAACAATATCGATTCCTTCGTCAATTGGCTATATAGGTGAGGGGGCTTTCTCTAGTTGTACTGGTCTTAAGGATGTATATTGTTATGCTGAAATCATACCAAGGACAGAGGCTTTTGTTTTCGATGGTATTGATCCCACTAGTTCTACGCTTCATGTTCCTGCGTTGGCTATAGATAATTATAAATCAAATTGGTGCTGGAAAGGTTTTGGTTCCATAGTAGCTCTTTAAGTGATTATAATACTCGTTTTCGCGAAGCGCTTCATTGTGAGGTGCTTCGTTTTTTTTATGTTTTGGCAATAATATAGGAGATGGCACAGAACCCCAGAATAAGTCCCATAGGGACAATGGATTTTAGGCAGGGGTGCAACCCCTGCTCCATGACAGCAAAATATTTGAGCCCTGTAGGGGCGACGGAACAATCTTGCATGCTCCTGCGTACCTACGGCACTTTATATACCTTCTGACATGATACAGGGGTTTCGTTCGCTTCGCTCACTTCACCGCCTGCCTAAATTCCAACGCCCTTCCAGGGCTTATTTCCCTTTGAATAGGTCAACTCCTATATCATTACCTAAAAAATTCCTACCGCGTCTCACGACGAAGTAGGAATTGGACCACAATGAATAAAAAAACAAATTGAAAAACCCAACTAATCAATAAAAACCTTAAACTAACTTATTAAACTGACATGAAAAACTAATTCCTTGTTTCTAACCGCTGCGAAGCAGCATAAGCCTCGTCCCCTGGCAAACTTTTATTTTTCACTTTTCATTCTTTCACTTTTCACTTCGGCTCCGCCGACAACCCCTCACCGCCCGAAGGGCTCTAACCGCTGCAAAGCAGCATAATCCTATATTGCTACGTGCACCCACGTAGGTATTCCTTTTATTACCTGTTCGCGAAGCAGCTCGTGAACTGGCAGACGTAATTCCTTGATGAGGCGGAACAACGTTTCGTTGTCCTCTATTTTGGCGGCTCTGATGTCGGCCGCTCGCCCGTAAAGGTGGTAGCTCTTAACGGCACCGCCAACGGCTCTGTTTAGCTCTTGACAGCGATAGCCGCTGTTGACGTATATGGGCTTCCCGAATCTCCTCCTCAGTGGTTCGAGGACATATCGGCAGAGGTTTGTGAGGTTCGCCAGTTGCTGACTGTTCACCTCGTTCTTGATGCCTAATCGGCGCGCTGTGGAACTCCGCGTGAATTCCGACAGCTGGAAATGGGGCGACAACCGGACCCCCTCCCCGCTCCCCCTTGTAGGGGGAGAGTTGAATGACTTGGCATTGGTATTCATTCGATTTTTCTTTAATGTTTAATTTAATGATTTGAGCTCCCCTCTCTGCGCCTGAGGGTAACCTCCCGCCCCCTTGAGGGGGAGCAGGGAGGGGGTCTAAGACACAGAGAAGGGCAAAGAAGAGGATGTCAAATCTGAGTTCATTCATTTGACAAGGTTAGCGGCATGCGCTCCGATGGTGGTCAGCAGTGCAGTGATGACTGTGACGATGAACTGGAGAATGGTCTTAATGGTTTTCTTGGTACTCTCTTTCATAATAAGGGGCCCCTCCCCCGACCCCTCCCCTGTTAGGGAGGGGAGAAGGGAATCGGCATTCATTTTAATTGTTGATTACTCGTCTTGATTTGTTGACTAAAGCCCCTCTGCCTCCCTCCCCTCCCTAACAGGGGAGGGGTCGGGGGAGGGGCCGCCAGCCATTAAGGCTCGTCACCTTCCTCCACTTCTGGAGTCCAGTCGGCCGTGGTCTTGCCTTCGTTCTCGGCGGCGAGAGCGGCGGCCTGAGCGGCGCGGGTGGAAGTGCGCTGGAGGGCGACATTGCGACGAATGTCGAGAAGGCCGGTGCCCTTGTTGAAGTTCACGCGGATCTCCTTGATGTTGGCGTCGGTGAACTCGTCCTTGGTCTTGGCGCCAGTGCTGCTGATGCTGGGCTCGAAAGAGCCGAGGTCACCGAGGCTGACCTTGTAGCCCTGACTGATGAGCTCCTTGGTGCAGACCACGAGGTCGGTGAGCACGCCGACGATGGTGCCCTTGGAGAACACGCTGCCGTGGCTGATGATGTGAGCTGCAAGCTCGTTGATGTCGATGTTGCCGGTCAGCTGAAGATAGGCGTAAGCCTTCTTAGCTTCCTCAGGCTTCTGAGGATTGGGCAGCATTACGACGCTGTACTGAATAGGCTTCATAGCTAAATGAGGACCCCCTCCCCGCTCCCCCTTTAGGGGGAGAGTGGAATGTTCTCCACGAGGGGATTTGGGGGATTTTTTTTAAAGGTTGTGTTTGTGTTGTGTTGATTGATTGCAAGTTTGAGAGTTGCCGTTGCTTTGGCTCGGGGTTGCTTCGCTGAGTTGGATATTGAGGGCAAACATCTAACCGCGGCGTAGCCGCCCTCACCCCTAACCGCGGCTTCAGCCGCTCTCACCGGCACCCGCTGGTGCCATTTTGTTTTACTGTGCAAAGGTACGAAAAGTCGCCGAATTTAGCAACGCTTTAAAAATAAATCGTGCTTTTCGGCGACCATAAATTGAAATTGGTATTGATAATCAACAACTTACAATAAAATGGGCTGGGACGGCCCCTCCCCCGACCCCTCCCCTGTTAGGGAGGGGAGAGGGGAAAGAGCTCGTTTGTTGGTTGGCCCCTCCCCCGACCCCTCCCCTGTTAGGGAGGGGAGAAGGGATTGGCCTGTTTGTTAGTTAATTGTTAATTAGTTAGTTCCTCGTTGGATTTGAGCCCCCCTCCCTAACAGGGGAGGGGTTGGGGGAGGGGCCATTCTTTAGTGGTGGCAGTTTGAAGTTCTTGAAGATCTCTTCCAGCTGCTCAGGTGTGGCGCGATGGGCGTGAGCTTCTTCACGCGCTCTGCGCTGCTCGGCCTTGATTTGCTGGTCTATCTCGTTGTTCCTGCGCCGCCGCTCTTCGGCCTCGCGTTGCCGTTGTTCCTCGGCTTGTTTCCGCTTTTCGTCTTCGGTCGGGTCTATTTCGGGCGGGTTGTCGTAATAGCCGTTTACAGCCTTTTCGAGAATCTTCTCGCTACTTGTCAGCCAAGCGAAAGAGCCAATCAGGCCATTCGGAAACTTATTGCTTTTCACCTTGCCATTACATAAATCACTTCGTGCCATATTCACAACTGCGTCAACCAAGATGCCTTTTGTGCCATATTCATTGACTATCTCTTGCAATTGTGATTTTTTGCCGTGAGAAATATACTTCAATGGTTGTATTACACTGCCATATTTCTTGAGTGTGTTATTGAAGAAAACGATGAAAGCCTCCCAGTCAATCTTCAGGTTCATTTTTGTTGAATTTGACGAAACGCAAGAACGATGATTATCATCGTTTTTTTTCTCAGCCTTTTCTTTTATACTTTTCTTTTTGCTTCTTTTTCTTTTCATTTTCTTTTCCTCTCTTTTTTATTTTGCCATTTTCTTAGGGTACTAATTAGACCTTGTTTTATTCTTCAACGCAGAGGCGCTGAGCCGCGAAGTTTTTTGAGGTTTTGGAGTTCATTGCAGCTGACCTTCGGTGAGTTCGCGGATAATCACAGCGCTTCGCGAGGCTGTGATTGTGGAGAACGCAGAGGCCATCCGGCTGGGAAATTCTCTGCGAGCTCTGGACAGCACGAAGCTTGGCGCTTGCGCCGTTCGTGCGCCCCTGCGTCCTCACGCGAGAGCGTCAATAGCTATGCCTTCGCGTCCTCTCTTATCTCCAGAGCCTCTGCGCCTCGGCGCCTCTGCGTTGAAAATTTTCCATCTCAAAAATTGGCTATCACGATACATAATGAATCGAGGTCTATTCTGTGCCAGGCGTCTTTAGTCCAATGACCGTTCTCGTCTTCCCGACTACCATAGACGTATGCCTTGTTTCGGATACGCTTAAAGCCGAAACCGACAATTGTCTGTCCCTTGTCCTTTCCGGTAAGACAATCTCCATGGAAAGTTATACTATTCGCAATACTTTGCATTGTTGAAAACTTTTGTTTCATAATCGTTGTTGCTTGAAAATTAGTTAGTTACTCGTTGTTTACATTCTCATCCTCATCATCGTCTTCGGGCTCCGAATACGGCAGTATTTCCGCCTCATTGGGACCGGGAACATAGTCGCACCACCCGATGAGCGCGTACTTGGAGAAGCTACGCCAGCCGAGCGGAGTGCCGTCGGCATTGAATTCGAAGTACCTGACGAGGTGCGGTTTGCAGGTCTTGCTGCCATTGCCGCGAGGGCGGTAATCAGCTGGAATATGCTCCCAGCTCTTGGTGCCTATCGCTTCGCGGAGCTCGCCGCCGCTAGTCTTCATGTAGAAGAAACGCACTACTTTATTTGGTAGATTCGTAAGAAGCGCGTTCAAGCTGTGATTGAGTTTGTTGTTCTTTACCATTTGTTCAGTTTTTTCGCGGGTTTAACTTTTACTACTTCATAGAGCTCATCCCAGAACAGGAGCAGCCAACGGCGCTCGGTCCTTGAGTAGACGGTCAGGATAGGGTCCTGTGTCGGGTCTAATCGGTATTGAATCCTGTCCTTCCTTGGGATTAGAGACCGTTTGCGTGTCACCATCATGTCGAAGTGCCACTTGGCGCCCTGGGTGATGTACCGGTATTTTATCTTGCACAATCCCGATGCAAGACGGCTGATAATCTCTTCACGTGTCATTGCGGCTCACCTCCTTCCATTCTGTTCAGCTGCAGAGCCAGCTCCACTTCAACATCAAGACGGGTGGCACCTGGCGGCATTGCAGCGATGATTTGCATCCGAAGTTTGTCTATCTCAGCCTGCCGCTGAGCACGTTTCTGCTTTCTTTGCATGGGCGCTAATTTATTCATTTCCTGAATCTTGCTACTCCTTATGGTGTTTTCTTTTTGCGAAATCAGCTGTAAGTTGCTTGGGCGGTCGTCCAATGAATTGTTATTGATATGGTCCACTACCCAAAGCCGTGTTTCAGCAGGGCGGAAACCGAAAATGCATAGGTAGGTAAGAGGTGCGCATAAAAGGTGCACTATTTTCCCTTTATGCCGAAACTTAAACTCCCTTCTTGGCTTGCAGCGATGATTGCTTTTTTTGTTATAGTTTAAGGCTACTTCTAGCTGGACGCACACTTTACGCTTATAGCGCCGATGATAGAAGCAGTGCCAGAACCGCAGGGGAACATCGTTCTTCAGATCGTCGGGGCAGTACTTCAGTACGCCCTCCCACGTGGGCACCCATTCGAGATGGGTGCCTTGTGGTTCGGTTGTGTGAAACTTTTTCATACGTTAATAATCTTTAATCGAAGATATCCTCCGCTAAAATCTGTTGAATCTTCTCCTGGTTGTATGACAGTTCGAAGATGCTTCGCTCTACGAACCTTCTAAGATGTGTATCGTAATCCAAGCACTCAGACATGTATTTCACAAGCTCGTAGTAATGCTTGCAGTAAGCAGACATAACGCGAACTTCCTTAATATCAGCCTTTTGGGTTGCTGCTTTGCACATTTCTTGAACTTTATCCTGCGTCATGATGAATTCGCCGTCTTGCAGTTGTGCGCTCTCCAACTCATTACGGTTGTTTTGAGCAAGCTCAATTTCGGACAAAAGGTTGGCGTTGTCCTCGACCAGCTCCTTTAATTCGTTAAACTTTGTTTCGTTGTACATAATTAATGTGAATTTTAACTTGGTTAGACATGCGGTGCTTCGAAGCAGGCTTTGTTCGCGACCAAAGTAGGCTTTAGCACCCTGTGAAGCTAGCTTTCGAGTGCAAAGGTAGACAACAAAAAAACGTCCCACAAGCTGTGGAACGTTTTGGGAATGGTTTGGGAATGGTTTGGGAACGATTGAGAAATTTTTGGGAACGTTTTGGGAACGTTTTGGGAATCGCTATCTATTCCAGATTGACGTTTTGTTTCGCTAACTCTTCAGATAGGGATATTACTACCGCTCGGCACTGCTTGTACACCGCCTCGTCGCTACGGCTTGGTTTCACCCTATCCAGCTGTCGCGCATCCTGATTCATAAACGACAGCGTCACTAATTTTCGAATATTTTCGTAGCCGCATTCAGGGTCCAGTTTCTTCGTAAACGGCAAGCTGGCAATTCGTTCGCAAAACTCCAAGCCCTTCACAGGGTAGTTGCACTGCCAGCGCAGATACCAATACACCGCCGCCCATTTCACTTTCGTGTCCAGGGGCTTGCCCTCGCCGCAGATAGCCTCAATGGCACGCGCCACCTGCTCGTCGGTGTAGCCCTTTCGTGCAGTCGTCGGGCACCTGTCGGCACGCTCCGCGATGGTCACGTTCTGAATCGTGCCGCTGAAAATATTCTGCGGCTTCATGCCATACGTCATGAAGTGCTCCGCCATCTGCTCCTCCTCCGTAGCAGGCTTGGCCACTTCCTCGGGCTCCTCCTCCTCCGGCGTCAGCTCCAGCCATACCAGGCACGCCATCACGCGTCGCATATCTGCGCGCGGCAGGCGCATACCATAAATCACTCGCGCGAAGGCACCCACGTTCGTCTGCCACAGGCGGTAGAGCTTGCCCGGCAGCGCCTGCGCCTCCTTCACCACCTGGGCGCGCGTCACCTCGATGGGCGTGTCGGACAGCAGCAGGTCCGCCTCGAACGTCTTCGTCAGCTCATTGTGCAGCCATCGTCCCACCTCGTCCATCTGATGGTCGCCGCCCATGCGCTGACTCGCCTCCGAGAGGCGTTCGGCAGCGCGCTGCAGCCGTTCGTCATCGGCTTCGGTCAGCGCATTGAACATCATCAGCCGCTGCGCCTGCATATCACCCGAGAGGTCGTAGCGCATGATATCGAAGAGCCTGTCCACTACGTCAACCACGGCCTCCACCCTGCCCGAGTGGAAGTAATGCCAGAACAGCTTCTGCATCGTCTCCACCTCCAGCGGCAAAGCCACCGAAAGCGCGAACGGAGCCACCGAAGTAGTCCATGTGCCCAGCCCCAGCGGCAGGGCGCGCTCCACCTCCTCCTCGCTCGCCAAGGGCCGAGGGCCGAAGTCCGCGAGCAGTTCGTAGTCCGAAGCTTTCGCAATTCTGCCCGTCACCGTGCCGCACCCCGAGGCCATCAGCATGCGTTGCGCCATCATCACATCATCGCTCCGCACATTGCCGATGCGCAGAGCATTTACAAAGGCCCCTACACACCGCACGTCATGCGGGCTCGGCTGGGCCGCCAGTGTCACATTCAAGCCCGCAGCTTGTGCCACGAACTCCTCGCGCCGCGCCGCTATGGCGTGGTGAGTCATACTATTGATTCGCAGGAAGATAGAGTCCATTTTCAGGTAGTAAATCAGTTGTTTTTAAGACTTGTCGCTTTAAGGCGTTGCGGCTACAAAGGTAGCAAAAGATTACGGATTAAAGAATAAAGATTAAGTTTTTTTT
>JAEEGL010348958.1_pt1 | contig 10718 bp, 7 predicted proteins | sample 9134231 | NCBI WGS metagenome assembly JAEEGL01 (sample SAMN16246548, study PRJNA631951) | gut metagenome | biome: gut microbiome; feature: rumen; material: fiber-attached | host: Bos | place: Iran: Karaj | collected 2018-10 | reverse complement strand
TCAAACAGGCAGTCCTCAGTCTCGGTATAGCAATCTATGGGAAGCCTGTGACTCTTCTCGTTTTTGATATAATAGGGCATGAGTACAACCTCTTTTGAGCCCTCTCCATCGCACTCAAAAAAGATCCTGTACAGCGCTCTGTTAACCGCATCTTCACGAGATACACTCTCATCTAGGTGGAAACCTGCCACCTCGCCTGCCTCCTTAAATGCATCGGCTTTTATGCTCTCTTCATTGTCACCACGGATAATGGAGCAAAGATCCCAGAGCCTTACCAGTTTCTGCCTTCTTTTATTCTCTTTTTCTTCATCGGGATATAAATAATTTAATGGAAAAACGTCGATACCCGTAACGTAAGGAAAGCCGAAATGGCTGTTCAGATAGTCTACGCCGGTATTGATACCTTTGCCACAGATCACACGGGCAAGGAAATTATTGAACCCGGCGTCTTTGTCCGGGGTCAGAATTGAGTAATCTTCGGAAAGTTCGTCATAGGCATACTTTAAAAACTCCAGATAATCGTCCTGGAGCATTGAAATATCGATATCATCATCCCAGGGAATAAACCCTCCGTGCCTTTTTGCACCGATGATGGTACCGTAGTCAATGAACCAATGGATATTGTGTCTTTCGCACACTCCAATGATCTTTTCAAGCATATCCAGTTGCACAGCCCAGGAACGTTTTATCATCCCGGGGACGTAGAAATCATCTCTGATCTCATCCTGAAAAAAGGTATTGTCAAACTTCACCGAGAGTACATCCTTTTGATTTGTGTTTTACTTTGAATATTATACCACAAAAAAAGCGGTCACAGTTAAGTGACCGCAGTAAAATTCGATATTTAAACCGCTTTAATCTTGAACTTGCTGATATCCTTTTCAGTTTCAACCAATTCAATATCTGCGCCAAGTTTTTTGAGCTTGAGATGGAAATCCTCGTAGCCTCTCTGGATGTACTTTATTTCATCCACAGTGCTGTATCCGTCCGCAGACAGACATGCCAATACCAGTGCCGCTCCTGCACGAAGGTCCGGTGCGCTGATATCTGCGCCGGTGTACTTTTCGGTACCGTCGATTATTGCGGTACTGCTCTCCACCTTAATGCTGGCTCCCATGCGGGTAAGTTCATCAACATATTTGAAACGGTTTTCGAAAATGCTTTCCGTAACAATGCTGGTTCCGCTTGCAAGGCCCAACGCAACAGTGATCTGAGGCTGCATATCCGTAGGGAATCCGGGATAGGGCAAGGTCTTTACATGTGTATGCTGAAGAGGCTTTGATGCAACTACGCGAACGCAGTCATCCTTCTCTATAACCTCGCATCCGATTTCTATAAGCTTTGCTGAAATGGACTCAAGGTGCTTGGGAATTACATTTTTAACCGTTACATCGCCATGAGTGATGGCAGCGCCGAACATAAAAGTTCCCGCTTCGATCTGATCGGGGATGATGGTGTAATCTGTGCCGTGGAACTTGCTGACACCCTTAATACGGATAACATCGGTTCCGGCGCCCTTTATGCTTGCACCCATGCTGTTAAGGAAGTTTGCCACGTCAACTACGTGGGGTTCCTTTGCAGCGTTTTCTATAATTGTCTTTCCCTCTGCCATTGAAGCCGCCATCATTACGTTGATGGTTGCTCCCACGCTGACAAGGTCCATATAAATATGGCTGCCGGTCAGTCTGTCAGATTTGGTACGGATCATTCCGTGATCAAGATTTACTTCCGCACCCAAAGCCTTGAAGCCCTTGATGTGCTGATCTATTCCACGGCATCCGATATCGCATCCGCCGGGAAGGGTTACTTCTGCAATTTTGTACTTTCCTAAAAGCGCTCCGATAAGATAGTAGGAGGCTCTGATCTTTCTGATGTTATCATCGTCTACAACGAGATTATTGATGTGGGCACCGTTTATGGTGACACGATGTCTGCTTTCTCTCTTAACGATAACGCCGATGGATTCCATGGCATTCAGAAGAACATTTATGTCCCTAACATCGGGAATATTATCTATATGAACTGTCTCGTCGGTCATCACCGCTGCTGCAAGTATGGGAAGAGCTGCGTTCTTTGCTCCGCCGATCTCCACTTCTCCAACAAGGGGTGTGCCGCCTTTGATAGCATATTGCTCCATGACGCACCTTCTGTTTTAGGCACCGCATTTTCGCGGGCTTTATTAGTTGTGAACCGGGCTGTCTGAGAACAGACTTATCCCTTTACACACTTAATCTATTTTATACCATATTTTGCTTTTTTTGTAAATATTACATATTTGTTAAGTCAAAATATGGTGGAATTTGCATAAAAATCTTTCAAAAACCACTAGTCTTATGTATAATAATACTCCGAAAGGAAGGTTGCCATGTTCAGACTTATTTTAGTAGCTATTTTTGTAATACTGTATTTGATCCTCACAATGCCCCTTATGCTCATCACTTTTATCGTGGGAAAGATCAATCCCAAAGCAGGCGATAAGATGGCTATGGCAATAGTTAATAAAGGCGGATTCCGTGTAGTTCAGTTCCTTGCGGGAGTTAAAACGAAAGTCATCGGTCATGACCGTATACCCGACGGAGCAGTTCTCTACGTATGCAACCACAGAGGTTTCTTCGATACTATCACATCTTACCCTCTGGCAAAAAATCCCACAGGATTTGTAGCAAAAAAAGAGATACTCTACGCACCTCTTTTAAATATCTGGATGCTGCTTTTGCACTGTCAGTTCCTTGACCGCAAAAAGCCCCGCTCCGGAATGGATATGCTTCTTAAATCCATCGAACTCATGAAGAGCGGAATATCCGTATGTATCTTCCCCGAGGGAACCAGAAACCGTAATCCCGAAAGTGACGAACTTCTGCCCTTCCATGCAGGTTCTTTTAAAATTGCCACCAAGGCCGGAGCCCCCATAGTGCCCGTGACCATCATAGGCGGCGGAAGAGTTTGGGAAGATCACTTCCCCTGGATACAGGGCAAAAACATGGTTCTTGAGTATGGTGAACCCATATACACAAAAGAGCTCTCCAAAGAAGAGCTCAAAAACATTTCGGAATATACCCGTGATATAATGCAGCAGACATATATCAGAAACAAAGCGGAGTATGCCGATTTCTTAAATGCAAGATAAATCTATTCATTTTCCCTCGGTTCCTGGCGCATTTTGAATTCAGTGTCCTCGTCGATCATTTCTATCATGATCTTGGAAAATTTTTCATCGAATTGTGTGCCGGAACCGGAAACCATTTCATTTCTCACGAATTCCTGTGTACGTGAACGCCTGTAACTTCTGTCGCTGGTCATGGCGTCGTAGGCATCCGCAACCGCAATGATCCTTGCCTCCTCCGGAATTTCTTCACCCTTTAATCCATCAGGGTATCCTTTTCCGTCATACCTTTCATGATGCCCCCTGGCACCAACGGTTAGTCCGGGCATCTCGGAAATATTTGCAAGTATCTTGGCACCCCATGCAGGGTGCTGTTTTATCATGTTGTATTCTTCATCTGTCAGCCTGTCCGTTTTGTTGATCACATCATCCCGGACTCCGATCTTTCCCACATCGTGGAGCAGACCCATTATATAGATTTCTTCCTGGTGTTCATCGGAATATCCGTATCTTTTTGCGATCTCACGGGAATACTGTGCAACTCTTCTTGAGTGGCCGTGGGTATAAGCATCCTTGGCATCTATTACATCCGCAAGAGTTTGGATCACGTGAATGGACAGACTTTCTATCTCTTTTGTCTTCCTTACAACCTCACCGTGCAGATCCTTCTGCAGTCTGATAAGGTCCAGTAAATGTCTTACCCTTAGTTTTAATACTTCCGCCGCGAAGGGTTTGCGGATAAAATCCAGTGCTCCCAGTGACAGACCTGTTGTTTCGGATTGTCCGTCCTCGTTGGCTGTAAGGAAGATCACCGGGATCTCGTCAATCCCTTTTTCCTTTTCCAGCTTACGAAGGAGTTTAAGTGTCTCGTATCCGTCAAGCTCCGGCATCCTGATATCCAGAAGTATCATATCCACACGATTGACTTCCACATAATCAAGAAGAAGCTTGCCGTTTTTTAAACAGGTTACCTTATACCCGCACTCGGAAAGCACCGTATTTGCATTTTTCAGAATGACTGTATCATCATCAACAATAACTATACGTTCTTCCATATTGCCTCCGCGCTATTGCCCCAGGCTGCCAAATGCCGAAACAGCTTCATCCACCGTCATCATTCCGTTACCGACTCTGTATGCCGCTTCACGAAACTCTTTTGTAACCTGATCGTTGGTACCGGTCTGGTTAAAACTGAATCTGTGATCTGCCGGAACATCAGCCAGTGATGAATATACTTCATCCAAAGTAAAATCATCCGTAGGAGGAATCATGCGCTTTCTTTCCGCCATATTTCCCAGTTCTTTCTCGCTGCAGAGAAATCTGATAAATTCATTGGTCATGTCAAGGTTTGCGCTGTTCTTGTTCACGGAGAAGAAAAGCACTACGGAATTCAGGAAAAACCCTCCGTCATCACCTGCAGGAGCAACAAAGAATTTATATTCAAAAGGATTCGCGGTGAAGGCCTCGGACTGTGATTCTCTTTTGGCGGTTCCCGAAACCATATTTCCGGATCCGATCATTATGGGAACATCCCCCTCAAAGAAGCGTAAGATAACGGAATTGTAATCATCTTCAATCTCCCGGGAGCATTTTTCGATATCGATATATCCTGAATCGATCAGATCCTGAAGCCTTGTAAGAGAAGGTCTTAACAGCTCTCCCGCAGAAGGATCCATGGAATTAAGGGCTTCGACGCGATCACTGTTTTTTATCACATTGTCCGAGAACATGGGATATGCGAAGGAATAAAAAATGCCGGATACAGTGGTGGTGTCCGCACCCATTATAGGGCTGTCATATCCTGCCGCTTTCAGTTTTTCGCAGGTATCCATCAATTCGGAATATGTTTCGGGAACACTCAGATTCTGCTCTTTGAATATATCCATATTCACAAGCATACCGTAAGAAGACGTAAATATGGGTAGCATTACGATCTCTCCGGAACCGGTTTTATTGATGATCTCAGGCCTTAGGCACGAAAGATCCAATTCAAGGGATTTGTCGGAAAGTACCTCCGCACTTTCAAAAACGGATGCATATTTTTCATCATCCAGCATCCAGGAACCGGTTACATAAATATCCGGAGCTTCCTCGCCCGCAAGAGCATTCACAACAGAATTCTGGTAGTCGTCCAGATGCGTGTAACGAAGGGATACATGGGGATAGTATTCATAAAATCTCTCAAATTCCTCTTCAAGAGATTCAAAATTCGAATACTCACCCACCACATTTATGGTGGCTTCGGTATAGGTTTGAAGCTTTGGTATAAACCCGGTGAATTCGGTGTCATCGCTCTTACACGAAGACAGGCACATAACCATCGGTGCAATCAAAACCACAGAAAAAAATCTTTTAAGTTTTCCCATCATGATTCATCCTCCTATATGATGATACCGGGGTTAAAAGTCATTCTCCCATTTATGTGTTTCAAAGAAATTATCGATAGCGGCCACTATGTCATCACGCAGCATGGTCTTTAAAAGATAACCCTGGGGTTTTAATCTCATGACGTTCATGATACTTTCTCTGTCCGATTTACCGGTAAGGAATATGATCGGAATCTCCTGGGCGTTGAACTCGCTTCTGATCATTTCCATAACCTGGGGACCCGGTGTGATCGGCATATCATAGTCAAGAAGAATAAGATCCGGGGTATGGTGCGCGATATAAGTTATAGCCTGCATACCGGATTTTACCGCAGTGACACGGTATTTATTCTGAAGCCATGCCTGGAGCATCTTAAGACAGGTTGGGTCGTCATCCACCAGCAGGATATGCTTTCCCTGTTTCCTCTCCTCTGTGGCTTCGGCGACAACATTCAATTCTTCCGAGATGTATTTTGCATCAAAGGGCCGTTTGAATTCCCTTTTGATGTGGACCTGGGGAATGAATTTTTTGATCTCCTCCAGCTCACCGTCATATCCGATGAGGCATATCGGCAGGCCCTCGTCCTTGCTAAGATCCTTCAGATATACAAGGGCATCCGATGAAGAGAAGACATAATCACCCGCAAGGATGAGGATTATATCCGTTTTTTCTTTTTCTTTTTCAATGCTCTTAACCATCGGTTCGACGTGGACCACTTCCAAACCCGTTTTTTTCAGGTTGTTCATCAGCGCGTCGATCATAAATCCGCTGCCGTGGCTTACGATCATTATTTTAGTTGCCATCTCTTTTAATTCCTCCCGAAATAATTTCAGGTATCAATTCATAGTCAAAATTATCTACGGCTTTAATTATTCTTTCATATCTGGTCTGTTCATCTTCAGGAATACTGTACTCACTCAGGGATTCAACAACATGCACCACGCTGTCGAAATCATAGGCAGAACAGAATTCAAGAAGAGTGTCGTAGGCTTCTTTCAAGCCTTCAGCGGAGATCATAGGCTTATCCTCTGTGTCTGCCTCCTCCTCGATATCATATAATGGTTCAAGTTCCGCGGCAAGATGTCTGTACTCTTCAAGAAGAAGGGGGATACTTTTCTCCAGTGTTTCAACGTCTCCGGTATCTCCGGCCTTTTCAAGTTCAGCCGCAAAGCCTCCCAGCTTGAGTGCTCCTATGACGCGGGATGTACTCTTTAGAGCGTGCACACGTATGGTTGTATTTTTTATATCTCTTGCATTCCAGTATTTTTCTATCTCATCCGCATTATTCTGTGCGGTATCAAGATACATCCTGACTGTGAGCATATACGAGTCTCTGCTTCCGCAATGGCTGAGTCCTGAATTAACATCCAGTTCATCTATCTTGAAGATGAAATCGGGGATCACGCAATTATCCTCTTCATCGCCATCATCAGGCGGTGCGATCTTTCCCTGAGGAATGAAGGAAAGCAGCATGGTTTCAAGTCTGTCGGGATCCACGGGTTTAGTGAGATAGTCGTCAAAGCCTGCCTTGATATACATCTCCCTCATACCTGATACGGCATTGGCTGTAAGACATACCACCGGAGTATCCTTGTTTGGTGAATCCGTGATCTGTTTCATCTCCTGAAGTGTCTCGATACCGTCTTTATTTGGCATCATATGATCCAGGAAAATGACATCGTAATTCTTTTGTTTAAACAAAACGATGCATTCATCGCCGCTTTCGGCTGTGTCTATCTGCACTTTTGTTTTCTTTAACAGGCTTTTAAACACAAGAAGATTGACGGGTGTATCGTCAACAACAAGTATTTTTGCATGAGGAGCCGTGAATTTCTCGCGATAATTTCTTCTCTCGGATACGGAACGCTTGAATACTTCTTCGTAATCTCCGATGGGATTCCATTTAACAACCTGCTGTTTTAATTTAAAAGAGAATTCGGACCCCTTTCCGTACTCGCTCTCCACCTCAAGATGGCTTCCCATCTTGTCAAGAAAGCTCTTGGCTATGGTCATGCCAAGTCCCGTACCCTCGATGTTGCGGTTTCTCTTTTCTTCGATACGTTCAAAGGCCACAAAAAGACGTTTCAGGTCTTCCGGTTTGATACCGATTCCGGTGTCCTTAACACTGACACAGAGGAGTATGGATCCCTCGTCCTCCGGAATTTTCTCGTATCTCACGCTGAATGTAACCGAGCCTTCTTTTGTATATTTTACCGCATTCGACAATATATTTGTGATTATCTGCTTGATGCGGATCTCGTCTCCGTGAAGGATACCGGGTATTTCCTTATCCACGTCCAGGTTAAAGGACAGTCCCTTTTCCTCGGCGTTTCTCTGAACCATGTTCACAAGATCGTTCAAAATGGAAACCACGCTGTAATCAACATTTATGATCTCCATTTTCCCGGCTTCTATCTTTGAAAAGTCCAGAATATCGTTTATAAGTCCCAACAGCGTATTTCCCGCATTACGGATATTCTCCGAATACAGTACGATGCTTTCATCCTTTGCATCCCTTAGCACCATTTCGTTTAGACCCAGTATGGCATTCATGGGTGTACGAATATCGTGGGACATGGTGGAAAGGAAGTTGGACTTGGCCTCGTTTGCCCGATTTGCGATTTCTGCAGTATCCGCAAGTTTTCGGTTGTACTTCATGAGAAGTATGGAGTTAAATACCAGCAGGAAAACAAATCCAACCGCCACCACACCAAGGAGTATCCAATCCACGGATCTGCTGGTCACCAGCTCATCTTTCGGAATGTATGCTATAAGATACCAGCCATTAAGTGACAAGAGCGGGGTATATGAAATGAGACAATTCTCGCCCTTGTAATTACTCATTGTCATGCTGCCGGTGTTTCCGGTTATCTCATCAAACACGGCACCATACTCGGCCGCGGATTTTTTGTTATAGGATTTGTAATAGTCAAAAAAACTGCTGTTTTTCATTGATTTTCCGTGAACAAGATAATTTCCGCCACGGTCTATCAACGCGATCTCTACATTTTCGTATTCACCCTTCAGGAATACAAGCTTTTGTTCAAGCCTGCTCACCGGAACAACTCTCATCAACAGAGCACGCCTGAGTTCGCCGGATTCATCATCCAAAACGGTAACATAGTTCAAAAAAGCAATTGACTGAACTCCGTTCATGGGATCCGTGTAAGCTCTGGTCAGATTCACCACTCCGGTCTCGCTGCTCACACTGTCAAGATTATCGAAAATATTTACATTTTTATACGATACTTCATAACGATTCTCATCGGTTGCGGCAGGGGCTGTAGAAACACCGCTCATACTGCCGTCATCCACAAAGATCAGATGCCCCGATATGGAAGGTGAAATTTTAGCTCTCCTGATGTAGGCGATGGCCTGCTCGACAGTCATGGGTTCTCCGGCTTCATAGGAACGATTGACATAGTTTGCCCATATATCGCAAAGATGCTGCTCATCCTCGAGATAGTTCGCGACAATCTGCTCCGTCGTTATGGTCAGCTTTTCAAAGGATTGTACGGCTTTTGCGTTGCTGTCTTCTGTTCTTGAATTCGCGTATCTTATGATAAAAAAGAACAGAAAGAGCATGACCAAAAGATTCGTCCCAATGATGAGAGCTCTTTTCACGCCTTATACCTCCATCGTTTCCGATATGGCTTTTACCAGTTCCTCAAAGTGCATTCCGTGTGATGCCTTGATAAGTACAGAGCTGCCGGGGGGAAGAAGCTGTCTTTTTCCGGTTTTCACATCTTCGCGGATGGCTTCTATCAACTCATCTCTGGTTGCCCAGTATGATATCTGCTCTGTTTTCGGTTTCCGGTCTTTATTCTTCTTCAGGGACTGCAGTTCTTCTTTTGCCCCTTCGTACATTTTATGGCTTAAGTCTCCGACGCAGTAAATTTTTGTGACGCCGCTTGTAACCGCATATTCGCCTACCTCGGAATGCATGATCTTTTCATTCTTTCCAAGTTCAAACATATCGCCAAGTATTGCGATGGTCCTGCCCTTTGCAAGCATCAAAAGGTCAATGGATGACTTCATCGAAACCGGGTTTGCATTATAGCAATCGTCGATGACCGTAATATCACCAATGGTTATAATATTGTTTCTTCCCGCTATAGCACCCATGTTTTGTATGCCTGATCTTATCTCCTTCGGAGTAAGGCCCAGAAGAAGTGCCACAGCCGAAGCAGCAGCAGCGTTTATAACCATGTGGTGACCCGGCAGGGGAACTGTTACGGATATTGTTTCATCTATGGAAACAGCCTCTCCCGGGAAAACTGTCTTTCCCTTAAACCTGAGGCTGATATCGGCTTTTGATCCCAGAAGTCCCATTCCTTCACAGGATGTGATCTCAGCGGCAAGAGACTTAATAGCCCCCTTCTCTCCGAAATAGACGGGCTCTTTTCCGTTTACGGCAGGCACTGTGATCAGCTTGTCGTCTCCGCCGAAAAGCACCGCTCTCCCGTCTTTTGAAAGGCATTTAAATATCTCGGTTTTTGCTTTCAGTATTCCGTCACGAGTCTTTAAAAATTCAAGATGACACTGGCCGATATTTGTAATGACCGCTATATCGGGCTGTACCATTTCCGTCAATCTGGTCATTTCTCCGAAGTCGCTGATGCCCATTTCCACAACGGCGGCCTCGTGTTCTTCACGTATCTTCAAAAGAGTAAGGGGAACACCTATCTCATTGTTGTAATTGCCCTCTGTTTTTAGCACCTTATATTTCTGTGACAGAACTCCGGCAATAAATTCCTTTGTGCTGGTCTTTCCTACGCTTCCGGTTATTCCCACAAAAGGAATGTTTAAATTCTTTCTGTATGCTTTAGCGATTTCTTTAAGTGCGATAAGGGAATCCTTTACAACCACATAGTTTCCCCAGGCGGATTCTTCTGTTCCAAAGCAGATATTTGTCTGCTCCGGGTCCATCTCGCAGATGACCAGACAGACGCCCTTTTCAAACACCTGTCCGATAAAGGAATGTCCGTCCACGCGTTCACCCTTCTGGGCAATGAACACTCCTCCTTTGTCCGCAAGTCTAGAATCCAAAACCACGCCGGTGACTTTGGTATTTAAATCTGTATCCGGTTTTATATGCGCCTCGCCGCTGCAGGCATCAATTATCTCTTTTATCGTTAAGTTCATATTTCTACTCGTTTTTATTTGTTATAAGCCATTTGGATCAGCTTTTCGCAAAGATCTTCGAAGCTGATGCCAACCGCTGCCGCCTCCTGAGGAAGGAGGGAGG
>JAEEGL016460682.1_pt1 | contig 10719 bp, 5 predicted proteins | sample 9134231 | NCBI WGS metagenome assembly JAEEGL01 (sample SAMN16246548, study PRJNA631951) | gut metagenome | biome: gut microbiome; feature: rumen; material: fiber-attached | host: Bos | place: Iran: Karaj | collected 2018-10 | reverse complement strand
GCATCCACACCGCCCAAGGCCTCGAATTCGACTACGTCGGCGTCCTTATCGGCCGCGACCTCTCCTATGATCCCCTCTCCGGAAAGATCCTCACCGACAAATCCCAAATCTCCCGCGACGACAAATCCTCCGGCATCCGCGCCGCCTCCGACCCCGTCGCCCGCCGCATCATCCTCAATACCTATAAAACTCTCCTCACCCGCGGTCAGAAAGGCTGCTATGTCTATTGTGAGGATGATGATTTGAGGGCATATTTGAAGCGGATGACCACAAAAGTTTCCTAGTCCCAATCGGAGTGTTGTTCCAGAATAACGAATGGCAAGAGAGTGAAGACAATCTCACGAAGCCTGCATTTATAAGGAGCCTGGATTCGCATAGTTGTTACGTGAAACCATATGACCAGACTCCTGTTGTTTTATAGCTTACGTTACCTGGCTTCTTGTCAGTTGCGAGGTATCTTGTAGTACCGGCGGGTTGCTGGATGGCGTTTTGTTAATGAATCCGTGATATTCTACCGTAATGCCGTAGTCAGCGATGAGATCACCTTTATGAAGTACTTGTTCGATAATATCCTCTGATACGAATTCTCCTGTGAAACCGGTACCAAAAATGATATCGATTATTCTTAATCCTTTCGGGTAACGAAAACCAGTATTGCGCCGTCGACCTCGAAAATTGATAGAGATATATCCTTTATCATTTTTTTCTTTCCGATATAAAAGTAAATCAGATTTGATCCCTCTATGTTTCGCGTTTAAGTCACATTCGTTATAGCCCAACTGTCGGAGATTGAACGGTTTATTGGCTTGAGAATGGTAGGATGAGAACGGATAGATAATAATGGTCCCTTCCCTAAAAAACTTATAAAGCACATCCCTTGACATATCATACAAGGGATTCCTTCCGTAACTCAAAGAGTATCCAGTAGACTTTGGTTTTGGTGGAATTGCGACAATCCATTGCCGGTCTTCTTGTGAACTAGTTAGAAACTCCTTCAATTCCGCTTTGTCAAGTATTTGATAGTTGATATTAATTTCTATGCATTTTAAATGATTGTCAATGATAACTTGTCGTTTCTTGCCATCAACCTTGTGGCTAACGTAGAATTCAATGAGAAGACGCTCCCCATTGTCCATAATGCATTCGGCATCTGGCCTGATTCCATAACGTGCGTCCCATTTCTCTATCTCCACATTGTGAACACCGACAGAACCAGTAGGGAAGGTTCCATAATTGGACAGAGGTAGCATTATTCTGCCAGCTTCCTGTAGTATTTCTTTGGCTAAATGATGTAACGAAGATTCGAATGCACCTTCACAATTGTGCCTGTGGGCATGTGCAAAATGGTGTGCTCGATCCGTCTTCCCGGCATTCTTGGCATAAAGCGGAGCATTACAGTAAGGGCAGTGACAAGCACACTTTGCCCCGGTGGGAACGGCATCAACGTGGACGGGGGCTCCGCCCTCATCCAGCGCATAGGTCAGGAACGCGCCCATGGCTAAAACCTTCTCTCTATGAAATTGAGTAGATCGCCTTCAAGCTCCTTTGTCCCTAGTGGCGCACGAAGGAATCCGTGTTTGCGGAGGCTTTCTTCGGTAAGCTTGCCGGATATGGAGATGTCCTCAAGACGGAGTAGGGCGTATTTAGTGTCGTTTTCGTTTTGATTGATACGATCCTTATCAACCCAAAACTCTTCCTCTTTGACCATCCATTGGTCGTATTGGATATTTATGGAAGCGACGACCATTTTATACTTGATCTCCCGGTCTTCGGAAACGTAGACATAAATGGTATCACCGACATTCACATTATAGCGGCTTTGTTGCCAATGGTACTCGCCGTATTTCGCAAGACACTCGGCAAGGCGGAAGGTACTGCGCTTAGCGGTAATCATCCACGTCTTATTCTTCTCAGGAACGAGATGGCCCGCCATATTAATACGATTGCTGTTGGGGACGATGTCTACGTGGCAATCCATGGCGGCAGCTATGCGGCAAAGAATGTCTAGGCCGGCCGAATATTTACCTTTCTCGATGCGGCTAAGGTTAGAAGTATCGATGTCCGCCAATTGTGCAACATCTTTTGCATCTAAACGTCGCTCCATCCGAAGGCTTTTAATTCGAGCGCCAATACGCTCACGCTCATTTGCTCGATCTGGGCCATACCAGAAAATCCTAGCCCAGCAATTGCATTGATACATACCACGAAGAATCGGCCCCATTATCACTTCGGGGTCGCCTTTGTAGTATTTGTCAAAGAGTGCAGCGATGATTTGACAATGCTGCTCCTGTAACTCAAACGGGATTATACCTGTGAATCCCAATGTGAAACGGTCACCTTGTGGCGTTTCAACCGTCGCCCTGTCTCGGCTGATAAATTTACATTTAGTCTTTAATTCCATAATTCTGCAACAGGATTAACCTTAAACATCAAGAATTATGTGGCAAATATAATACATTATTTCTACTTTGCAAATTTACCAATCGAATTATTCGATATTGAATATAAATTCTTGGCTAGATTAAACTTTATTGTTTTGATATAGGGGTTAATCCTAGTTAAAAATCGTTAAATTTGTAAGTTCTATTCATTGGCTTCATGAGGATTGGTAATAAATGACACTATTCGGCCATTCATACGATGCGGCTTTGGAGCAGTTTCTATCGTCTGCCCCAAGGTATCGGCTTGCTGTGCTGAAGGTTGATTCTTCGGCCAGGGAGGAGAATGCGCTGAATATCGGCCTGGAGTTGACAATGGCCATTGAAAGGCTTGACAGGCATAATGAGATGGCGTTTCAGTTTGCCGTCCAGGAAGCAATCTCCCGTATCGTCAAGGAGCATATTATCACTGATCCTGTGCTGGGTGAAGTTGTTGTCATCGCGAATCCTGGCATCCTCTTCGAGCCTGCTCTGCGTATCGATGTATCGGATGTACTGCAGAGAGTATCACGCAATACGCTGACGATACTGCTATGGCCCGGCGAAATTGCCAAGGAAAAGTTGTCATTTTTGTCTACCTCATCGGTATATCATATAAAGCAGTCTGAAACAAATTACATCATCTTATGAAATATCGCGACATACTCCAATTTGAACCGATTACGGACGTAATCCAGCTGGATAAACTGGGTAGCGATGATTATCGCGAAGATATCATCAAGTCGTTTGTCTATCCGGATTACTTCATTGAGACGATTATTCCTCTGATTGTCCATAACCTTGACTGGCGTAAAATTGCAATAGAACAGAAAAAGGACAAAGAGTCTAAGTATAGAAAAGGAATTCAGGTTATTGGTAACTATGGTACCGGTAAAAGTCACTTGATGTCACTGGTTTCCCTTGTTGCCGAGAATGGAGCGTACCTGGAGAAAGTTACCAACTCGAAGGCCAAGGATGTCCTCGCTCCGATTGCCGGCAAGTTCAAGGTGCATCGGTTTGAGATGCAGACGGACCGGAAACTGTGGGACATCGTGACATTCCAGATTCAGCGTTATCTGGATGAACTGGGTGTCGCGTATAAGTTTGACCCAGATTCGCTGATGATGTACGGTGAGCAGTTGGATGAGATGATGGTCGCATTCGAGAAAAAATTCCCTGACAAGGGACTCCTGATTATTATCGACGAGTTGCTTGCCTACCTGAAGGGACACGCTGCCGTTGGCCAGCTTGATCAGGATCTTCAAGTGCTCCAGGCTTTAGGCCAGCAGTGTGCGAAGGGTCGCTTCGCCTTCATGTTCGGCGTACAGGAGATGATATACCAGTCGAAGGAGTTTGCCTTTGCTGCGGAGATGATGCTGAAGGTGAAAGACCGTTATACTGACTTGACTATCCGTAAGGAGGATGTGTCCTATGTCGTGCAGCACCGTTTGCTTCGTAAGTCCGAACAACAGAAGAAGGCTATCAGGACTCATCTGGAGAAGTTTATCGGCCTGTTCAGCGATATGCATTCGCATCTACAGGACTATGTGGAACTGTTCCCCGTGCATCCGTCATATTTCGATAATTTCCAGCGCATCAAGTTGGGTAGAGCCCAGCGCGAAGTGCTGAAGACACTTACCCGTCAGTTCCAGTTGATTGCAGACCAGGAGATTCCGAGCGATAATCCTGGACTCATTACATACGACCAGTACTGGGAGCAGATGATGGCAGATACGGGCCTTATGGCAGTACCGGACTTCAAGACCGTTTCCGATACGGTGCACATTATCTATGACAAGGTGGAGAGCAATTTCTCCGGCCCGAGAAAGTCACAGATTCCGACGGCCAAGAGAATCGTGAACGCCTGCGCCATCAAGTTGTTGCAGGGTGACCTTAGCAAGGGCAATGGCTCCCGTGCTGAGACTTTTGTAGAAGACCTGTGCATCACTGATGAACTCGCGGACAGCAGGGAATTCCTTGTTGATAGCGTGGATGCAACAGCGAAGCTGGTTATCAAGGCTACGTCTGGTCAGTATTTCGATTTCAACGAGGAGAACGGTGAGTATCATCTCCGTACTGAAGGCGGCGTGAACTTCGACCAGTTGATTGCCCAGTTTGCTGAGACTATGCCGGTGGGGCGTAAGGACGAATCTTTCTTCCGCTTCATCGTCGAGGTTCTTGGTATCACCTCGAATCCTTACAGGACCGGTTTCCAAATTTATAAGCACGAATTGGATTGGCGCAGCCATAAGATTACCCGAGACGGATACATCTTCCTCGGCAATCCGAATGAGAAGTCTACTACGCATCCGAAGCAGCACTTCTATATGATATTCATGCCGATTTTCCAGGCTGACAAGAAAGGTCGGAATCTGGAGAATGACGAGGTATACTTCGTGATGGACAACCTGACTGACGAATTCAAGTCTTTGGTGGTGCTCTATGGTGCTGCCTACAGCCTTTTCAACTCGGCAGATACGGCACAGAAGGTTCACTTTAAGAGCAAATGCGATGACCTGTTTATCAAGACACGCCGTGCCTTTGATGCCTGCTATCTGAATAATACGCAGGTGTTCTATCAGGATGGGGAAGCCCGGACACTGAATTCGTTCCAGCTGCCTGGTGGCGGTGCCTCCAAGATGGAGATTTTCGACAGTGTGGCCAGCGCCATCTTCGAGGATCAGTTTACGAAGGAGATGCCGAAGTATCCGGCTTTCACCTATGCGAACCAGACCATTTCTCACGATAACCTCGACCGTTACCTGAAAGGAACTGTTGCTAAAATCATCCGCCCGACGGAAGGGAACAAGGATGGTGAAGCCATACTCTCCGGTCTTGGTTGCTACAAGGCTGGCGAGTTGTCTGCAGACAAGAGTATCTACGCCCAGGCCATTCTGAAGATGATGAATGACCGAGCCCAGAATATGGTGTTGAACAAGGATGAGATCCTGGAACTGCTGCCGAGGTCAGAGAATGTCTGGTTTACGAAGGACTACCACCTAGATGCTCCGTTTGAGTTTATGGTCCTGAGCGTCCTTGCATACCTGGGAGAGTGTGAGATTACATTGAATAGCGGGGAAGTTATCAATGCCAGCAGCCTGGATAAACTTCGTAACATCCAGCCGGATGATTACTTTACTTTCGCCAACATCAAGCGTCCGAAGGAGCTGAACAAGCCCGTGATGCGAGAACTGACGAAGATGTTGTTGGGACAGGACAAGTCCAATCAGATGGACCAGGAGAATACTTACGTGCAGTTGGTTACTGCCGCCAGGTCTATTGCCGCAGAATGTGCTGTTTTCGATGCTAGGGAACTTAAGAATGGACTAGAGGTTGCCGGCGTGGAAATCATCAGCCCGATGGCAGGTGTTTCTATCCGTGGCAATGCCCTCGCTCTGAAGGGATTCTGCGACAAGGTTTCTACCTATACCTCGCAGGCGAAGATTAAGAACTTCCCGTATGCCATTGATGTTGTCCAGAAGATGGCCGCCAACAAGAAGGAACTGGAGGATACGAAGGCCCTTATCAAAACAGCCGCTGAGTTGAACTCCAAGGTTCAATATTTAATAGGAGCTAAACAAATTGTGCCTGCAGACACGGCGCTTGCCAAGAGCATCGATGCCGTGGTAAATAAGGTGGCCGATGTCTTGAAGGACCTCAATGATGGTCAAGTCGCCAATTATACCAAGGAATTGGATGATGTGAAGGCCAAATACATCACCTGGTACCTGGAGCAGTATTACAAGTGCTGCCTGACGGAACTGGACGAGCAGAAGCGCATCAAGATCCTGAACAGTGCCGAGTATCGTGCTTGCACTGAACTTTGCCGCTGCTCGCTCATCAATACCTCACAGTGGGGCATCTGGAAGCAGGGATTCAACCAGCTTAAGACTGCCAATGACAATGTGAAGAACATTCTTGAGTCCACACCGTATGCCGGCTTCAATCCACAGACTACTGGTGGTACGACTATGAAGACGATCCAGGAGTTCAGGGAGGAACTGGAAGCCATCTACACAACGTGGATGGAAAGCATCAAGGCCTTCATCCTGTCGAAGGAATCGCAGGAAGCACTCAGCCTGATGGATGAGCCTACGCAGAATTTCCTGATGACTGTTGCTAATGGTTTGACGCCAATTAATGACGAGAACTCTGCCCGTGCATTAGTCGAGGCCCTTGATAACCTCAGCGGTGGTTATATCAAGATTGAAATCACAGCTGATGAGTTGGGCAATTGCATCAGTCGCCCGATGACCATCGAGGAAGCCACAGGTATGCTCCAGACATACATTTACCGGAAGTGTGCAGGTAAGGATAGAAATAAAGTCCGTATTGTATTGAAGTAAAAATTATGGCCGATACACTGTTCACATTTGATGATGATCAGGTCCTGAATGATGGTCCTGTGACTTGTTTGGGTATACATTTCAAAAATGACGCTAAACGGCGGGAGTTTTTCCGTGAAGAACTTCGTAAGAAACTACCGGAGTTGCGGCTTATTGAGGGTTTCCCTGTAGGAACAGATGATGATATTGTTGCACTATCCGATCCTCCATATTATACTGCTTGTCCGAACCCCTGGGTGAAGGATTTTATAAAAGAATGGGAAACAGAGAAGGCTGTTTTCCAACAGAAAGGCAAAAGAAATACAAATTTCGAAGTTAATGAGCCTTATGCGAGTGATGTTAGTGAGGGAAGAAGCAATCCAATTTACAATGCTCACTCGTATCACACAAAAGTACCACACCCCGCGATAATGCGGTATTTATTGCATTATACTCAACCTGGTGATATTGTATATGATGGTTTTGCGGGTACAGGGATGACTGGGGTTGCAGCTCGAATGTGTTCCTCTCCTGATATAGAGACAAGAAGACAAATCGAAGAAGATTTTCGTCATTATGGCTACAAAAAGCCGGTGTGGGGAAAACGTCATGCCATATGCTCAGATTTGAGCCCGCTTGCAAGTTTTATTGCATATAATTATAACGTAGAGATAAACACAACTGCTTTTAGGAAAGAATGCGAGCGAATTCTTGACGTTGTTGAGAGTAAATCCGACTGGATGTATAAAACTCAGCATAACAATGGAAAGGCACTTGGCGACGTAAAATACTATGTGTATTCTGATGTGCTAATCTGTCCCAATTGTGGTAAAGAGTTTGTGTTCTGGGATGAGGCCGTTGATAAGAAAAGTGGAGAGGTTATGGATGAGTTTTCATGCCCGCATTGTTCAGCATTAGTCACCAAGAAAAAATGTGAGCATGCAATTGAAACGACATACGATCCTTTCTTAAAGAGTAGTGTTTCCCAGTATAAGAAGGACATCATACTCGTCGTTTATGATACTCCAGATGGAAAACGATATGAGAAGAAACCAGATGCATTTGATTATGACCTACTGGACAAGATAAAAAATGCCAATTCTGAATTAGTCGGTGTCCCATCTACACGAATGCCCGAAGGTGGAGAGACCAGGAGAAATGACAAGGAAGGTATTACTCATGTTCATCAATTCTTTACGGAGCGCAATTTATACGCTGCAGCCACATTTTTGGCGGAGTGCAAGGAGTCTCGTTATTACTTGCTTCTGACAGGAGTGATGTCTGACATCTCCAAAATGGCTCGATTCAAAATTGGTAACTATTTCCGAGGTGGTGGAGGTCCTTTCATCTCCGGCCTTTCAGGTACTCTATATATTCCTGGCCTTTCCGTAGAGAAGAAAGTATCGTTTGCTATGAGAAATCGACTTGATACTTTGTGCCGAGCCCTTGATTTTATGAAAGGAACGGATTCGAACACTGTATCTGTGAATTCCGCCACTAATAGTATCGTACCGGATAATAGCATCGACTATATCTTCACTGATCCTCCGTTCGGTGCAAACATTATGTATGCCGAACTCAACTTTATTCAGGAGAGTTGGATAAAGGTCATTACCAATGATAAATCAGAGGCAATCATCAATAGAGAGCAGAATAAAACATTGCCTTCATATCAAAGTCTAATGACAAATTCGTTAAAAGACTATTATCGCGTCCTCAAGCCCGGGAAATGGATAACGATTGAATTCAGTAACACATCTGCAAATGTTTGGAATTCTATCCAGTATTCGTTGCAGGCAGCAGGATTTGTTGTTGCGAGCGTGGCCGCACTGGATAAGAAAATGGGGTCTTTCAAAGCCGTAACAACACCAACCGCAGTTAAGCAGGACTTAGTAATAACATGTTTTAAGCCAACGGAAAAACTCATATCTGCGTTTAAGCAATCGCTTAATGAGGATAAGAATGTGTGGAACTTTATAGACGAACTACTTCTGCATCTTCCAGTTCATTTGAAGAAAGATAATGCTACTGCTGCAGTAGTCGAGAGAACACCGAAGATACTCTTCGACCGCCTTATTGCATATTATGTGCAGCACAGTTATCAAGTTCCCATCGATGCGGTGGACTTCCAGAGAGGTTTGAGGGAGCGTTTTGTTGAACGTGATGGTATGTTTTTTACCGCCGAGCAAGCTATTGAGTATGAGGAAAAGAAAAAAGAGACAGCATCATTTGTTTCTTTGGCACTCCTTGTCGGTAGTGAGGCAGAAGGTATTGACTGGCTAAAACACAAGCTCGAGGATGGGCCAAAAACGTATAGTGAAATCCTTCCTGATTGGATGCAGGATTTAGTGAGGCCAAAGAAAGGTGATACTCTACCAGAACTAATGCAAATTCTCGATGAGAATTTCCTTAAAGATGAGAAAGGCTATTGGCATATTCCTGACTTGAATGACCAGGCACAGTTGGATGCCGTAAGGAACAAACGTCTTCTTAAAGAATTCGAGGTCTATGTTGAGGCCAAGAAGGTTAAGAACGCCCGCTTAGAAGCGCTCCGAGCTGGCTTCAAGGACTGTTACAAGAACAAGGACTTCGCGACTATCGTGGCTGTTGGAGACAAGATTGATGAGGAACTGCTCACGACTGACGAAGTGCTTCTCCGGTTCTACGATATTGCTTCTTCCCGTGTGTAGCATATGACCTCTCAGTTCGCACAAGCAATCTTCGATAAACTTTTCGTCCCGGACGGAAAGCGGTTTGTCGTGGTGTTAAACCGCGACAAGTCACTGTTCACCCAGGAGGTGTGTGTGAAACTGGAAGGAACGTTTGCCGTGCAGATTCACTATGGCGATGCTCTGGACCTGAGATTCGTCCGTGAGCATTACATATGTGAAGGCCAGGATGGCTACGTACTGTTCATCATGAACCGCGAGTTCGAGTTAATGGAGGATATTGCCGAGGATGTGGATTTCGTAATCTTCCAATTTCGGTCCTTCTTCCCTCATTACCCGTGGGACGTGGTGAAGACGCTGAGTTTCAAGCAGCAGGAATGGCTGTATGAGCAGAAGCAGTATGTAGACCTGGATACGCTTCAGACGGAGAACCTGCTGCACGATGGTGCGAGCGAGTTAGGTCGTAAGAAAGAGGCCTTCCAGCATCTCCAGCAGGAGTGGGCGTCTATCTGTATGCAGATTGATTTCAACCGGCCTACGGAGTGGATGCAGAAGGCGGCGGAGATTCTGTTGTCGGCAATCGAGATGGACCGATGGGCTGATTTCAGCAAGGATGTGGCCTGGGTTAACGAGCTGTTCCTGGAATTCCTCCAGAGTAGTTATGTAAACATTGTATCGTCCACCTGCGGGAGCAAGTATCCGCGAATCGTGACGCAGGTGCTGCCGTTTATCAGTAAGCAGGCTGATGAGAAATCGGCGTTGGTGGTTGTGGATGGTATGAACTACTGGCAGGCGCTGATGTTGACGCGGAGCCTGGAAGAGCATCTGAATATCCGGGCCAAGTATGATTGCATCTATGCTTGGCTTCCGAGTGTGACTGAGCTGTCGAGGCAGGCCATCTTCCGTGGCGACATTCCGGTGGTTGACTACGATCAGTCTCCTGCGAGCGAGGGGAAGTTGTGGAAGGAGTTCTGGAGCGAAAAGGGAGTGCCGTCTTTCCAGCAGTATTATCAGCACTCGGGAAATATCTCGGAAGAGATGTCGGTGAACCGGCTGGGTTATGTTGTCGTTGACCTGGATGAGAAGATGCACGCATCGGATAACTATATGTACCTGTACGATGCAACCAAGAGATGGGTTGCCGAGGAGGAAATCGTCGGGAATATACGTCATCTGATTGACGGCGGATACAAGGTGTACATTACGACGGACCACGGCAATATCGAGGCAACTGCGTACAGGAATCTCGATAGCCGGGATAAGATTGGAGCGAGCCGGAGCCTGCGGCATATCACGCTTCCGAAAGAG
>JAEEGL015454154.1_pt1 | contig 10719 bp, 8 predicted proteins | sample 9134231 | NCBI WGS metagenome assembly JAEEGL01 (sample SAMN16246548, study PRJNA631951) | gut metagenome | biome: gut microbiome; feature: rumen; material: fiber-attached | host: Bos | place: Iran: Karaj | collected 2018-10 | reverse complement strand
TGATGCCGTGCCCATGCATATGCCCGGGCACAAGAGAAATCCGTTACCGGCAGACAGGGAAAAGGCGCTTTACGGGAACGCCCCTGAGACGCCGGGGATCGGGGGTCATGGTCGGGATCCCATATTTACGGATGTGACCGAGCTCAGTGATACGGATGATCTCCACGACCCCCGCGGGATCCTCAGGTCTGCCATGGAGCGCACAGCCTCCCTTTACGGCGCAGACAGGACCTGGTATCTGGTAAACGGCTCTACCTGCGGGATACTTGCGGGTATCAGAGCCCTTGTCCCTGCGGGGAGCGAAGTCCTCTGCGCCCGTAATTGTCACAGATCGGTGTTCCACGCCATTGAACTCTGCGGTCTCAGTGCTCATTGGCTGATGCCTGAATACATTGAAGAATATGAGATATACGGCAGCCTCCCTCCCGAAAGGGTGAGGGAGGCTGTATCCGTTTACCCTGACTGCAGGGCGGTGATCCTGACCAGCCCTACCTATGAGGGCGTCATATCAGATATCAGTGGTATCGCGGAGATATGCCATTCACGAGGGATACCTTTGATCGTGGATGAGGCCCACGGAGCTCACCTCGGGCTGAACTGCCCAGGGGAGGCGGAAGGCTGCGGGACAGGAACGGGATCTCGCAGGGACAACCCTGCCGTGACTGACGGTTCCGGAACGGAGGAGGCTCTCTGCAGCGCCGGCAGCCCTGCAGGTCACCGGCTGTGTCATTTTCCGCCGGGCGCGGTTTCATGCGGCGCGGACCTTGTGATACAAAGCCCTCACAAGACCCTCACTTCCCTGACCCAGAGCGCCTGGATGCATCTCAGGGGGGAACTTGCGGATCCCGGGGAGATAGGGAGGCAGCTTGATATATTCGAGACCAGTTCTCCCTCCTATCCTCTTATGATATCCCTTGATGAATGCACGGAACTCTTCACAAAAAGAGGAGGGGAGATCCTTTCAGGATGGCTTGAGAGGATCAAAGACTTCAATGACCGCGCATCGGACATCGACGGATCCCGGATGAGGATATTCGGGTCCGGAGATCCGGGAGGCGGTGATCCTTCATTCCCTCCCGCGGTCTTTGAACGGGATCCCTCAAAGATCCTGATAAGGAGCATGGATCCGGAGTGGACGGGGAAGAGATTGTACGAGACCCTGAGCCGGGACTATGGCATAAGGTGCGAGATGTATTCCGGCATGAACGTCCTGGCCATGACGGGGGCGGGAGACAGGGACGACGCCCTTATCATACTTTCGGACGCTCTGCATGAGATAAGCGGGAGGATGAACCCCGGCCCCGCGGAGACAGGGAGTGGTGAGCTCCCGGCCGATCGGGAAGGCCCTTCGGGGTTTGGGGATGAAGCATACCCGGCCGATCGGGAAGGCCCTTCGGGGTTTGGGGATGAAGTATATCCGGCCGATCGGGAAGGCCCTTCGGAGGCGGGGGGTGAGGCATATCCGGCCGAAACCCGGCGTTTTGCTCTCCGGGCGACAGAGGATAAGCGGCTCCCGGAAAACCCCGAAAGCATGCTCTCCATCGCCGGGGCTCTTAAAATGCCCCGGAGGATGATCCCCCTGTCCGATGCCGTAGGACTGGTCTCCGCCGAATATGTGTGGTGCTACCCGCCGGGGATCCCCCTGCTGGTCCCGGGGGAATGCGTCAGCCCCTCCGTCATAAAAAGATTCCGGAGCCTCATCGACTCCGGAACCTCTCTTCATTTCTCATTATCGGGGGATGATCCCGAAACAGTTTACGTGGTGGACTGATATCGGTCTGCCGCCCCGTACCGCGTGACCGCGGCGGATCTTATTTCCGCTTACGGGGCTTTGACCGCCGCCCTTATTTACGATGCGGCCGCCGATCTCTTTTTCATGAAGAAGCAGAAGCCTATCATCAATGCGATCCCTATGGGAAGCGATATCACCGCGCTCTTCGTAAATCCCGCAATGATATATGTCAGGAAAGAGACTGTCGCGCAGGATACGGCGTAAGGGATCTGGGTGGAAACGTGATTGATATGGCTCGACTGGGCGCCGGCGCTTGACATTATGGTGGTGTCGGATATGGGTGAACAGTGATCTCCGCAGACCGAACCTGCCATGCAGGCGGACATGGACAGTATCATCATGTTTTCGTCCACTCCGTTAAAGATGCTGACCACGATGGGGATCAGGATGCCGAAGGTGCCCCAGCTGGTTCCCGTTGCGAATGACAGGAAGCAGGCGATGAGGAAGATGATGGCGGGCAGCAGGTTCATAAGTCCTGCGGCGCTGCCTTCCACAAGGCCGGCCACGTATTCTTTTGCGCCCAGGCTGTCCGTCATGGCCTTAAGGCTCCAGGCGAAGGTCAGTATCAGCATCGCGGGGACCATGGATTTGAAGCCCTCGGGTATGCATTCCATACACTCCCTGAAGGACAGAACTTTTCTCACAAAGTAGAGGATAACGGTGAACACAAGGCCGAAGAAGGAGCCGTACACCAGACCGATGGAAGCGTCGCTCTGGGAGAATGCGACGATGAAGTTCGCGGGATCTTCTTTGTTAAAGAACCCTCCGGTATAGATCATCCCTATCACGCAGAACACTATCAGGGCGACGATGGGAAGCACCAGATCCGCGACCGTACCCTTTGAGGAGATCTTTGTCTCGTCGGCATCGGCGTAGGGACGTTCGGGAGTGGTGTAGAGATCGCCTTTCTCCTGCGCGTTCTTTTCATGAAGAGCCATGGGGCCGAAATCCGTCTTCATTATCACTATGGTGAACATCATGACTATGGTGAACAGCGCGTAGAAATTGTAGGGGATGGTCTGGACGAAGAGGAAGATGCCGTCATTCCTGCCCTCCACGAACCCGGATACCGCCGCTGCCCAGGAGCTTACCGGAGCAATGATGCATACGGGGGCTGCCGTGGAATCTATCAGATAGGCAAGCTTTGCGCGGGAGATCTTGAACTTGTCCGTCACGGGGCGCATGACGCTTCCCACTGTGAGGCAGTTGAAATAGTCGTCCACGAAGATCAGGATCCCCAGGATTATGGTGGCGCACTGCGCGCCCACTCTGGACTTGATGCGTTTTGAAGCCCATTCCCCGAAGGCTGCGGAACCTCCGGCCCTGTTCATCAGCGATACTATGATACCCAGGATCACGAGGAAGCACAGGATACCCACGTTGTAGGAGTCGCTGAGGGAGGCTATTATGCCGTCCTCAAACATGTGGTTAACGGTGCCTTCAAAGCTGTAGTCCGAGTAGAGCAGCGCTCCTGTTAGGATTCCCACGAACAGGGAACTGTAGACCTCTTTTGTGATGAGAGCCAGGATTATGGCTATCAGAGGAGGTACCAGCGCCCAGAAGGTATTGTGGGCTGTTTCCGGCGTGGTGGTTATGGCTCCCGCTAACAGGAGGATGACCAGCACTGCCATCACGATCACGTGTCTCAGATAGTGTTTTTTTCTGTCGTCACTGTACAGGCCTTCAGATTTTTCTTTCAATTTTCATGCCCTCCATTTAACTTTAATTTTCCGCCCGGAAGGACCGCGTAAGAACGGGGTTTTACGCCCGGCGGAATATACGCCGCTATTTTACCACAGTGCAGGCGCATCGGTCAAAACATTGTGCTTGTGTTTTGTCCGGGGGACGCATATTATTATTCTGACGCGAAGGGAGCGCAGCCCCCAAGGCCCGGCAGAAAGGAAGTTATGTTATGGAAATAAAAGATATCCTGGCAAAATGCGACCACACTCTTCTGAAACCGGAGTGTACCTGGGAGGACATAAAGGAAATATGCGACGACGCCCTTATTTTCCGGACCGCTTCCGTCTGCATACCGCCCTGTTACGTGCAGAGGGCCCGGGAATACCTGGGGGACAGGATGAAGATAGCCACCGTGATCGGCTTTCCCAACGGTTATATGACCGCAAAGGCAAAGGCGTTCGAGACGGAGGACGCCATAAATAACGGCGCCGACGAGATCGACATGGTGATAAACGTGGGCCTTTTGAAGGCGGGGGAGACCGATTCTGTGGCGGAGGAGATACGCATGGTGAGAAAGGCCGCAGAGGGTCGTATCCTCAAGGTGATAATAGAGACCTGCCTCCTGACTGATGAGGAAAAACTCACCATGTGCAGGGTCGTCACGGAGGAGAAGGCCGATTTCATAAAGACCTCCACCGGCTTCGGGTCGGGAGGAGCCACCTTCCGGGACGTGGAGCTTTTGAGAAAGAATGTGGGCCCCGGGGTGGGAGTGAAGGCTTCCGGGGGCATAAGCACTCTGGAGGATGCGGAGAAGTTCATCGGGCTTGGGGCCGGCCGCCTCGGAACCTCCAGGATCGTGAAGATAGCAAAGGAGAGGGGCGTCTGACCCTGATCTTCCGGATGACCGGAAAAGGAGGAACCACAAAATGAGCAGTTTTTCCGAAAACAGATACGATGTGATGCCCTACAGGAGGTGCGGCAGGAGCGGACTCCTCCTCCCCGCCGTTTCCCTGGGACTCTGGCACAACTTCGGGGATACCGGCGATCATACAAATATGAAGGACATCATCTGCACGGCCTTCGACCGCGGGATAACCCACTTCGATCTTGCAAATAACTACGGCCCCGCTCCCGGCAGCGCAGAGAGGAATTTCGGAAAGATCCTGCACGAGGAGCTTTCATCCTACAGGGATGAACTGATAATAAGCACCAAGGCGGGTTACGATATGTGGCCCGGACCCTACGGCGATCACGGGAGCAGGAAGTACCTGCTGGCAAGCCTTGACCAGAGCCTGAAAAGGATGAATCTGGATTACGTGGACATCTTTTACCATCACAGGATGGATCCCGACACTCCCCTCGAGGAGACCATGGGAGCCCTGGATCAGGCCGTGAAGTCCGGAAAGGCTCTTTACGCCGGCCTGTCAAATTACGACGGACCCACCATGCTGAAAGCTTCGGAGATACTGGAAAGCATGCGCTGTCCCTTTGTGATCAACCAGAACCGTTACTCCATCTTTGACAGGACCATAGAAAAGAACGGGCTTAAGGAGGCGGTCGGGAAAGCGGGGAAGGGCCTTATCACCTTCAGCCCTCTGGCCCAGGGGCTCCTCACGGACCGGTATCTGAAAGGAATCCCCGAAGACAGCAGGATGAAGACCGACGGCAGGTTCCTCAAGGAAGACAGGCTCACGGAGGAAACACTTTCAAGCATCAGGAAACTGAACGAAATAGCGGGACAGAGGGGACAGTCCCTTGCGGTAATGGCGCTGTCCTGGATCCTGGAAAATGAGAACGTTACAAGCGTCCTTGTGGGGGCTTCAAGGGCTTCCCAGCTCCTGGACAGCCTCGGATGCGTATCCGGATCTTCCTTCAGTGATGAGGAGCTTTCCGCTATCGACAGGATAAGCCTTCCGTCGCCGATAGACAAAAGATAAAAAATGTGGTATATTAACATTTCCTGCGAATTTACTTAAGGGATTAAGTGAAGATCACCGGGGACAGACCCCGGGATGTAGTGAGGAAGGAGAGTATTATGAAAAAGAAGATAATGACAAAGGTGATCGCAGCGGCGATGACGGGAGCCATGGCTCTGTCCCTTGCCGCCTGCGGAGGAGCTTCCTCGGGAAGCAGCGCTTCTCAGGGAGGAGCGGCCGGGTCCGCTTCCGGCGCCGCCATCAAGATCGGAGGTTCGGGGCCTCTCACCGGCGCCGCCGCGATCTACGGAACAGCGGTAAAGAACGCCGCTGAGATGGCTGTTGAGGAGATCAATGCAAAGGGCGGAACGCAGTACGAACTCAATTTCCAGGATGACGCGCATGATGCGGAGCAGGCTACCAATGCTTACGGCGTTCTGAAGGACTGGGGCATGCAGGTCAGTCTTGCCACCGTTACCTCCGCTCCCATGGCGGCTGTCGCCCCCATGTACAAGGACGACCATATCTTCGGCCTGACCCCTTCGGCGTCTTCACTGGCGGCGATCTATGAGGATCCCGACAATGAGACCAATCCCTACGGGGATCTTTTCCAGGTCTGCTTCACGGACCCCAACCAGGGAAAGGCTTCTGCGGACTACTTCAAGAGCCATCCCGATCTCGGGACCAAGATCTTCGTCATTTACAATAACGAAGACAACTATTCCACGGGCGTGTACAAGAAGTTCATCGACCAGGCCAAGGCCAACGGTCTCGATGTCGTGGGTGAGGCTACCTTTATGAATTCCACCGTGGACTTCTCCGTTCAGGTGGGCGCAGCCAAGGATTCCGGAGCGGATCTGGTATTCCTGCCCATTTACTACACCCCTGCTTCCCAGATATTCATCGCCGCCGATTCCATGGGCTACAAGCCTTCATGGTTCGGTATCGACGGAATGGACGGCATCCTCACCGTGGAAGGCTTTGACACAAAGCTTGCCGAGGGCGTATATCTTCTGACTCCCTTCTCGGCCGATGCCACCGACGATCTGACGAAGAAATTTGTTGAGAATTATAAGGCAAAGTACGGCGAAATCCCGAACCAGTTTGCCGCTGATTCCTATGATGCGGTGTACGCCATCGCAAAGGCCGTGGATGCCGCCGGCGTGACAGCCGATATGAGCGCATCCGACATTTGCGACAAGATGGTGTCCCAGTTCACCAGCATGAGCTTTGACGGACTTACCGGAAAGAGCGTTACCTGGAGCGCCAGCGGAGAGGTCTCAAAGACTCCCGCCGCTGTAGTCATTGAAAACGGAACCTATGTAGGTGTGGAAAACTGATAAATGAGCTTTCTGTCTTATCTGATAAACGGGCTCAGGCTCGGCAGCGTATATGCGATAATAGCTCTTGGCTATACCATGGTCTACGGTATAGCCAAGATGCTGAATTTCGCCCACGGCGATGTGATCATGGTGGGCGCTTATACGGCCTTTTTCGCCGCCACCGCCGCCGGTCTTCCTCTGATACCGGCGGTGCTGCTGGCCATGGCCGTCTGTACCGTCCTGGGAGTCGCAATAGAAAGGTTTGCCTATAAGCCTCTCAGGAGCGCCACCTCCCTTTCTGTGCTGATCACCGCCATAGGCGTGTCCTATCTGCTGCAGAACGCAGCGCAGCTTTTGTGGACCTCCAATCCCAGGATATTCCCGTCCCTGTTTTCAAACGGGGCCTTTGAACTGGGAGGTCTCAGCATATCCTACGTGACGGTGATAACCATCGTCACCTGCATCGTGATAATGGTATGCCTCATGCTCTTTGTAAATAAGACCAGGACCGGCAGCGCCATGAGAGCCTGCGCCGAAGATCAGGGCGCGGCAGCCCTCATGGGGATCAATGTGAACAGGATCATATCCCTCACATTTGCCATCGGCTCGGGGCTTGCAGCCATCGCTTCCGTTCTCCTGTGTTCCACCTATCCCACGGTGACCCCCACTCTTGGGGCGATGCCGGGTATCAAAGCGTTTACCGCCGCAGTGTTCGGAGGTATCGGATCCATTCCCGGGGCGTTCCTCGGAGGGCTTCTCCTGGGGATCATAGAGATACTGGCGGGCGCCTACATTTCCACCCAGCTTTCGGACGCCATAGTGTTCGCGGTGCTGATCATCGTGCTTCTGATAAGGCCTTCGGGGCTTCTCGGAAAGAAGGTGAGGGAGAAGGTATGAATAATAAAAGATCTCAGATCGTCTCCTTTTCCATTATCATCATACTGTACGCAGTGCTCGAGATCCTTCTGAAGACCGGGAATCTCTCGTCGCTTTTTTCCAGCCTCCTCATACCCGTGTGCTGCTATATGGCCGCGGCTATAGGCCTGAACCTGAACGTGGGCATATCCGGGGAGCTTAACCTCGGACAGGCCGGATTTATGAGCATAGGCGCATTTACCGGCATATGCGTGTCCGGCATGCTGTCCGGCGTCATTTCAAACGGCGTCATACGCCTCGTGACCGCCATGATAGTGGGAATGATCCTGGCAGGGGTCTTCGGCATCCTGATAGGCATCCCCACCCTGAAGCTTTCAGGGGATTATCTGGCCATAGTCACCCTCGCCTTCGGCGAGATCATAAAGAGTCTGGTGACAAATCTGTATCTTGGGATGGACAGCCGCGGGCTTCATTTTTCCTTCGTGCAGAATAAGGTCAGCCTGGAGCCGGGAGGCAAGATGCTCCTTAACGGAGCCATGGGAGCCACCGGTACCGAAAGGATAGCGTCCTTTACCGCCGGCGTGATCCTCGTTCTTATTTGTCTCGCATTCGTGTACAACCTGATGGATTCCGGCAGCGGCCGGGCCATAATGGCGGCCAGGGACAACAGGATCGCCGCTTCTTCCATCGGGATAGACGTTACCCGCACAAAGATGCTGGCGTTTGTGGTGAGCGCAGGCATGGCGGGAGCCGCCGGGGCGCTTTACGGCCTGAGCTTTTCCACCCTGGAGCCCAGGAAATTTGATTTCAACCTTTCGATAATGATACTGGTGTACGTGGTGCTGGGAGGACTGGGAAATATGACCGGAACCCTGATAGCCACCATGCTTCTGGTGACGCTGCCCCAGATGCTCAGGGGCCTCAGCGATTTCAGGATGCTGATCTACGCCATCGTCCTCATCGCCATGATGCTGATCACCAATAATGAAAAAGTGAAGATATTCATTGAAAAGATGCGTTTGAGACGCAAAGAGAAAGGAGCCGGAAATGGGGAAAACTGACGATCCGGTTCTGAAGGTCGAGGGACTGGGGATTGACTTCGGCGGTCTTACCGCCGTGAACGACTTTTCCCTGACCGTTTACCCTAATGAGATAAGGGGTCTCATCGGGCCAAATGGCGCCGGCAAGACCACTGTTTTCAACATGCTTACAAAGGTTTACGATCCCAGCCGCGGGACCATCATATTCGACGGAAAGGATACCTCCGGAATGACCGAGGTTGAGATAAACCGCGCGGGGATCGCAAGAACCTTTCAGAATATAAGGCTTTTTTCGGGAATGACCGTTCTGGACAACGTGAGAGCCGGCATGAACGGCGTCATTACTTACGGCAATCTGTCCGCGGTTCTCAGGCTTCCCTCCTTCAGGAAACAGGAAAAGGAGATCAGGGAGCGCTCCGTGGAGCTCCTTGAGATATTCGGGCTTAAGGACGACATGGATCTCCTGGCGGGAAACCTTCCCTACGGAGCCCAAAGGAGACTGGAGATGGCCAGAGCCATGGCCACCGGCCCCAAGCTTCTCCTGCTTGACGAGCCTGCTGCAGGCATGAACCCGCAGGAGACGGAGGAATTGATGGACATGGTCCGCTCCATCAGGGACAGGTTCGACATTTCCATCCTCCTGATAGAACACGATATGCAGCTGGTAATGGGCATCTGTGAGAAGATCACGGTGCTGAACTATGGTATGGTGCTTTCCGAGGGCACTCCCTCGGAGATTCAGAATGACCCGCAGGTCATAAAGGCATATCTGGGGGATTGACGAGATGCTAAAGGTTCAGGATCTGGTAGTCCGCTACGGAATGATAGAAGCCATCAAGGGCATTTCCTTCGAGGTGCCCGACGGTGAGATCGTGACTCTGATAGGGGCAAACGGGGCCGGTAAGACCACCACCCTGCATTCGGTTTCCGGTCTGATAAAGCCCGTCTCGGGACAGGTCATGCTGGACGGGGAGGATCTGACGAAGATCCCCGCCCACAAGATAGTTGCAAAGGGGCTCTCACAGGTGCCCGAGGGCAGGAGAGTGTTCGCCCAGCAGACCGTGGAGGAGAACCTGAAGCTGGGGGCCTATCTGAAGCGGGACAAGGAAGAGATCATGAAAAGCCTGGATTACGTCTATGAGCTCTTCCCCAGGCTTAAGGAGAGAAGGACCCAGCTGGCAGGGACCCTTTCGGGTGGCGAGCAGCAGATGCTGGCCATGGGACGCGCTCTCATGACAAAGCCCTCCATCCTCCTCATGGACGAGCCCTCAATGGGCCTGTCGCCCCTTCTGGTGTCGGAGATATTCGACATAATCCTTGAGATAAATAAGAACAATGTGACTGTGCTGCTCGTGGAACAGAACGCAAAGCGCGCCCTCTCCATAGCCGATCACGCCTATGTGCTGGAGACCGGCCGGATCACCCTGTCGGGGACGGGGGCGGAACTTGCCGATGACGAACGCGTAAAGAAAGCATATTTAGGAGGCTGAATATGTACGTAAAAGACCGCATGACCAGAAACCCCGTAACCATTGGCGCAGATGAGACCATTTCAAAAGCCCTTGAGATCATGAGAAAGAATGATTTCCACAGACTTCCGGTGACGGACGCCTCGGGAAAGCTCCTCGGGCTCATCACAGGCGGTCTGGTGGAGGAGAAGAGCGGGACGAAGGACACCAGTCTCTCCATCTTCGAGCTGAACTACCTCCTGTCCAGAAGGAAGGTTTCGGACATCATGATCAAAAACGTGGCCGTGGCGAAGGAGAGCATGTTCCTGGAGGAAGCTGCCAGCAGCATGCTGGATCAGGACATCTCTTGCCTTCCGGTGGTTGACGACGAGGACAGGGTTATAGGGATCATCACTGAAAAAGATATCTTCCAGGCACTCATCGATCTCACCGGGTATGGAATGAGGGGTACAAGGTTCGTGCTGTCGGCGGACGACACCCCGGGCTACATGGTGGGCATCTGCAAACTCTTTGCGGAGCATGATGCAAATATAGACGAGATAGCGGTGTTCCGCACCGAAGAGAGAGGGACCGAGGCCTCCGTCAAAGCTTCCGGAGAAGTGCCCGTGGAGACCATGAGGG